>Ga0214923_10007099_pt1 | contig 12317 bp, 7 predicted proteins | sample LL1510_MetaG_FD_177993 | JGI IMG/M metagenome (GOLD analysis project Ga0214923, IMG submission 177993) | Freshwater microbial communities from Lake Lanier, Atlanta, Georgia, United States - LL-1510 | ecosystem: Environmental > Aquatic > Freshwater > Lake | place: USA: Georgia | collected 2015-10-15
GGTTCCTTAATAATTTCTTTTATAATTGGTTCCTTAATAATTTCTTTATTAAATTGATTATATTTTTCAAAAATACTTATATTATCTTCATAAACCCATAATGTTTTATTATTTTCATATTCATCTGGTATTTTATTAAGAATAATATCCATATTTTATAAAGAATTATTATAATATAATAAATCATTTTTTTATATATATAAATTATTTAATAGGTTTATATTCAGGTAATAATATAATTCTATTCTTTTTATATAATTCAGTCGCTATCTTATAACAATAACTTTCTTTATTATTTTTCTCATCTTTTAATCCCAATTCTTTAAACATCTTTGAATGTTGATTTTTCTTAAATGATTGACAAACCATCCCCGTCTTTTCTCCTGTCATTGTTCCTGTCGTTAATATTTTTAAAACATTCATTTTATTTAATTTTTCTTTATCTATATATTTCGGTAATATCATTCCAAATGGCATCTCTTCATTCTTCATATCTAATGGTTTTTGAATTATTTTTCTATTCTTTTTTAATTGTTCCAATTGTTTCATATTTAAATTTTTATGATTTATCCCATCTTCATTATATATAAGAGGTTCAAATGTTTCATTAAATATATTCACATATCCAATATATTTATTTATTACCGGTATTCCATTTATTTCTTTATCAGTTATTAATACACCTTCTTTTACAAAACAAGTCTCTATAAAACTATCTATCTTATTTAATGTTTTTTCTTTGAATATTTTCTCAATTATTATCTTAAATGTTATTTCATCTAATCCTAAATATAAACCTATTACAGCATAATTATAATTCTCATTTCTAATTATCTCCATCTTATTATAAAAATCCTTATTCTCATTCACCTCCTTCTTTATATCCTCATCTTTTATTTTTTCTAATGATATTTTTAATGGTATATCTTCTATAACATCTATTATATGTATCCCTTCTTTATGAGGAATTAAAGTTATATTATCAATTATTATATTGGGATATATACTCATTTTTATAGCATACATTAATATTTTTTCATCCACAAATTTAAAAAATTCTTTAATTTCATCCATTAATAAAAATCTTTCATTTTCTTGAATTTTTAATAAAATTAATTCTCTTATCTTATCTCTTATATTTAATCCTAGATGTTTATATGTTTCCTCTCTAAATCCCACCGAATTCTCCTTAATTTTATCTAAATCATATCTACATTTCGGTTCAATACTCTTATCATCTCCTAATTGATATTTTATTCTTTTTCCTTGTGATGTTATTATCGATAATTCTCCTAATTTAAATAAATCTTTGTCAAAATAATTAATATTTTTAAATAAACTACAATCAATTGAATTATTTTTTATAATTTCATCAATTATCTTCGTTTGATATAATTTACCAGTCGCTATTCTATATGCGTGAATGTCTGCCGTCTCTCTCTCATATCCATTTATAGATGCGTGAAGAAATACTGATACATTTCTTTCTTCTATTGGAAGATTTTTATGACTACAATTACGAATACCTCTTCCTATTATCTGATCTATACGATTAAAATGAAACCAAGCATCAATTAAATGCATCTCTCTAATATTATAAAAATTAAGTCCTTCACTAGCAACTTGTGTTATTAATATAACTTTTACCACTGAACCATCCTTATTATCTGGATGATTAATTTTCGTCATTAATCCATTTATAGTCGTATTTCCCATAATTTCCGGATCACTTGAAGAAAGAATACAATATTTAGGATATTTAATATTTGAATAAGTTGTATTATGAGTTATATTTTGTTCTTCTAATATATTATTAGTTCCTTCTCTCGAAAATCCCATATGTTCTAATGTAATTGCTAATGGTATTATTCCAGACCATACAAATCTAGAATATATTACAATAACTCCATTCGTATTTTTTATAATATTAGCAATTTTTAATAATTTTGATGAATATAATCCTAATTTATCTGAGGATGGACTTAAAGCATTCTTATATTTTGAATTATATTTAACTAATAATTGTTCTTTATCACCAGTTTTCACAAAAAAATTATTAAATCCTTCACTTCCAATATAACCATCATATACTATATTCATTGCTTGTAAAGAACCAAAATTATTTTGTTCTAATTCATTTAATTTTTTCGTTTCAAGATAATTTATTTGTTTTTCTGTTAATTGTGATGTAATTATTCCATCATCTATATTAGAAATCCAATTTTCATCATTCTTTTCAATCGGATTACCATTTTCCGTATATGGTATTACTTTATCGAGTATTTCAAAATCACTTAATTTTGGGGATAATTTAAAAGCAAAATTAAATGGATTTTTTCCTCTTAAATAAGATATATAATTTGATGACATCATCATTATAAAATCTCTCGCCGATGGATTAATATTATTATTTATATCAAAAATTTTATCATTATTAAATAAATCCTCTCTCTTATCATTTAATAATAATAAATAAAATAGATTATATATATCTTTTGGTTCATTATACATAGGAGTTGCCGTTAAAAATATAAGACGATTGTTAATACCATCTTTACAAACTTCTAATAATGCCGAATAAACTCTCTTATTTTCATCTTTATCATTTCCACTACTACGAATATTATGAGCTTCATCGACAATTATAACTTTATCTGTTACTATTTTTCCTGTTGATATATAATTAGTATCAATAAAATTAGCAAAACCTTCATAAGTGAAAAAAGCATAACGTGATTTAATTAATTTTTTAATTTTCTTTTCAGCATTTTTAATATCAATCTCTTTTGATATATTCGCTAATTTCATATAAGTATCTCCCGTACATTGTTTAGTTATTGAAGATAAATCTGTTAATTTAATATTTTCAAATATTTGATTTTTAAAACCTCCTTCAATTGCGGATGGTAATATAACCCATATCATAGGTTCATCTAAACCATTATGATTTATTAATAAACTTTCAGCAATAGTTATTGCCGTACAAGTTTTACCAACACCAACTGAATAATAAAGAAGAATACTTCTATATGGAGTTCTATATGATAGATAATGAGACATTAAATATTGGAATGATGATTTTTCGAATTTACATAATTCTTTTGATTTTGTTTCAAAATCATTTAATGAATTAATATCATTATATTTATTAATTTTATGAACTCGAACTTCTTTTAATGATAATAATTTTTTATTAAATTCATCATCATTTAATTCTGGATAATAGATTTCATCTAAATCTTCATTTATTATTACCTTTTTTTCCTTTTTATTTGGTTTATAATTATTTATTATTGGTGAAATTTTTGTTTCTTTTATTGAACTTTCTGATTTAGTTGATGATGATTGTTTTTCAGATGTTCCTTTACATATTTTTTCAAATTCTTTATATAATTCACCATTTTTCTTAATTTTAATATTTGTAATAGGATTTCTTAATTTATTATTTCGCCATTTCTCACATTCTTCTTCGGTAGGTTCTCTTTTAATATGTCTTATAGGATTTTTAGTCAATTTTATATCTTCCTTTATTAATTCTTTTGGTTTTTGAAAAGGTTTTAATATTTTCCCTTTCTTATCTATTATTTTTAATTCCATACAAGCATTTCTTAAACTTTTATAAACTCCTTTTCCTTCTTGAATTGTCATATTCGTAAATGGATTAATTAATGGATTTTTTAACCATTTAAAACAAATTTCTTTATTAATTATATTATTTTTATAAGGTATTTCTGTTGGAATTTCTACTGGAGAATGTTGAGGTGTTTTTACATTTTCACATTCTTTTTTAAGTTTCTTATAAACTTTACCATTTTTATTCGTTATTTTATATCCTGAAATTGGATTTATCATTTTATTTAATTTCCATTTTTCACATTCTTCTATTGTGGGTATTTCTCGCATTAATTCTAATAATTAATTTGAAAAGAAAAAATAAATTATAATTTTTCATAATCAAGTATCTTTTTATTGGCGAATTTGAATAATTCAATTCTCTCCGTATTATATGACTTGATATGTGAAATTACTTCATTATAATTAAACCAACTAATCGCCCTAATCTCTCTAATTTGTTCTAGACAATTATTATCTATTTCTATTAATATGTCATTATTCTTTAATTTAGAAATATAATAAAGATGTTTATACATTATACCATTTGTTCCAAAAAACATCTCTTCAAATGGATTTATTTCCGTAATTATACTGATATCATCTTCTTTAATTCTAGTTTCTTCATAAAATTCCCTTACAGCACAATCAATATCATTTTCTTTAATTTTTCTTCTTCCCTTTGGAAATCCCCATTCTTGTGAAAAAAATACACTTTTTATCGATGTTATATAATTTTTAAGAAAATTATTCTCATTTAATAAAGAAAATTTAAATTTTGAATTCATATATTCTTTATTATTTTTATTTGAATTATTATCCGTCTGATACCATATATAATTCCAAATATTTTCAAATGAATTATTTAATATCATATCTCTCTCCCCAATCGTCATATTTAACAATAATTTCTTAATATATTCAATATTTGTTATCTCATATTTTCCTCTCACAAATTCCATAAATGATAAACTATCCTTACGCTGTATCATAAGATATTTAATCTCATTCTTTTCTATTTTATAACATATAATTCCAAAACTTATTATTGGATGAGGACAATTTTTATATATATGTCCGTTAAGACCGCAATTCCTACAATTCTGAGTTTTAAATGGTGTTTTATTTTTCATAATTCATTAAATAATTATATATTATATGTTCTTAAATATTTTACATTATTGAAGCATAATTTCTATTTGTAAATGGTTCTGGTTCATCTAACATTTCCTTTGTCATAAAATTATCAATTTTAGAATGTGAATTTGCGGATACATCTTTAAAATGTTCTCCATTCTTTTTTTCATCTGTCATTACACTTGTCGGATATTGAGGGGGTGAATTATAATAATGTTCTTTATGTTCTTTATCTTCTTTATGTTCTTCTTTATGTTCGTTATGTTCTGTTGAATTATAAAAAGGTTCCTTTTTCATTTTCTTTTCATCTTCAAAACCTTCTTTCTTAGGAAGAGGAGGATTATTTATTAAATGTTTATCATCAAATTTTTCATTATTAGGCATCATCATTTGGGGATATTGATTTTCGAAATTTTGAACTATACCTCCACCAACAGGTTCTTCGGTATCTTCCGCATTCATAAATCGCTCAATTGCTCCTTTTGAATTTGTATCTATCATCATTTTAGCGTAATTATTTGAATTATCAGGGGACATTTTATTACTTTGTTCATTCATATCAACTTTATTAATAGCATTATTATAAGTGAATAATGATGATAATGAAATGATTATTACAAATATACAATAAATAATTACGAATATAGCAATAATCCAAGAATATAACCAACACCACCAACGATCATGTTCTGAACCGCCAGTAACCATACAAGTGATTTGTAATAACATTAATAGAATAGAAGGAAGAACAGCTAATATTACAAAAAATATTAATAAGAAACGATTTCCAATTGTCATATCAGTTCCAGTTAGAATAATTGATATACATATTGAAGCAATTGCTGCAAAAATAGCATATGCTGTAAATTGGGATTGTGTAGAACCAAAGAAAGCGTCTATAAAACTCATATTAATATTCTAAAAGAAAATAAGAAATAAAAAATTATTTAAAAAATGATTATTAAATTAATTTATTTGAATAAAAATCTTCAAAATGGGTATTCCTTATTATTTCTACAATCTCACTAAAAAATATAAAAATATTATTATTGATAAAATACCTATTGATATTTCTATATACGCAATCGATTTTAATGGTATAATTCATCCACAAGCACAAAAAGAAATTAATGAAGATAAATTATTTAATAATCTCTGGAATAAAATATTATCTTATAATGAAATTTATAAACCCGAAAAATTATTAATTTGTGTCGATGGTGTAGCACCTGTTGCTAAAATTATTCAACAAAGAAAAAGAAGATATCTATCTATTTTTAAAAATAAAATAGATAATATTATTTCTAAATGGGATACTAATGCTATCTCCGCTGGAACAGATTTTATGAATAATCTTGACGAATTTATTTTTAATAAGATAAATGATAATAATTCATTTATTTTTGATGGAAGTAAAAATCAAGGCGAAGGAGAACATAAAATCTTTCATTATTTAAAAAATCTCAAATTTAATAATGCTATTATTATTAATGGTCTAGATGCCGATCTAATTATATTATCATTATTATCTAATATTAATAATATTTATCTTATGAGAGAAAATGATGATAATATTACATATTTAGATATTGATGAACTTAAAAAATCTTTATTAGAAGAATTAAAATTAATCTGGTTAAATCTTAATGATATTGAAATTATTGAAAGTTATTGTGTTATGTGTTCTATTTTAGGTAATGATTTTATACCTAATATAATCACATTAAATATGAAAAATAAAGGTCTTTCTAAAATTATAGATTATACTACAAAAGCAATTGAAAAAAATGGTTCATTGGTAATAGATGGAAAAATAAATAAAGATTGTTTAAAAGATATTTTCTTTCATATATCTAATACCGAAGATACTAATATATTTGAAGAAGTTTCTAATGTAATTCAAAAAAAACCCAGAGATTTCACATTAAATAGTCAGGAATATGGAATTAAAAATAAAGATAGTCTCACTATGGAAATTTATAATAACAATAAAAAATGGAAATATTATTATTATAAATATTTATTTGATATTAATATTCAATATGATACATCCATGATTTCAATCGTAATTGAAAATTATATTACCGGTATTTATTGGACTTATAATTATTATAAAGGTTTTGATTTAAATTATGATTGGTATTATCCATATAATTATTCACCGACTTCAAAAGATATTTACAATTTTCTTAATGTAAATAATATAAAATTAATCGAAAAAAATGGAAACTTTCTAAATCCTAAAATACAATTATTTCTAATTTTACCAATTCAAAGTAATCATTTATTAGATGATGATTTTAAATTATTAACTACCGATATCAAAAAAGGTTTTAAACATTTATTTCCCGTCGAATTCAAAATTCAAACATTTCTTAAAAATCATCTTCATGAATGTTTGCCGATATTACCTATTTTAGACATAGGCGAAATCAGAAAAATAAATAATATAAACAAGTAATTACACATATTACGTATATCATTTTTATTTTTATTTATATAAAATTATCAAATGATATACGTAATACCTATAATCAATCACTTATATATTATTATAATTAATGAAGTTCCATATGTACTTATATAAAACTTATTTAAAGTATATTTTTTATTCTTTAAATCCTTTTATAAATTTAAAAGAATTCTATTATATAAATAATCAATCATATTTTCCCATTTATAATTCGTTAATATATGTTGTCTCCCTTTATATCCATGTTTTTCTACTAAATCTGGATTACTCAAATATTTCCAAAATGCTTCCGCATATTCATGTGGATCTGTTAATTCAGCAACACCTCCAATTCCATTTGATTTATTATCTAAATATATATTTATCTTCGGTTTTATTATTGTCGATATATTCTCATTTAAAAATTCTCTCATCCCTCCTACATATGCCGATACTTGTGCCTTTCCTAATGCTAATCCTTCAAATCCACATAATCCAAATCCTTCACCATCTGCCGAATTAACACCTATATCACAAGCATTATATAATATATTAATATCTCTATCTGATAATGCTTGTGGTGCTTGAATTGTTATAATCGTTTTTAATACATAATCAAGCGGTACATCTCTAAATTTCACTTCATTCTCAATTACATTTGATAAATTCCAATATCCATCAACCATAGTTCCTATCACTAATTTAATCGGTTTTGACGTATATTTATTTATTTTACAATCATTTTTCGTTAATTTCTTTGTTATATTTACGTGATAATGTCTCTCTACAAATTCTATCCAAGCAATTATTGTCGTATCCCATCTCTTTCTCGGTTGATTTCTATTTAAATTTAATACCATAAAATCTCCATCATCATATCCATAATATATACGAGCAATATTTTGATTTATAGGATAATATAAATTATGGTCAAAACCATGTGGAAATATATATATAGGCATCGTTTTTTTAATACCTAATTTATAAGCAATATCTTTCCAATATGGTGTGAAAGCTATAATAGCATCATAATATGTATTTAATAATTGAATATATTCTGCTTTTTGATATTTATATACTTGATCCATATATGAAATTAATTTAAAATTCTTTTTCTCACTTCCACACTCATTTATAATTGTTGCTGTCAAACTCGTTGTTATAATCGCATCATTAAATATTATTATTATATCTTGTGGATGTTCTTTTAAATAATTCCCTATCTCTTTTTCTCCAAATCCTGAACGTTTTGGTTCTTCATTCGCATAAGCATCATAAATAATTACATTTTTTGGTATATCTCCTCTTAATATATCTTGACCTCCTACATTATTAAAATTTTGAAATCCATATATTGTTAATTCTATCTCTTTATATTTTCCTAAATATTTTGATATATAATACATTACTCTACTATATCCATTCGATTGGATTGGATGTGTTCCACACCACATTATTCTTTTTTTCCCATTTTTACTTGGATACCACCAATTTTCTTCTGTCATTATTTTTTATTTATTTTTTTCCTTTAAATGAAAATTTTATTTAAGGGAAAAATTCTATTTAAAATTAGATGGAAAAACAAACAGTTTTATTAGATACAAAAAAAGAATATATAGAACATTTATTAGATATATTTACTATTCCAATTGCTAAAAGAATTTATAAAATTTTTAATGATAATAATATGAATATTAAAAAATTTCAAGAAGAATTAGTTTTAATTAAAATTTGGAATAATAATAGAGTTATTGAAGAATATAATGAAATTATTAAAAAAACTAAATGTAAATATTTAGATAAAATTCTTAAAAAAATTATTTATTTAGATATTAAAATTAAAATCGATTTTGATATTAATTTAGATGATATTTCAATTATTAAACCTCATGATTTTATTCATAAATGTTTAATTAATTCCGCCGTTTTTTGTTGGAAAAATGTTTATCTATTTTCAAGTAAAAATTTAAAACCCTCAGAAAAACAATATCATTTAAATTTAATTGAAAAAAATATCAGAAAAATTATTAAAAATACAATTAGAAATATTATCCCTTATGAATATATCTTAAATTTATATGAAGAACATCAATCTAAATTAAAACAAAAAAAAACAAAGAAAGAAATTGTCAAACAAGAAGAAGAAGATGACGACGAAGATGATGATGAAGATGATGATGATGAAGACGAAGAAGAAGACGAAGATGACGATGAAGATGACGATGATGATGAAGAAGATGATGAAGAAGATGACGACGAAGATGACGATGACGATGAAGAAGAAGATGATGATGAAGATGATAAAATCAAAAAAGAAGGAGTTAAAGTTGAAGAAGATATCGAAATTGAAGATATTGAAATGGAAGAAGTTAAAGAAGAAGTTAAAGAAGAAGTTAAAGAAGAAGTTAAAGAAGAAGTTAAAGAAGATGTTAAAGAAGAGGTTAAAGAAGATGTTAAAGAAGAGGTTAAAGAAGATGTTAAAAAAGAAGTTAAAGAAGAAGTTAAAGAAGAAGTTAAAGAAGAAGAAATTAAAAAAGAAGAGATTAAAATTGAAAATGATGATTTAGAAAGTTTATTAGAAGATGATAATGATTTTATAGATACATCAATTTTTAAAAAAAAAATAAAGAAAAAGAATGAAAGTAGTGATGATGAAAGTGAATTAGATAGTGAATCTGAAAAAGAAGAAAATACAAATGAAATTAAAAGAATTAATATTACAAATATTAATAAAAAAAATAGACATTAAACCCTTGTATATTTTTTATTATTATAATAAATACCAAGTTTTATAACAATTCTATTAATATTTGTTATAGTTATTAATTGATTATTTTTGTCAAATAAACGAATGTTAAATCGTGTCAATTGAGGTTCAATTGGATTTAAATAAAATTTATTATCAGTTGTATTATAATCATTTTTAACAGTAATTCTTGATGTTATTAAATTTTCTATAATAATTGAATCAAAATAATAAAGATTATTATTATTTTTTTTTGATATTAAACGATTATAATCATTTATATTTATATAAACCGGATCAAGTGGTGAAAAAAATGTTGAGGCAATTTGAGGAATATCTATTAATATAGAAATAACATTAATTTTATAAACATTTCTTAATGGTTCATCTAAATTCATATAAAAATCATATGTATTTGAAATATTATTAATTGCATTTAAACTATCAATCGTAATTATTTTATAATCTTCTTCCATATTTTTTTAACTCGTTTATTAATAGATAGATATATATTATTATGGATGAACGAATTGTTAATATGAATATTTTAAATAATGTTAATGAAATAAAATCAAAAGCATTATATAATAGATATTTATTAAGAAATTTTCTTGAAGGTTTTATAATAAATAGTGGAAAAAATATAAATGATTATATAACATTTAAATTATTAAATGAAATTGAAAAAGATATAAATCCTAATTATACATATTGGATAGATACTGGTTTAACATGGTTATTATGGTATGAAAAAAATTATAGTTCATTAGATGAAGAAATAAAATCAAGTATAACAACAGGATTTTATAAAATTAATTATGTTTTTAATGATTATTCTTATAGAGATAAAATTGTAGAATTGTATAATTTTACAAATGAATTAAAAGAACAAATTAATAGAAAATTAACAGAGCAAGGATTAGAATTTTATACTGAAATTGTTTTAAAGAATATTGAAATTAAACCGGATGGTAGTTTTAATTATATATATGATACAAAGACATTATTCAAAGAACCTTCATATAGAATTAGTTTAGTAATTAAAAAAGGTATGTCAGGAGGTGCTAGAAAACCAAAAACACGTACAAATAATAAAAGTTTTAAAAAAATAGGAGAATATACTGAAAAAATATCTATTGATGATATTAAAATAAATGAAAGTTTATTTAAAGAATTAAATAATGATACGTTTAATAATAAAATAATTATAGATTTTAATATAGATTATTATCATACAAAAAAAACAGAAGGTAGAGAATTAAATATCGAACAGTTTAAAAATAATTATTTAATAATATTTAAAGGAACTAATAAAACATATGAAGAAACAAAATTAAAAATAACCAATAGAGAAAAATTAAATAGATTAAATGAATATGGAATGATGACATATTGTCTATTAAATTTATCTGTTATTGATGATGAATTTGGTTTAAATATTGATAAATATAGAAGAGAATTATTTTTTAAAAATAAGTCTAGAACTAGCATTCCTATTTTTTTAGAAAAAATATTAGAATTATATAAAATTTTTGATAAATTTAAAAGTTATAATGAATTTTTTATTGATAAAGTTAATGAATATATTAATAAATTTAAAAGTATTCATTTTGAAATATTCAAAGATTTTATAGATAGATGGTTTGTATCTATGTTTAGACCATCTATAAATTCATTTATTTTAGAAATAAACGATGAACTTTATAAAAAATTTGGAGTTTTATTATTTATTGCTGGTGGTGATGCTATGCGTCGATACGAAAATGATATATCTTTTACAAAAGATATAGATACTAAATTATATATAAATAATGTTGAAATTAAAGATGAAACAATAAAAGAAGAATTAGATAAAATAGGTGATGAAAATCAAAAAAAGATAATTATAAAAGATAAAATTATTGAAATTATAGTTAGGCATATAGTTAAATTAAGAAATTTTTTAGAACAAAATATCAAAAAAATATTTAATGAATTATTAAGATATGATGATAAAATAATAGATCATGGAACAGAAGTTATTACATTTAAAACTGATGATAATCATAAATTTAAACTTAATATATTATTAGGTGATACAGATAAAGAAAAATATCAACAATTTCGAACAAGAGAAAATAAAAAAAGAAGTGATTTTCCAGTAGATTTATATTCAATAGATTTTAGAACTTTTATTAGCGAATATGATGAAAATGATAAATTAATTAGAAAAAAAATACATGATATATCAGTTCTTGATGTTGTTCTTCAAGATACTGATAATTTTTATGATTATTATTATACGATTGTAGATGGTATTCCTGTTGCGAGTTTAAGATTTTTATTAGAGGATTTTTATAAAACATATACTACCGATGATAGAGCTTTGGC
>Ga0214923_10007100_pt1 | contig 12316 bp, 6 predicted proteins | sample LL1510_MetaG_FD_177993 | JGI IMG/M metagenome (GOLD analysis project Ga0214923, IMG submission 177993) | Freshwater microbial communities from Lake Lanier, Atlanta, Georgia, United States - LL-1510 | ecosystem: Environmental > Aquatic > Freshwater > Lake | place: USA: Georgia | collected 2015-10-15
TTTGTTGTTTCTATTTCTAGCAATATTTCCATGACCATTAATGCTGGGTTTGACACAGGATCTTCAAGCTCAACTGTTTTAGCAGAGCCACCTCCGATGAGAATTAAAACATTTGATGATACTGTAGCAAGACACTTGGCAAAATTAGATATTGGTAAATTAATAACTATTACAGGAGCCACAGGTGACAGAAATTGTGCTGATGTTTATGTACTAGAGGTAAATTATACTCCTGACAATACTATTGACGACGACGACATGGGTTCAGGAAAACCATCTTTATGCGAAATTGTAGTTGATCATAGACCAAAACAAGCTAAAGGATTTCAAAACTCGTCCTTTACCTTAGTGCAAAAGGATAGATATATTGATGAAATAGCACCTAATAGTGGAAGCGTATCTGCAAAATATTTGTCTAAGATATTAACACTAGCTAATGCTTCTAATGCACTAAAAGTAATGTTTGATGCATATCGACATTTATCTAATACTATAGACTTATACTATCGTGTAAAAGAAATTGATGACCCCACGGATATAACTAATACAAACTGGACTTTGGCTGAATTTAATTTGGACAAAAATGGTGAATTAGTAACTACTATTCCATCACCGAACGATGATGTAGAAGAGTTTTCAGCATATGAAGCCAATATTCAAGGTCTTCCATCATTTAGTGCAGTTCAAATTAAAATTGTAATGCGGGGTGGAAATCCAGCTAGAATTCCAAGAGTTAAAAAATTGGTTGTTATCGCTCTTGAGGAGTAGTTATGAAGTATATACCTGTTAAAGACAACCCAGGATTGTACAGAGACGCAAAATCTCATGGTATAGTCAATGTAAACGATAACGAATACCGCTTGTTTAAAGCACGAAAAGAAGCTGAAAAGGCTAAGCGAGCTAAAGAACAAGATCAAGAAAATAGAATAAATACATTGGAGAATAAAATCTCTAATATGGAGAATATGCTCACAACAATTTTGGATATATTAAAAAATGACCGCAACTCCTAAAACACTACAACAAAAGTTAGCTCAATATCAAAACGACAGCTTTGATGTATGGTTGCAAAAGACCAATGTTGTAGCAACGGAGGAAGGCGATTTGAATGAATTGAATAATATTATTTTATCTAATATTAATGATAGCGTTGAAACATTAAATTTGGTTAATGCAATTAATTGGGTATATGATACTACTATGAAAGAGTTGCGAAACGTACTGATTAAGTCTATAGCGATGAGTTAAATATATGGCAATAGCAGGAATTTTTAAAAATGCAATAGCAAGTGAAGTTGGTAATACCTTTACGTCCGTATATACTGCACCTAGTACACCGACAGCCAAGACTTCATATTTAATTGAGTGTGATATCGCTTGCACAGAAGATAGCGGAGTTCAAATTTCGGTTAAATTAACCAAAGGTAATGGATCTTCTGCGTATGTTGTAAAAAGCGCACCTGTTCCAGTAGGTTCTTCTATACAAGTTATAGACGGACAAAAAATAGTTTTAATGCCAGGAGATTCTTTAGATGTTAAGTGTGAAACTCCAGGAAGCACAGTAGATGTAATACTATCTTTAGTTGAAGATGTAAATATTTAATTGAAGAGTTTATAATGGCTTATATAGGAAACGGAAGAACATTATTGATTGTAGGAACTAACGTTCGAGATGATCTCGTTCCTGCGTATAATGATGTTACTAAATCTTGGCCAGAAGATGGAGCTTTTGATAAGACTACATTTGAACTTAGTCAAGAAGTTCCTGGTGGTTATGAAGAAAACGTTTTAGTTCTGAGACAAGAATATAAAAAGGATGTATTAGTATCAAACACCACACTTCTTTCTATTCAACTTGTTTCTGCAACTCAAATAAAATTGGTTTGTAACAATTCTTCTTTAGCCGCCGCTTTAAGTGCCGTTGAGGAGCCTGCGGAAGGCTTCGATGATACACAAACACTAACAATATCAGGCTCATCAAACAGCAACAACAATCAAAAATTTGTAATACAAGATGTTGTTTATAATGGTTCTATCATAGAAATTTTCTTAAAAAAACTTGGTAGTGAAACCGCAAGCACTGGAGAATCTTTAAGTGTTGTTTATGGTAGATTAGGATATTGGGAAGTATTAGAAGCCGTAAAAGATTACACAATCAGTGGAATAGGAACCAGATATAATAGATTAATAAATCTTAGCAAAGCTCCTCAAATGGAGGACAAAGTATATGTTTTGCATAAGGGAGATGCTACATATAATTTTGTTCCTTCACCAAATTCGGTTGGTCCCGATCAGCTCAGTCATAATCTAAGAAATTTCTCGTGTGATAGATATGTTGGTGATGGTGTATCAACCACTTTTGTTTTAAGTTTTACTGGCTCAGACAAAGTAGTTAATTCAAAAGCACTGTTAGTCAGCATAGATGGTGTGATTCTGGAGGGTGATGATCCAGATGGTGCAATATCTGGAGACTGGAAATTAGACACCGAATTAACCGGCTCGGGTCAACAAACAATTACGTTCACAACTTCTCCTGCAACTAATTCAAAAATAAGAATACTTCATTTAGGTTTTTCTACCGTTTCAAGACGACAGACTATTTCTCCAGGTCAAGTTGGTGCGATTGCTGATGGAACAATCACAGAATCTAAAATAGCTAACGGTGCGGTAACATCATCAAAAATATTTGCCAATTCTGTTACTACTAGCAAAATTGCTAACAATCAAATAACTGGCGAAAAGATGCTACTAGGTAGTGGTGAGTCAATTCGATGGAATACCACAGCAGGAATTGTAAACATACTAAACACAGGAGCGAATGGTAATGTAACTCTTCAATCGCCTAATGGTCTTGTGGGAATAAAAAGCGTAAACAATTCGGTTTATTTTACCGAAACTTCCATATTTGATGGTAGTGGAACTAACACCGAAGGCGTAGTTAGTTTAGGTCGATCACAAAATAAATTTAAAGATTTGCATCTATCAGGCGTCAGCAATTCTACCGGGCTGTCTGTGATAGGTCTCAATAGCACACCTGCACCAACGGATAGTCCAGTTGCTTCTATTGTGGGTAATGTATCTATTACAGGAAATATTTCTCTGACTGGTAATATCGATGGTGCGGATGTATCAGATATTAGAAACGAGCTTACACAATTAAATTTAAAATTAAATGCATTAATTCCTGTTGGAAGTATAATGTTGTCAGCTCGATCTGAAGTTGTAGATCCTCAGTGGATGACTTGCGATGGTGCTGCTGTGAATACTTATACATATCGAGAGTTACATTCTAAGATTAGTAGTCTTTATGGTGGAACTGCATATCAAGCTGGAGTTACAGATCAAGTAGGTGCGGCTACCACATTTAATTTACCAGATTTGCGTAGAAGGTTTCCTATAGGAAAATCTTCTACTGATACTATAGGCAACAATGAAGGTATTTCCAATCCTTCACTGAGAACCATTAAACACACACATACTGGAGCCTCGCACACGCACACGTTTGATCACACACATACTATTCCAGGACACTCTCACAACATTCAAGCAGGCAACACGCTTGCAATAGGAGCATCAGGAACACACACCACCGAAATTGGACACAATCATGGTGTTTTTACAACTGGTGGACCCAACACAGATTTATCTCATACACACAATGTAACTCACGATCATGGCACTTTAGGTACTGGTTGGAACGATAGAGATCATAGTCACGATTTTTCTGGAACAACGGGAGGGAGTTCTCAGCCCAATAGAAGATTTGGTGCAGCGTCAGGAAACTATGGTGTTGCGGCGTTTGATAGTGGTGCTACAGGATGGAGTCATACTCACGGATTTAGTGGCACAACTGGTGGACAAAATACAGGTCACGTTCACTATGTAACTATTCCTTCAATAACAAATACTACTGGTGGACCAAACACCGCAGGAAACTCACTGTCTCATACACACAACGTTACAATAACTGCATTTACAGGAAATTCCACTAGCACAGGTTCTCACACACATTCAGCAGCCAATTTTAGTGGAAACATTGGAAATACAGCAGTAAATGGTGATAACACTATTACATCCAGCGCAAGTTCTGTAAATACTACCAGTGCAGCTACATACTCAGGAGTTTCTGGTGAGAGTGTTAGTCCTTATATTGTGCTAAATTATATGATAAAGGTGCTTTAGTATGGGAAAATATTTAGGATCAACTAGCCCAATAGGAATGCTAGAAATTCAGGATTTAACACCAGAAATTGATGGTGATAGAACCACATTTTCTTTGATATATCCTGCTCCTAGTCCATCTTCTATCTTGGTCATATATTCGGGAAATATTTTAAGACCCGTAGGAACAATCAGTGTTCCTTCGGAGTATTCTTTAGATGCTGGTGGAACTAAGTTAGTATTAAAAGAAGCACCGGTTCAAGGATTCTCACTACACGTTGTTTATTTAGGTCGAGAGCTTACTGTACCAGTTTCTGTTGGTCGATCACCACTTTTAGTGCAAGTGGATTGTGTTGATAGCACCGATCAATTCTCAGTATCTCAAACAACTTTAACTCCTAGTGGCTTATTGGTATTTAAAAACGGGGTTCAGCTTAGACATCATAACACTCAAAATGGTGTGATAATTAATGATGGTGACTTTTACATAACTTCTGACAATAAAATAAAGCTAAAGACTGCACCTAGTGTTGGTGACAAGTTGGATTTTTACATACTAGGTCTTGAAAGAACAGACTTAGTGACAGTAGATGCTAACTCTATTAGTACCGGAAAAATACAAGATGGTGCTGTAACTCCCGAAAAGCTGAATATGTTTTTTACAACTTATAATCCAGCTATTAGTACATTCTCAGGAATGAACAGTGTAGTGCAACACATCTCAATAAAAGAGTATCAGTCTTTAGGAAAACTAATTAAACTTCGTCTTAAATTTCAAGTTTCATTATCAGGAACAGAAGATAATAAGATACGATTTACGCTACCAGTAAACAATGACGGTAGCACTTGTATCTCAGGATCTGCGACCATATCTAGTAACACATCTGTGGAGTCTGGAATAGTTAGATGGGGTGCTGTTAATGCGCTAGACATCTATAGACAGTTTGCCGTCAACTACAGTGTCAACCAGACTTATACCGTCGAAGTTTTCATAGAATACAAAGCTGCTTCCTAATAAATCCAAAAAAAAGTTAATAATTTTGGATTTTTTTTGTAGGAGAGCTATTTGCCTGTATAAATAAGTGCATAACAAACTGTAATCACAATCATTATTCTACAGTATACGTTGTCGAATTGACACTTCTTTATTGGTTCTTTCATCTGAACCCATCTTTGCGATGCACCGTGAGTGTTTCGTGACTCATTATTAAAATATAACAACCCATAACTCTTTAAGGAAGACCAACATGGCTTTAACCAAAATTCGTGGTAATACCCAAATCAAATCCTCGACCATTACTAACGTTGAGATTGCTGCAAACGCAGGCATCGAACTTAGTAAGTTAGCTGAAGGCGCAGAACTCATTAAACGTGATGGTTCCGTTGCTTTTACTGGTAACGTAAACCTTGGATCTAACAGACTTGTAAACGTAGCTGCTCCAACATCTTCGAGCGATGCTGCAACTATGGGTTATGTTGATACTGAGGTTGCTGCTGTTCAGGCAGAAGTTGATGCAGAAGAGCTTGCTAGAGCTGCTGCGGATACACAGCTTCAATCCAACATCGATGCTGAAGCTCTTGCTCGTGCAAACGCAGATACTACACTTCAGGGAAATATCGACGATGAAGCTGCTGCTCGTGCTGCTGCTGACCTTGTTCTTCAAGGAAACATTGATGCTGAAGCTGCAACTCGTTTAGCTAACGACAATACACTACAAGATAACATTGATGCCGAGGCAGAAACTCGTGCTGATGCTGATGCTGCTCTTGATGCTCGTTTAACCGATGCTGAGGCAGATATTGTTGTTCTTGATGGACGTCTTGATACTGCTGAGTCGGATATTGATTCTCTTGAGTCTCGTGCTTCCACATTGGAAAACGGACTTCAAGCTGAGACTGCTGCTCGTATTGCTGCTGATGCCGCTATTCAAGCTGAACTTGATGCAACTCAAGTAGGTGCCGGTCTTTCAAGTGCGGGTGCATATTCGGCTATTGCAGGTTCTAACTATCTTAAAGCCACAGATTTTTCTGCGGCATCTTTAAGTGGTAGTTTACACAATGCAGATAAACTTTTGGATGCTGCTGTAAAAGCAGAAGTTGATGCTCGTATAGCTGATGTAAATGCCGAGGAAGCTCGTGCTTTAGCTGCTGAAGGTGTTCTCCAAGATAACATTGATGCAGAAGAGGCTGCTCGCATCGCAGATGTTGATGCAGAAGAGTCTCGTGCTATGGCTGCTGAGGCTGCTATTCAAGCAGAACTTGATGCTAGTCAAGTTGGAGCTGGACTTGGTGTAGATGGTTCATACTCTGCTCATGCAAGCTCAACTTATATTAAATCGGCAGATTTTACTGCTGCTGGCGTTGTTGCTAGTTTGCATAATGCTGATAAGCTCTTGGATGTCGCTATTAAAGCAGAGGTTGACGCTCGCATCGCAGATGTTGATGCAGAAGAGGCTCGTGCTATAGCTGCTGAAGGCGTACTACAAGACAACATTGATGCAGAAGAAACTCGTGCTTTAGCTGCTGAAGGTGTTCTCCAAGATAACATCGATGCAGAAGAAGCTCGTGCTTTAGCTGCTGAAGCTGCAATTCAATATAACATCGATGTAGAAGAGGCTGCTAGAATTGCTGGTGATGCCGCAACTCTTGCAAGCGCACAAAGCTATGCAGATGGTAAGATTGCTGATCTTATTGATGGTGCACCTGCACTTCTTGATACACTTAACGAATTGGCTGCTGCAATCGGAGACGATGAGAACTTTGTAACCACAGTAACAAACTTAGTTGCTAATGCAAATGCCGCAATCGATGCTGAAGAAGCTCGTGCTATGGCTGCTGAGGCTGCTCTTGGAGTTCGCATTGACGGTGTTGAAGCCGATCTTGCTGCTGAGGAAGCTGCTCGTATTGCGGACGTTAATGCTGAGGAAGCTCGTGCTATAGCTGCTGAAGGTGTGTTGCAAGACAACATCGATGCTGAGGAAGCTCGTGCTATAGCTGCTGAAGGTGTGTTGCAAGACAACATCGATGCTGAGGAAGCTCGTGCTATGGCTGCTGAGGCTGCTATTCAAGCAGAACTTGATGCTAGTCAAGTTGGAGCTGGACTTGGTGTAGACGGATCGTATTCAGCACACGCTGGATCTAACTACATTAAGAGTGCAGATTTTGTTGCCGCTTCTCTTACTGCTAGTTTGCATAATGCAGACAAGATGCTCGATGTAGCATTAAAAGCTGAAGTTGATGCTCGTATCGCTGATGTTGACGCAGAGCAAGTTCGTGCTGAGGCTGCTGAAGCTGTTCTTGATGGACGTCTTGATGCTCTTGAGCCAAGAATGGATACTGCTGAAGCAGACATTGTTGCTCTCGAAGGACGTATGGATACTGCTGAGGGTGATGTTGTTGCTCTCGAAGGGCGTATGGACTCTGCTGAAGATCGTCTTTCTGACCTTGAGGCAGAAACTGTTTATATCGTTGATGTAGTAACTCGTGAAACTCCAAGTGGAGCGGTTGATGGATCAAACGACGAGTTCACTCTCGCACACAGTGTTGTGTTTGGTAGTGAGCAAGTATTCCTCAACGGTCTCTTACAAGAGCCTGGAGTTGGAAACGACTATACTATTTCGGGTAGTGTTATCACTATGAACTCTGCTCCAATAACAAATGATCGTTTGCGTGTTACTTACCTTAAAGTAAAAGGTTCGTAATAGACTGATACGTTTGTAAAATCGGTGCCCTATTAAGTTAGGGCACCAGATTATTATGCCACATAGATTTTAACTTAATAAACGGATAATCAACGATGTCAACTCAAATTCGTGGTAATAAACAAATTAAAAATATCACCATTGAGAACGATCAACTCGTCAATGGTACAATAGAACTCAACAAACTCAAAGACGGCGCAGAACTCATTAAACGTGATGGTTCTGTTCCATTCACCGGAAACATAGATGCCGGAAGCAATAAGCTCATAAATCTTGGCGCACCAGTAAATGCTAACGATGCTGTAAGAAAGGCCGATCTTGATGCTGTTGCTGAACAGATTGGTGGAACTCTTATCAATCGAGAACTAGTTTCTGGTGTCAAAGATGGTGTAAACGTAACATTTACTCTTGCTAATGAGCCAACACTTTCAACTGAACAAATCTTCTTGAACGGATCGCTCTTAAATGCTGGAGCAAATGCCGACTATGTTATTGTTGGCGATACAATTACTTTTACTGTTGCTCCACAATCTGGTGACATAATTCTTGCTAACTACGTTGTCGATGCTATTCAACTTAACGTAGATGTACAAGCAACACTCAATCAAATGGCTGCTCGTCTTACAACAGCCGAAGGTGAATTGTTTGATGCACAGGGAGATATTGTTAGTCTCGATAGTGCTATTGATGCTTTAGATGTTCGTGTAACTGCTTCAGAAGGAGATATTTCTGCTCTTGAAACTAGAGCAAGCAATATTGAAACCAGTGTTGATGCTGTAGAAGCAGACTTGGCTGCCGAAGAAACTCGTGCTGTAGCTGCTGAAGGTGCATTAGACGCAAGACTTTTAACTGCCGAGTTTGATTTAACTTCTGTAACCAATCGAGTTACTGCCGCCGAAGGTGATATTGATGATTTAGAAGCTGCTGACGTTGCTTTAGATGGTCGAGTTTCTGATCTTGAAGATGGACTTCAGGCTGAAACCAACGCAAGAACATCTGCTGTAAATGGATTAAACACTCGTGTTACTGCTCTTGAAACCGAAGATACCGCAGTTGATGGTAGATTGGATGTACTTGAGTCAGATGTTACTGATCTTCAATCTGATCTTTCTGCTGAGGCTGCAACTCGTTTAGCTAATGATAATACACTTCAGTCAAACATAAATGCTGAAATTGCTAACAGAACTTCTGCGGATTCCTCTCTTCAAAGTAATATAAACAGCGAAGCTACTGCTCGTGCTGCTGCTGATACTGCTGAGGCTACTGCTCGTGCTGCTGCTGATACAGCTCTTGATGTTAGACTTACAAGCGCCGAAGGAAATCTATCGTTTCCAGAAGGTCACTTATATGACGACAACGCATCGGCATATTCCAACGGACAACGTGGAGTTATTGATCCTTCGTCTTTAGTTAGAGATGGATGGTACTATAAAAACACAGTTGCTGGTCAAAAAATTAACTGGTACTTTTTTGATGGTGTTGCTAATAACGTAACTTTAGCTAACTTTTCTGCATATGCTGTAGTTACTCTTGATGCAAACAATTTTTCTAGTGCTAGACCGTTTTTGACTGTATATACTATGCCAACCGGCTCTGGTGATGCTGTTCCAGGATTTTACAAGTCAAGTCGATTTTATACTTGGCCAAGCGGGTCTGTTGCTGGCACAAAATACTTAATTTATTTTGGACAAAATCCACCAGTACATCCAGAATTACCACGAGTTGCTTTAACTCCTGGAACACCACACGGATCGTTTGCTTCTGGCGAAAGAATTTTGTCAGTTGCTTTACATTCTGATTCAGGTGCTGCTGTCAATACAGTACAGCTCATGGTAGAAAGATTGGGTGTTTTTGCACCTGCGTTCAAAATGGACGTAGAATTGCGGATCCGCCGTGCAACAAAACTTGAGCTTAATACAGAAATTGGTGATCGTGCTGCTGCTATTGCTGCTGAAGAAATTGCTCGTTCTGCTGCTGATGCTGTTATCGAAGCAAATTTAGAAGATGAAATTCTTCGTGCTACTGCTGCGGAAGGTGCTCTTAGTGGAAGACTGGACGAAATTGAGGCTGTAAGTGTTCCTGATCTTCTTGCACGAATGGATGTTGTAGAGGCTAATACAGATCAAAACACTGTAGATATTGGCATCGAACTGAATCGTGCTCTTGATGCCGAAGCTGCATTGAGTGTCCGTATTGATGCTCTTGAAGCAGATCCAGTAAGCAAAACTTATGTTGATGGAGAAGTATCAGCTCTTGATGCCAGAATCGATGCTCTTGAAACTGATCCAGTATCTCAAGCATATGTTGATCAAAAAATTGCCGATCTTGTAAATAGTGCACCTGCTGTTCTTGATACACTTAAAGAACTTTCAGATGCTCTTGGTGGCGATGAAAATTTTGCAACAACTGTAGCTGCTGATATTGCTGCTGTAGATACAAGAGTTGACGACGTTGTTGCCGATCTTGCTCAAGAAGTTTTAGATCGCATGGCAGATGTTGATGCTGAAGAAACTCGTGCTATGAGTGCTGAGAGTGCTCTTGATGCTCGCATCGACGCCTTAGAGGCGGAAACTGGAACAAACATTCCAATGGTATATGCCACTATCTCCTATGTCGATACAGAAGTTGCGGCAGAGGAAACTCGTGCTATGAACGCAGAGTCGGCTCTTGATGTTCGTGTTGATGCTCTTGAAGCAGATCCTGTAACCAAAACTTATGTTGATGGTGAAATATCTGATGAAGCTACAGCTCGTGCCGCAGCCGATAGTGCTCTTGATGCTCGTGTAGATGCGTTAGAAAGCGCACCACCTCCAGTAACAGCACTAAGCTATCTTTCTGATGTAACTGTTGCTAGTCCATCAAATGGTCAAGTATTGCAGTATAACGGAACAGAATGGGTAAATGGACCAGCTCCATCAACATTCAGTGGCTCATACAACGATCTTTCAGACAAGCCAAGTTTGTTTGACGGGAACTATTCCAGTCTTTCTGGTGCACCAGTATTAGCTACTGTTGCAACAAGTGGTTCGTATAACGATCTCAGTGATCTTCCCGCTTTGTTTAGTGGTGATTACAACGATCTTTCTAACAAGCCCATTTTATTCAGTGGTTCGTATAATGACCTGTCGGATAAACCAAGTCTGTTTAGTGGCTCATACAACGATTTGTCAGATAAACCAAGTTTGTTTAGTGGTTCGTATAACGATCTTTCTAACAAGCCAAGCATTCCTAGCTTAACAGGTTATGCAACAGAATCTTATGTAGATTCTGCTGTAGCTAATGTTGTTAATAGTGCTCCTGCCGTTCTTGATACTCTCAACGAACTTGCTGCTGCGTTAGGCAACGACGAAAACTTTGCAACGACGGTTGCTGGACAAATTGGAGATGTTGCTGGAGATGTTTCAGCATTGGATCTTCGTGTAACTGCTGCTGAAGGTGATATATCAGACCTTCAAACCGATGTTGCTGCTAAAGCTGACAGCGCAAGTCTTGCCACAGTTGCTACAAGTGGTTCTTACAGCGATCTGTTAAATAAACCAACTTTAGTATCTGCCCTTGATGATTTGAGTGATGTTACTATCAGCTCACCATCTAACAATCAAGTTCTAAAATATAACGGCACAGCATGGGTAAACAGTGCTGCGCCTGCTACTTTCAGTGGTTCATATAACGATCTTAGTGACAAACCAACAATACCAACTAATCTTGATAGTTTAACTGATGTTGCTGTTACAAGTGCTGCTAAGGGACAATTTATTGTTCATGACGGAACTCAGTTTGTAAATTCAAGAACCATTGAGTCTAATGCTACTACTACTATTCCTTTGACCATCAAAGGTGTTGCATCACAATCTGGAAATTTGTTTGAAATTAGAGATAGCTCTAATAACCAATTACATTGGGTTGATCCAGTTGGTGGATTATTTTGTACTACAACATCAACGACTGGTTTTCCATTATATGTTAAAAGACCAGCAAGTCACGCAAGACCTGGTTTTGGAGTATTTGATAGCAACTGGAACAGATTGTTTTCTGTTGGATATGACGCAAGAAACACTGGAGCGTTGTCACAACTAGCGTGTGAAATTGAAATTGGTTCTTCAATATATAATTTTACAACTTTAGGATATCACACCGCAACAAGCGCACTAAGAGTTGTTTCAAGATCAGATACAGCAATTAGTTTTGAGTCTCCAGATGGTGGCGCCGGTGTTTATGCGATGACTATTGCAAGAAATACCTCAAAGGTTTCTTGGGATATTGGAACTGGTGGAGCATTTCTTAACGCAACTGGAAAGTTTGGTGTAAACTGTTCTTCTGCACCTGGTGCTCAAGCTCAAATTGTTTCAGCCGCTGCTGCGAACAAAGGTCTTATTGTTCAAGGTGCTGCATCTCAAAGTGCAAACTTGTTTGAAGCACAAAACAGTTCGGGCACTTCTCTGCTGTCCATCAGT
>Ga0214923_10007101_pt1 | contig 12316 bp, 13 predicted proteins | sample LL1510_MetaG_FD_177993 | JGI IMG/M metagenome (GOLD analysis project Ga0214923, IMG submission 177993) | Freshwater microbial communities from Lake Lanier, Atlanta, Georgia, United States - LL-1510 | ecosystem: Environmental > Aquatic > Freshwater > Lake | place: USA: Georgia | collected...
CGCCCGCGACGCTCGGCCTCCAGCCGAGCAGTCGCCGTAAGCCGAGGCAGGCCCGAAGGGCTGCCGCGGCGCGACAAAGTGCCCATCCCTGGCCCCGGCGGGCTTGTGCGGGCGGAGGCAAAGCCGAGGTTTGCCCCGCCCGCGACGCTCGGCCTCCAGCCGCGTTCAGCTTCACTCCCACCGCGGCGGCCCACGGCTCCTCGAGCGTGCGCCGACCCCTCGCCCCCGTCGCCTGATGGACCAATCCGTCGCTCCAGCTGTCTCGGAAAATCTCTAGTCGGTGCTCCAGTCGCTGCGGGGGCCGGCATCGATCCGCAGCGCCGCAGCGGCACACGCCTCGATCCGGGCCCGCTCGGCGGCCACCGCCGCGCCGGCATGGTGCTCGAGCACGAGGTCGAACGCGACGCCCGCACGCGGCGCGAGTGGCACGACGCGACCCTGCGTTTCCTCGAACGAGCGCGGGTTCGGGTAGTTCGTGGCGGGCTCGAGGCCCGTCACGTAGCCGTCGGCCAGGCCTCCCTGGTTTTTCCAGAGCGTGAAGCAGGGCAGTTCCGCCGTCCGCCACGACAGGCTCGCCGCCTGTGTGCCATCGGGCGCCACGAGCAGCGCGGTCGCGCGGCCGTTGGTATCGGGCACGAGCCTCATGAAGTGCACCTGTTCGCCCCGGCCCGGCTGCGGCGCGGCGTAGCGATTCCATGTGGCCACGTCGGGCACGGCGGCCGCGTCGCGCGGGGCGAGTTCGGCGAGCGGCACCACCACCTCCGCGCCGGCGCCCAAGAGCGGGGGACCGAGATTCACGTGGTACAGCATCTGGATCGTCGTCGGACGGTCGGAGAGGTTCTCGACCGTGTCGCTCCAGGCGACCCGCGGCGCGTGCGCGGAAATCGTGAGCGTCGTCCGCATCCGCAGCGCATGACACAAAAACCGCGTCTCGTCGACCGCTCCCGAGAGCGTGACGGTGCCGGCGGTGTCGTCGAGCACGACCGCCACGTCGTGCGCCGGCAGGTTCGCGATCCGGCCGTGCAGGCCGTGCACGAGCCGGCCGTGGGCGCCGAAGTCGGGCGCGCCGTTGCTCACGAGCCCGCAGCGGGCCACGAGTTCGTCGAACCCGTCGAGCCAGCCGAGCCCCGACGGCTCGCCGAGCGGCACGAACCGCGGATGCACCGGGCCTCGCACGGGCGACCGCCAGCCGAGTTCCGTCGCACCCGACCACATCGTCCGGATGCCGAGGCCCCGGTCGGGCAGCACGACCACGCGGGTCGGGCCAGCCGCGAGCTCGACCGAAAGGACGCCCTGGGAACGTCCGCCCCGCAGCCGCGTAGCCCGCACCGCGAGCCCGCCCAGCGATTCCGCCACCTCGCCTTCGATCCGCACCACCTTCCGCGCCATGGCCGCTCCGCTCCGGTGCCGCGGCCGGTCGCGCCGGGCCGCGGCAGCGTACCGCCGCGCCGTCGCGTTCGGCCACCGTCTGCTAGGATTTCGCCGCTCCGGAGCCCCGTCATGCCCCCCGCGCCGATCGCCGTCGTTCTCGCCGCCGGCAAGGGCACGCGTATGGGGAGCGACCTGCCGAAGGTGCTCCACGAGGCGGCCGGTAGGCCGCTCGTCGCGTGGGTGCTCGACGCCCTCGCAGCAGCCGGCATTCCGGATCGGATCGTGGTGGTGGGGTACGGCGCCGACCTGGTCGAGCGGGCCCTCGCCGGCCTGCCGGGGGTGTCGTTCGCGCTCCAAGAGGAGCAGCGCGGCACCGGCGACGCCGTGGCGGCCGCTGCCGACGCGATCCGGGCCCGCCTGGCCGCCGATCCGCCCTCCAGCCGCCGCCCCGTGGTGATCGTGTGCGGCGATTCGCCGATGCTCCGCGCGGAGAGCGTGAGGGGCCTGCTCGAGGCGTGGGTCGCCCGCGGCGCCTCGTGCCTGCTCGGCAGCGCGATCACGGCCGATCCGACGGGCCTCGGCCGGATCGTGCGCGACGCCTCCGGCCGCTTCCAGCGAATCGTGGAGCAGAGGGACGCCACCCCGGCGGAGCGGGCGATCGACGAGGTCAACATGAGCACCTACGTGTTCGAAGCCCGCGACCTGCTCGAGTCGCTCGCCGCGCTCCGGCCCGACAACGCCGCCGGCGAGTTCTACATCACAGACTGCCCCGGCATGCTCCTGCGGGCGGGCCGTGACGTCGACGCCGTCGCCTGCCTCGACGCCAGCGAGACGCTCTCGGTGAACACCCCGGCACAGCTCGCGGCCGTCGCCGCAGCCTTGCAGGACCGCGCTCCGAAGGGCACAGTGGGGGCATGAACGATCTCAAGATCTTCAGCGGATCGGCGAACGTCCCGCTCGCCCAGGACATCTGCCGCTACCTGAACCTGCCGATGGGCAAGATCTCGCTCGGCCGGTTTCCCGACGGCGAGATCTCCTGCAAGATCGACGAGGACGTGCGCGGCCGCGACGTGTTCATCGTCCAGCCCACCTGCCCGCCGGTGAACGAGCAGCTGATGGAGCTGCTCGTGATGATCGACAGCTTCAAGCGGGCGAGTTCCTACCGGCTGACGGCGGTGATCCCCTACTTCGGCTACGCCCGCCAGGACCGCAAGGACTCCGGCCGCGTGCCGATCACGGCCAAGCTCGCGGCCAACCTAATCACCCGGGCCGGCGCCGACCGCGTGCTGGCGATGGACCTGCACGCCGCCCAGATCCAGGGCTTCTTCGACGTCCCGGTGGACCACCTCTACGCCGCCCCGGTGCTCAACAACCACTTCCAGTCGATGGAGCTCAAGCCCGACGAGATCGTGGTGGTGAGCGCCGACGTGGGGGGCATCAAGCGGGCGGTCGGCCACGCCAACCGGTTCGCCGCGCCGCTGGCGATCATCGACAAGCGGCGGCTCTCCGCCGACACCACCAAGAGCGCGAACATCATCGGCGCCACCGTGGAGGGGAAGGTGGCCCTGATGTTCGACGACATGATCAGCACGGCCGGCTCGATCTGCTCGGCCGCCGAGGTGATCCACGCCCACGGCGCCCGCGCGATCTACGCGGCCGCCACCCACGGGCTGCTGGTCGGCCCGGCCGTGGAGCGGCTCCGCTCGGCTCCCTTCGCCGGGATCATCGTCACCGACTCCATCCCGCTCACTCCCGGCAAGATGCTGCCGAACGTCACCGTGCTCTCCGTCGCCAGCCTCCTCGGCCAGGCCATCAAGCGGATCCACCGCAACGAGTCGGTCTCGATGATGTTCCAGTGAGGCCGGGCCGGTTTTTCCCGGCCGGCCGGCGGTTTGGCTTGCGAACCGCCCCGGCCGTGGCACAATACCGGGCTCGAATCGAGGAGTTTCCATGAGCGACACGCTCGAAGTCGTCCCGCGTCAGGCCACCGGATCCCGCGAGAGCCGCCGGCTCCGCGGGAAAGGGCTCGTGCCCGCGATCCTCTACGGCCACGGGGAGAAGTGCGTCGAACTGGCCGCCGCCCGCGAGGCGCTCGAGGCCGTCGTCCGGCACGGCGGCCGGATCGTGGATCTCAAGGGCGCCGTCAGGGAGAAGGCGCTGATCCGCGAACTGCAGTGGGACACCTACGGCGTCCGGCCGCTCCACGTCGATCTGCTGCGGGTCAGCAAGACCGACCGGATCAAGGTCAAGGTGCCGATCGACCTCAAGGGGGAGGCGCCCGGCCACCGATCCGGCGGCGTCGTCACGCTGCTCGTCCACGAGATCGAGATCGAGTGCACGCCCGACACGATTCCCGAGAGGATCCACGCCCAGATCGGCGGTCTCGAGCTCGGCGGCATGGTCAAGGCCCACGACCTGGAGCTGCCACCGGGAGCGCGGGTCACGCACGCCGGCGACGAGACGATCGTGACCTGCGTGCTGCCGGCCAAGAAGGGTGAGGAGCCCGCCGCGGCGGCCGCGGCGGCCGAACCCGAGTTGATCGGCCGCAAGCCGGCCGAGGAAGGAGAGGGAGAAGCGGCCGAGGGCTGAGCACCGCCCGGAGAGCGGAGCCGGCGCCCAGCCTGACGTGCACACGTGAAACTGATCGCGGGGCTCGGCAACCCGGGGCGCGCCTACGAGGGGACGCGGCACAACGTCGGCTTCGACGTGCTGGAGATCCTCGCCCGCCGCGCCGGAGAGCCGGTCCGGCGGGCCCGATTCCAGGGCGAGACGGCCCAGGTGACGCTCCGCGGGCGGCCCGTGCTGCTGCTCTGGCCCCTCACGTGGATGAACCTCAGCGGGGCGAGCGTGCTCGCGGCCCGAGACTTCTACAAGATCGACCATGACGACATCCTGGTGCTCTGCGACGACTTCCAACTCCCCATCGACACGATCCGTCTCCGGGCGAGCGGGACGGCCGGCGGCCAGAACGGCCTCGCCGACGTGCTCGCGCGGCTGGGTACCACGGCCGTTCCCCGGCTGCGGATCGGCATCGGGCCGGTGGCGGCGGGCTGGAAGCCGGCCGACTTCGTGCTCGGGCGGTTTCCCCACCACGAGCGCGAGGCCGTGAACGTGATGCTGGAACGCGCCGCCGACGCCGCCGAGGAATGGGTGGCCCTGGGCATCGAGCCCGCGATGAACCGCTACAACTGACCTTGTGACAGTCCCCCGACCAAGCCCCGAAACGTCCCCGAAAGTCCCCGAGGAGCATCGAGCAGATGGCCGCGAAGCAGACCCATGTGTACGAGGGCATGTTCATCCTCGACCCCGCGAAGTACGCCCGCGATCCCGCCGCGACGAGCCAACAGATCGGCGAGATGATCGTGCAGAACGGCGGCACGGTGCTCGCCTCGAGGCTGTGGGACGAGCGCAAACTGGCCTACCCGATCGGCGGCCACAAGAAGGGGATCTACTGGCTCGCCTACTTCACGATGGCCGGCGGCGGCATCGCCCCGCTGGAGCGGCAGTGCGAGATCAACGACGACATCATCCGCAAACTGATCCTCAAGGTGGACCCCCGGATCGCCGACGCCCTCGTGCAGCACGCCCTGGCCGGCGAGGCCGCGGCCCGGCGTTCGGCCCCGGCCGCGGCGGCAGCCGACTGACCCGCCGGCCGCTTGCCAGACGGGCCGGCGGGCGGTATCCTTCTCCCAGTTGTACAGAAGTTCAGTTCACCAGGCACGGAGGACGATTCCATGGCCAGCTTCAATCGGGTGATCCTGCTCGGCAACGTGACCCGCGATCCCGAACTCCGCTACATCTCCAGCGGCACCGCCGTCACCGACATCGGCCTGGCGGTCAACGACCGCCGCAAGACGGCCAGCGGAGAGTGGGTGGAGGAGACCACGTTCGTCGACGTCACGCTCTGGGGCCGCACGGCCGAGATCGCCGGCGAATACGTCACGAAGGGCTCGCCGCTCCTGATCGAGGGCCGGCTCAAGCTCGACACGTGGGAGAAGGACGGCAAGAAAAACTCCAAGCTCCGCGTGGTCGGCGAGAAGATGCAGCTGCTCGGGTCGCGGTCCGGCGGCGGCGACGGCCCCCGCGGCAAGGCCCGGACGGCCGGAAAAGCGGGCGGGCCGCCCGACGACGAGGGTGTCCCGGCCGGCGAGTATGATGGCGGGCCCTCCGGCGCTGCCGGTGGCACCGACGACGACATTCCGTTCTGAACCCCGCCCACCACACCCCGATCATTCGTCCGCTCCGTCACACCGGTTCGTCAAGGAGACTCCCATGCCCACGAAGGAACGGCCCACGGTGGCCGCCGCCAGCGCCACGCACCTTCCGAAGGGAAAGCGGGGCGGCATCGAACTCCTGCTCATCCACAACGTCGAGCACCTCGGCAAGCAGGGGGAGGTGGTCGAGGTACGGCGGGGCTACGCGGCCAACTACCTGCTGCCGCAGGGGCTCGCCACCGTCGCCACCGAGCATCACAAACGGATGGTCGAGAAGCACCGGGCGAAGCTCGAGGAGATCGCCCGCGAGCGGCTCGCCGGCCTGCGCGGGCTGCTGGCCGAGCTGGCCCGGACGAGCGTCACGATCGAGGCCAACGCCAACGACGAGGGTCACCTCTACGGCTCGGTCGGTCCGGCCGAGATCTCGCGCTCGCTCAAGCAGCAGGATCTGATGGTCTCGCCCGACCAGATCGTGCTCCAGGGGCCGCTCAAGGAGGTCGGGCTCTACACCGTGAAGGTGCGGCTGGCGGCGGAAGTGGAGGGTGATCTGAAGGTGTGGGTGGTGCCCGCCAGCGGCGACGCCGGCGGAAAGTAGTCCGTTCATCCGCCGCAGGGAGGCCGGAGCGATGGTTTCATCGCGGGAAGCGGGCGCGCGGGACGCCGGGCGGCGCGGGCAGCGCCGTGGGCGCGACGAGGCTGTTCCGGACGCCGCAGGCCGCGATCGCCCGGCCAACGTCGACGCCGAGCGGGCGGTGCTCGGCAGCATCCTGCTCAAGCCCGACGTGTGCGACGACGTGTCGCTCGTGGTCCGGCCCGAGGACTTCCACGACGAGGCCCACCAGATCCTCTACCGCCACCTGCTCGACCTCAACGAGGGGGGCAGGCGGGTCGACGCCACGATCCTGCTCGAACGGCTCCGGTCGAAGGGCGACCTGGAGCGGGTCGGCGGCTCCCCGGCGCTGGCCGACATCCTCCAGGCGGTGCCCCACGCGGCCCACGCCACCCACTACGCGCAGATCGTGCGCGACAAGGCGATGCTGCGGTCGATCATCGACGCCAGCACCGACATCCTGCGCGACGCCTACGACTCGGCCGACGAGCCCCGCGAGCTGCTCGCCCGGGCCGAGTCGCGGATCTTCGAGATCCTCGAGCACCGCAGCTCCGCCGAGGCCAAGCCGATCGACACCGTGCTCACCGACGTGATGGTGCGGATGGACGCCCGGATGAAGCATGAGAAGACGCTGGGGGGCGTCGAGACCGGCTTCCGTGAACTCGACACGCTCTGCGGCGGCCTGCACAACTCCGAGCTGATCATCCTCGCGGCCCGCCCGAGCATGGGGAAGACGGCCCTGGCGATGAACATCGCCGACCACGTCGCCATCCAGGCCCGGCAGCCGGTGCTGTTCGTGAGCCTCGAGATGGCCTGCCTCGAACTCGCCGACCGGCTCCTCTGCTCGTCGGCCCAGGTCAACGGCCACCGCCTCCGCAACGGCACGATCTCGCAGGAGGACCGGCGCCGCCTCGTGCAGAAATCGGCCGAGATCAGCTCCGCGCCGCTCTACATCGACGACACCCCGGGCCGCACGCTCACCGAGATCGCGGCCGTGGCCCGCCGGCTCAAGCGGCGGCAAGGGCTCTCTCTCGTGGTCATCGACTATCTGCAACTCATCGAGCCGGACAATCCCCGCGATCCCCGGCAGGAGCAGGTGGCCCGGATCGCCCGCCGGCTGAAGACGATGTCGCGCGAGCTCGACATCCCGGTCCTCTGCCTGGCCCAGCTCAACCGCCAGGCGGAGATGGCCCGCGACAACAAGCCGCGGCTCCACCACCTGCGCGAGTCGGGCGCCATCGAGCAGGACGCCGACGTGGTGATGTTCGTGCACCGCGAGGAGTACTACCAGACCACCGACGAGGACCGCGAGCGGGTGAAGGGGCAGGCCGAGATCATCGTCGCCAAGCAGCGCAACGGCCCGACCGACGACGTCAAGCTCCTCTGGCAGCAGGAGTTCACCCGGTTCGTGAACCTCGAGCACCGGCCGTACGACGAGTTCGAGCAGTTCTCCTCACTGTGACCGGCGGCGGTCGGTGCCGGGGCGGACGTCGAGATCGAGGCCGTCGTCCTCGCCGCGGTCGAGCCGCTCCCAGGCGATCGCGCCCATCGCCGCGTTGTCGGTGCACAGTTCCCGCGGCGGGATCACGACCGTCACGCCGCGGTCGCGGCCGAGGCCCTCGAGCGACTCGCGGAGCAGCCTGTTCGACGTCACGCCACCCCCGACGAGGAGCGTGCGGCAGCCGGTCTTTTCGAGCGCGAGCCCGACCTTCGCGAGGATCGCGTCGACCGCCGCCCGCTGGAACGATGCGGCGAGATCGGCCCGCCGCCGCCCTGTGGGTGGCGGCGAGTCCGCCGGGGCGCCGGGCGGCCGCACGAGGTAGCGGAGCGCCGTCTTCAGGCCGCTGAAGCTGAGATCGAGCCGGTCGTGATCGTTCGCGAGCGGCCGGGGCAGCCGGTGGGCGCGGGGGTCGCCGCCGGCGGCCGCGCGCTCGATCTCCGGGCCGCCGGGGTATCCCAGGCCGAGCAGGCTCGCCGCCTTGTCGAAGGCCTCGCCGGCCGCGTCGTCGATCGTGCCGCCGAGCCGCACGAGGTCGAGCGGCGACCGCACGAGAAAGAGCGTGGTGTGGCCGCCGCTGGCCACGAGGCCCACGCACGGGTCGCGGACCGCGTCGGGCCGGGCCAGCCTGCAGGCGTAGAGGTGGGCGGCGATGTGATCGTAGCCCACGAGCGGCACGCCGCGGACGGCCGCGATCCCCTTGGCCGCCGCGAGCCCGACGAGCAGCGACCCGACGAGCCCGGGCCGCACGGCCACCGCCACCGCCTCGAGATCGCTCCTACCGACCGCCGCCCGCCCGAGGGCCTCGTCGATCACGGGAATGATCCGCTCGACGTGCGCGCGCGAGGCCACCTCCGGCACCACGCCCCGCCAGCGGGCATGGAGCGCGTCCTGGCTGGCGACCACGCTCGAGAGCACGGCGCGCTCCCGCGTCACCACGGCCGCCGCCGTCTCGTCGCACGTGGTCTCGATCGCCAGCAGCGGCATTGCGGGAACCTCGTGGAGAAAGTCGGCCGCCGCTGGATGCGGCGGCAGTCGACCCGGGAAACCCTCGGCGTTTCCCGCGGTCGACTTCGTGGAAAAAGGCCATGGAGGGCTTTTTCCACGGGAGGTCAGAAGTCGTACCAGATGCCGAAGCCGTAGCGGTTCTGGTTGTAGAACACGAACTCGTACTGCGGATCGGAACCGTAGAGGTATTCGAAGCCCAGCCGGAAGAGCTTCTCGCTGCGGCGGCCGCGCCACGCCCAGCCCACCTGCGCGCAGACGTTGCCGCCCCAGTCCAGTTCCTGCCGCGACATCCCGTTGACGGCCAGGAAGGGCGCGCCGAGGGGCCCGGTGGGCCGGGCCTGGATCAGTTCGGTGCCGAACTGGAATTCCCAGGGCTGCGAACCGCCCGCGTTGTAAAACGCCCAGCCGACCTCGCCGTAGAGCCGCATCCAATCGAGCGGATACCAGGAATTGCCCCACACGATGCAGTCGCGGACGTAGTTGACCCGGGGAAACCAGGGATACTTGAGCATCGCCTCGTCGCCGAGGTGGGCGCTGTTGTGGTAGTAGGCGAGCTTCGTCTGCCAGCGGCCCACGCCGTACACGATCGGCACGCCGAACCGGTAGTCTGAGCTGCGCAGGTCGCGATCGTCCTGCGGATCGAGACGCACGAACGCCGCGCCCTCGATCTGCACCTCGAAGCCCTGGGGATGCACGACGGGGTCGGAGCCGTACCGCAGGATCGAGACGCGGGCCCCGAGCGTCGTGTCCCAGAGCGTGCCCTCCTGGCGGGCGGGATCGAACACGCCAGGATCCGTGTCGTCGTACATCACGCTGCCGATCCGTGGCTCCTTGGGCCCCGCGAGATAACTCGTGTAGATGAGATTGTTCGGCAGGATCTGCCAGAACCACGGCTGGGGCGCCCAGAGATCGGTGAAGCACTCCGGAAACGCCGCGTTCGGCACGAGGCAGTCGTCCGTGCACGACGGCATCTCCTCGTAGGGGACGTCGAGGACGACCGGTCCGTGCGGACTCGTCGGCGGCAGCGAGAGGACCTGCGGCGGCGGGATGACGTCGACCGGCGCCGGCAGGTCGGCGGGGCCGACGCCCACCGCGCGCGCAGCCGCCGATCCGGTCAGGAAGACGGCCAAGACCGCCACGACGGCAGGATGGTTGCACGGCCGCATGGGTGCTGCGAAACTTTCGGGACTGTAGGGGCCGGGCGGCCCGGTGACACAGTCAGATCGGCATCCGCGTCGGAGGGGCCGGTGGCGGAACCACGGAGAACGTGAATCCGCCGCCGTTTCCTGAAAGTCACGCTCCACCGCAGACCAGCCCCCCTCGCCACGCTGCCACGCCCCCCGAGCACACCTCCATGCCCCCGTCGCAGCCCCCGCCCGACAGTCACACCGCATCCGTCCCGCCCGTCCCGGGCGATGCGGTGGCGGGCGCTTTGGGCAGGATCCCCAGCGGACTGTTCGTCGTGACCTGGCGCGAAGTTGGCCGCGATCGCGGCATGCTGGCAAGCTGGGTCATGCAGGCCGGGTTCGCGCCGCCGGCTGTAACCATCGCGATCGCCCCCGGCCGCGATCTGTTGCCGGCGGCCGCCGCCGGCGCGGCACTCGCGGTAAACATCCTCGGGGAGTCGCAGCGGCCGCTCCTGGCCCGGTTCGGCAGGGCGCCGGCGCAGGGCGAGGATCCGTTCGCGGGGATCGAGATCGTGCGCACGCCGGCCGGCAACGCGGCCTTCCCCGACGCGGCGGGCTGGCTCGAGGGCCGCCTCGTCGCGCGGGCGGACGCCGGCGACCATGCCGTCGTCGTGGTCGCCGTCGTCGCTGCGGCCATCGGCCGCAGCGACGCGCCGCTCGTGCACCTGCGGAAGAACGGGCTTCGCTACTAGGCGTCCGGAAGGTCCCGACCCATGGTGCCGCCCTCATACCCTGACCGGATCGGCGCCACGGATGTGACGGTCGTCTCACCCGGGCGGGTGAACCTGATCGGCGAGCACACCGACTACAACGACGGCTTCGTGCTCCCGCTCGCGATCGAGCGCGGCCTGGAGATCGCGGTCCGGCGCAGGACCGGTTCCACCGTGCGCCTGCTCAGCGATCGCGGCGGCCCGGCGATCGACATCGACGTCGGCCGGCCGCTCGTGGCCGGCACTCCCTGCTGGACCCGTTACGCCGCGGGCGTGATCGCCGGCTTTCAGCGGCTGGGGTGGACCATTCCCGGATTCGAGGCCCTGATCACGGCCGATCTCCCGGTGGGAGGCGGGCTGAGCAGCAGCGCCGCCCTCGAGGTCGGGATCGCGACGGTGATCGAGGCGCTCTGCGGCCGGGCCCTCGATCCGGTCGACAAGGCACTCCTCTGCCAGCGGGCCGAACACGAATTCGCGGGCGTGCCGTGCGGGCTCATGGACCAGCTGGCCGTGACCTGCGGACGTCGCGGGCACGCGCTGCTCGTCGACTGCCGCAGCCGGGACGTCCGGCCCGTGCCCCTCGGCGACGAAATCCGCATCCTGGTGATCGACAGCGGCGTGAAACACGCGCTCGGCGACGGAGGGTATGCGACCCGCCGGCGGGAATGCGAGACGGCCGCCCGGCTCCTCGGCGTGAAGGCGCTCCGCGACGTAACGCCCTTGCAACTCGCCGAAGCGGAGCGGCGCCTCCCGGAACCGGAGCGACGGAGGGCCAGGCACGTCGTCACCGAAAACGAACGGGTCCTGTCCTTCGTGGCGGCGGCCGAGCGGGCCGACTGGCCCACGGCCGGCAGGCTGATGAATGCGAGCCACGCCTCGCTCCGCGACGCGTTCGAAGTCTCGTGCCGCGAACTCGACCTCATCTGCGATGCCGTCGGCGACGTCGACGGCGTGTACGGCCGCCGGATGACCGGCGGCGGATTCGGGGGCTGCGCCGTGGCGCTCGTCGACGCGACCCGGGCGGATGCCGTGGAGGCGGCCGCCACCACGGCGTGCACCGCGGCGCTCGGCCACCCGCCGACCATGTTTCTCACGCACGCCGCGGCGGGAGCGGCGACAGACCTCGTTTCGCGCGATATCATACCGCCCGGTCGTTGATCGCGCACGGGGTTTCACCCGGTCTTCGAGGATGCATCGCATGGGATCGATCCGCAGTTTTCTGCTGACGGGATTGCTGATCACGGTCGTCGCCGGATGCTCGCAGCCACCCGGCACCCCCGCGGCGGTGCCGCCGCCGGGCCCGTCCGCCACCGGCCCGGGCGGAACCAAACGCTTCGTGTTCATCACCAACGGCGACGACCCGTTCTGGGACGCCTGCAACGCCGGGCTCGTGGAAGGGGCGAAGCGGGCGGGCCTGGCCGGCAAGGGGCTCACGGCCGCGATGGACAAGGGCAACGGCACGGCCCAGGGACAGATCGAGAAATTGCGCCAGCTCGCGAGCCAGCCCGACGTCGCGGGCGTGGCCATCTCGGTGATCCAGGCCGAGAACGCGGCGATCGTCGACGAGATGAGGAATCTCGCCGCGAAGGGGGTGAAGGTGATCACGGTCGACGGCGACGTGAACCGCGGCATGTTCCGCGACGCGAGGCCGTATTACATCGGCACCGACAACATCGTCGGCGGCCGCCTCCTCGGCGCGGCCGCGAAGGCGATCCTCG
>Ga0214923_10007104_pt1 | contig 12313 bp, 9 predicted proteins | sample LL1510_MetaG_FD_177993 | JGI IMG/M metagenome (GOLD analysis project Ga0214923, IMG submission 177993) | Freshwater microbial communities from Lake Lanier, Atlanta, Georgia, United States - LL-1510 | ecosystem: Environmental > Aquatic > Freshwater > Lake | place: USA: Georgia | collected 2015-10-15
CAGCACAACCAGCAGCATCAACAGCAGCACAACCAGCAGCAGCACCAAAACCAGCAGCAGCACCACAAGCAGCAGCAGCATCAACAGCAGCACAACCAGCAGCATCAACAGCAGCACAACCAGCAGCAGCACCAAAACCAGCAGCAGCAGCACAACCAGCAGTATCAACAGCAGCAGCACCAAAACCAGCAGCAGCACCACCAACAGCAGCACCACCCATAGCAGTCGCATCCGCAGCAATACCACTTGCGCCGGATTGTACAAAAAAAGTTGGAAAAGTTGCAGCAGATTTTCAAGTAACAGTTAAAAAATTATTTACAGATCATTTAAAAGATAGATATAAAATTACACTTACAGATGCTAATTTTCATACTACTAGTGGTGTTCCTGATAGATTTAAACCATATTGTGAAAAAATTATAAAAGAAAAAATGGGTTGTGATTTTACATTAATTTGTCCAACAGAAGATGGAGTAGAAAACATAACAGCACTAACATTTAAAACAGTTGATTATAAAATAAAAGATAAATGTATTCCAGAAATAAATCAAAATCAAACAATGCATTATATTAGATTTGGTTTTGTAAAAGATCCGAAATTTTCTGGAAATATTTATATATATGATGATAAAGAGAATAAAAATCTAATTGGTGGTGATCCTTTGCCAGGAAATCATTATTATTTCATAATTATTTATGATAATCCATCTATCGGGTCAATTAAACCATTTTATAATAAATATTTAAAATATAAAGAAAAATATTTATCATTAAAAAAATTAGCACAAACAAATATGGAAAAATTGATAAAATAATTTATTTATATAATTATCATTAAATTATATAAATAATGGCTCAACAATATAAATTATTTGACCCTAAATCATTCGCCAAAAATAAAATTTTAGAATTAAAATTGATTAATGTTGAAATTAATAAGGAAGATAAAATTGGTATAAATGGTAAAAATAATTATGCAGTAGATTTAGTTTTTGAAAATATATTTCACAATAATGATTATAATGATAAGGTTGAAGAACATTTTGATCTAATTTATAAAATAGTTTTAGAAGAAACAGGAATTTTTTTAGAAAATATAGAAGTAGTTGATCATGATGAAATATATGCATGGGGATCTATTTTTAAAGAAGATGATAAATATTATGTGTTTAAACCTGATAATACAGAATAAAATTTAATTTATTTATATAGTATATGTTGTTAGATAATTTTTACAAAGAAAAATATTTAATATTCTTAGATATAGAATTTCAAAATTTCCAACCTAAAAATCAACAAGAACATCATATATTAGAAATTGGAGTTTTAATATTTGAAAAAGGTAAAGAAGATCCAATATTAGTTGAACATATTAATTTTCCAATATTAAGTTTAAAAAATATGCGTTTAATGGGAATTGAATATTCTAATGTATCTGAAAAAACAGAAAAAGAAATGGAAGATATTCAAGAAAAATTTATAATTAAACCAGAATTAAATGATATTATAAAAAAAGAAAAATTAATTAAATATATACCAAATAAAGATATTCGTAATATATTAAAAGAAGCTATTAAAACAAATAATAGTGCTTTAATAGATGCTGATAAAGATATGATTGAAAAACATGCTAAAAAGGCAATGTTTTTATATTTTTATAATAGATTACCCAATGAATATAAAAAGCTATTAGAAAAACAACATTTACTTTATAAAAATGATTCTCAAGTTAAAAAAAGATTAGTTAATCCAGTAGAATATCTTAAAAAGCTTAATATATATTTAGAAAAAGGTATTTTAATTCATAAAGAAACAACTGATTTAGAAGCAATACGCAATGCTTCTCAATATTATAAAGTTCCTTTATTTATTAAAAATAGATTTGATATTGCAGTTTTTAATAATAAATTAGCTCAAGTTGCTAAATCACCAAATTTACATAATTCATATTTATATTTATATGATGAAAAAATAAAAAAAAATCATAATATGCTAAAATATCATGATAAATTAATCGAAATAATTAATACAAAAATGCCTAAATTTAGACCTCATAATCCTTTAGTTGATGCATTTATGACTATATTTGTTTATATATTAATGAAATAAATCTCATAAATATTTAATTAACACTGGATATTTCCATGCAATTATATATATTAATAAGAATACTACCATATGAATAACTAATTCCTTATATCTATCTCCATTTGTAATATAATATATTAGAGCATCTAATAATCCCCATATTGCAAATAAACGGATAATACCTAAATGAGAAAATGTAAATTTTTCTGATTCTTTTTTATCATTCATTATATTATATTATATACATATATTTTTTTAAGGAAAATTAATTTTTTTATTATTAATATATGCATCTAATAATTTAGTATCATCATTTGTTCCAGATATTGTTAAATCATAATTCATAAATTTTATAACAATTTTTAATTTAAATAATTTTATTGTACAAATCAAATTATCTTTTAAATAAATCATAATATCATCATCTTTTTCAACATACTTAAAATTATCATCAAATTTATTGAAAATTTTTTCTAATATATTTTGAATTTTTTTATTTGCTTTTAATATAATTTTTTCTTTTTCAGAATATTTAATCAATTTATTTTCATTATCAACAATTTGATTCCATATATTATTGAACTTTTCTTTCATTTGATATTCAGCATCTCTTATAATACTATAATAATCATCAAGTGATTTTTTTATATTAGATTCCATTTCAATATATTTATTTTTAATTTTACTAAATTCATCAATTATAGTTTCTATTTTTTGAATATTATTTAATATTGATTTATCTAATTTAGAACAATCATTTTTTTTTATAAATTTATATATATTTTCCAAGAGTAGTACACTAGTATATACTTTATGCTGTTCTTCAAATACTTTTGAAACATATACTATATGATAAACTATACCATCTTTTTCATACTTTTCATAAGAGAAAGGTTTTTGAAATTGTATTCCAGATTTTATTGAAATAAATAAACCATATGTTATATTTCTAAATGATAAATCATACTTAAATTTTTCTACTTCATCATATGGAACTGTACTATTATAATTTTTAACTTCTACTAATGCTTTTAATCCAGAAGGTGAAGTTAATTCTCCGTCTGCATGATGAGCTATACCTCTTTTAATATCATAATTATATTCTGGAAATTGTTTAGTAATAATATCATCAATTAATGCTTCAGTAATATCTCCTTTTTTTGTAGATTGATTTAAACCATATAAACTTTTAGTCAAATCATTTAAAGGTTGAATTGTATCATTCAGAGTATTCATTAAATCATCTTTAACTGTATAATATTCTAGATTATTTGAAATTGAATTAAAATATGTATTATAACCTAATCTAAAAATTGTTTGAAGAATATTTTTATAATCAGGTAATTTTTTTAATTTTTCTAATTTTATATATTCTTCTAATTTTATATTAATTGATTCCATTAATATATTAAAGTAATAATCTTTTATATATTTTTGAGAAAAATTGATAATTATTAAAATTAAATACTCTAGGCTATTATTTTATACTTATAATGGATAATACTATTAAATCTGTTTTATTTCCTATTTTTGGTTCATTCCCATATATCCTTAATTTTGCTATTAGTAAAAAAGAAAAAAAATTAACCGATGGTAAAAAAATTCTCTTTGTTTTAGATGGTACTGGATCAATGGGAGAATATATTAATGAACTAAAAGAATGTTCAAAAGCTGTAATGGCTAAAAAAATAATTAAATCTGTAATAGTATCAAGACCATACAATGATTATGATATTATTGTTTTTAATACAACTATATCTGAAAAATGTAAACTAGAAAATATTCCAGAACCAAATAATGCAACATATTTTACACCCCTAGTACCAGAAATTGAAAATATTTTTAAAAATTCAAAAGAATATTGTTCAGTTATATTTATTTCTGATGGAATCCCAACAGAAGATAAAATAATTGCAAGAGACGCAATTTGTAAAATTGGTAATATTACTAGAGAAAATAATGCAAATCCAATTGCTGTAGCAATTGGGGTTGATGCAGACGGTGAATCATGTAGTCTATTTGCTGGTAATCGGGGTTATAATTGTTTTGTAAAATATGATAAGGAAGTAGAAAATATTTCTAAAGATATTTTTAATGGTATAGATTGTAATTATCATACTTTAGAAAATGGTTCATATGTACCTGTTGAATCTGATGGTATGTATTATTATGTTGGAGAAAAATCAGATGGTCCAACAATTAAACCAACACAATATCATATTGAAAAATTTTTAAATCTAGTTATTCAAAAATATATTAATGATCCATCTCAATATTCATCATTAATTTCATATGTTAAACATATATCAAATATTATTGATGATGATAATAACCGTATTCAATTACTTGAAAAATATACTAATATGATTAGTATGCTTAAAAAGACATCACTTAATATTTTAAGATCTCCTGCAGCACTGTCTGCAATGGCGACTGTTTATCGCAATGTTTCATCACAAGTATAATTTAATTATTTTATAAAATATTTTATTTAGTTAAAAAAAAATATATATACTCTCTATATAAATGAGTTATAGTAATAATAAATTTCCTACATGCCCTGCATTAATGGAAGATGGTAAAATATTTACAGATTATCGTACACATAAAGTAGCTGATTTAGAATTAGCTGCTAAATATAAAATTGGAGATTCTCAATCATATAGAGTTTTTTTACAAGAAAATGCCAAATCATTAATTCTTCATAATAAAAAAGCACTCGAGGTGTATACATGTTCACCAAGAAAAGATGTTATTTATGAACCATTAAATAAAAAAAACTTTAGAGGTTATGATGTAAATGGTTTAAAAAATTATTCTAAATTCTAAATTATTTAATATCTTGTATATTCTAAAACTAACCATTTAGTACCAACTCCTAGCAATTTTATTCTATCACTAATATTAGTTAATATTAATGATTCTATAGAAGTCATATAATTATAAATTATATATTTTTTATTAATTATTGCTTTATAATTAAAAGAATTAAAATCTGAATCACCATTATGTGATATTATTATTTCAATTGTAGCTCCATCATTATTAATATTAGATTCTAAATTAATTGTCATATCTTGATCTAAATTTAATAAAGATATATTTCCATTTATAAAAGTTTTTAAAGAATTTATAACATCACTATTATATGCACTTGCTAGTATAATATTATATTTAATTTTTGGAATAGTTTCAACATAACTTATATTTTGAATATATGTATTAATTACAATCCATTTATTATTATAACCAATTAGAGAAATTGAATCACCAACTGATTGTAAAACTATATTACCTGATTGGGTAGCTATATTACTTACTGTATTTAATACATTTGTTCCAGCACCTCTAAGTAATATTAATCTATTATTTAAATTAGAACTATCATTATCTCCAATAATAATATTTAATAATTGACCATCTCTAATTGGAGGGAGTAAACTAATTGATACATCATTTATTAATTGTATTATATTGTAATAACTATTTAACATATTAGTATCATTTATAGCATTACTTGTCATATAATTTTTTATTATACCAACAGTTCCATTAATATCTAAATTAAAAACAGTATTATCATTCATTATTCCAACTTTCATATCAGAATATATTAAATTTTCATTATCTAAGTTTGTTGATAATTTCCAACCTCTATTAGATATAGCATAAACTGGACCAGAAGCTTTTGGTCCAATTATTAAAATTTCTGAATTTTTTGAATCATTATTAAATGTACATGATGTAGAATCTATTGAAGCAATATTTGCAGATGCAGTTGAGCCTTCTAATGTTATAAATATAGAAGGAATAGTACCAGATGTAAATATATCTGAATAATCTATTGTTATATTAGGAATATCGCTATTATCAATATTAAAACTAGGGGGTAATTGATTTGATGTAGGTGAATTTAGAGTTCCATCGGCTTTAATATTTACTCTTATCATATGAAGGTTATTTTCATTAGAATTAAGCGGTTTAAAATAAGACATATTATATATATATTTTATTAATAATTATTTTTTATATTATAGATATTATGAGTAAATACTTTGATAAAAAATTTATTTCAGATATTGGATATAAAATAATTAAACCATCATTAGATGATGAATTTAAGAATTTTATTTTTTCAAATATTAGTTCTGGAAATTACAATATATTGTTTGATAAAATTACAAGTGATGTATATTTAAATTTTACTGATACTGATAATAATTCTGTAATACATTCATTATTAATGGTTGATAATAAATTAATATCAGAAGAAACAAAAAAAATATTAATTGAATTTTTTATAAAAAGAGGAGCTCCAATTAATACATATAATAAACTAAAATTAACTCCATTACATATTGCTATTAATATGGGAAATAATCAAATAGTTGATTTACTATTAAAAAAGGGGGCTAATCCAAATGCGGAATCTATGAATAAACTAACCCCATTACAATTAGCTTTAAGAATTAAAACTAATATATGTACTGATTTAATAATACCAAAATCAATTGGTGAAATAGAAATAAAAGATAAAAATGAACTACAAAATAAAATTAATGAAATGATTAAAGGATCATTTAACAAAGAATATTTTAATAAAATAAAAATAATATATGATAATTATTCTAATCTAATTAATATCAAAGATTCTGAACAAGATAAAATTAAAAAAGAAATAATTAGTATTACAACAAAATCAAATTATAATGAAGAAGAAATTAGAATACAAATTAATCGAAAATTTGAAGAATATATTTTAAATATATCAAAATATTATAATAAAATTGATGATAAAACTGTATCAATACACTTAGTTAAAGATAAAAATGAATTTTGTAAATTATATATTCAAGATAAAATAGATGAAATTAAAATATTAGAAGATTCTATTAAAATAAAATATAATGAAAATTTATCTTTTATAACTAATTTTAAAAAAGAATTTAATTCATTTGTTAATGCTAAATTACATTTTATAATGACATTAATTTATATTAATAGTATTAATATTAGTTCAAAAAATAAATCTAATTTTAGAATTATTTTTCCAAAGGATAGTAAAGTTTATATTTTATCTGGGAAAAAAGATACTGATAGTGTTATTACAAATTTTAATAAAGATCGTGGTGGTGTAAATTATAAAATTAGCATATTTAATTTAAAAAATTCATTAGATATTTCAAATTTTATTAAAAACTTATCATTATTTCCAGATTATTTAAATGAAAATATTCAAAACATTATTAAATTATTAAATGAATATTTACAATTATTTAATTTAAATAATATGATTAAAACAATTAATTTAAATACTTTTGTAATTGTTGGAAATCCCATACAAATATCATATAAATTTTTATTTTTAAATTATTTAAAAATATGCAAATTATTAGAAATAATTAATAGTATAATTGATCTTCCACAAATTCTTACTTTTGATTTAAATTTAATAAAATATGATGATAAAATATTAAAGATAAAATTAAAATCAGCTCAAAATTTACCAGATCTAACTCTTATTCAACAAGATTATGATAATGTTAAAAATCATATTAAAGATTATTTAGATTTTATATCAAATGCTGATAAAAAAGATATAAAAATAAAAAAATTACAAGATTTATTAATTTCTCAATTACATATTGATTTTAATAATATTAATATTAAATCTGGAAAATGTACAGAAAGTGAAAATAAAGAAATAATTGAAAGTTTTAATAAAATAACTCAAAACAAATATTTTTTAAAACATTTTAAAGAAAATTATGTTACAATTTTTAATTCACTACCACAACTAAATAAAGATACAATTACAGCACAATTAGAAAATTATTTTAATAATAGTATAGATTTAAGTAAACAAATTAAATATTATCATACTCCTGTAATACCTTTAATACCTACAAATCCCACTCAAATTAATGTAATCGAAGATAATAATCAGATTATATCTAATTATAATAATGATAATAATCCAGATGAGGTTGGTAATTCATTTAAATTATTTACAGATGCTGAATTAACATTAATTGGTAATAATTTACAAAAATCAAAAGATGAAATTAAAATATTATATGCAGATAATTCAAAAAACTATATATGTAGAGATCCTACAAATGATATTAATATTGAAACAAATATATTAATTAATTTTTTAAGAAATTTTATAATAAAAGAACAATTTGAAAAAATAATAAATGTTACTGGTACTAGTACAAATCTAGATATAAATAATTTATTAACTAAATATAATATAGGCAAAGTTAATGAAAAATTTTTATTAGAAGAAACTATTAAAAGTAATACAAATGATTTAATTACTCATTTATTATCATATTATAATATTAATTATTCTAATAAAGAATTACAAAAATTATTTGGTAGTGAAAAATTTAAGGATTATGAAAATAAACAATATTTTATTAAAGATGAATTATTAAATATTGATATAACTAAATTAACTGATATTGATTACAAATTAAATAAAGATATTTTTATTGATGAATCTTCAATTATTCCTCCAATAACAAAATATTATAATTTTAATTATTATTCAAATGATGAAGCTTCCTTATGTTATAAAAATAATGATGAAATAATAGATAAATTATTAAAGAATTCATCAGTTAATTATTTAGTAAGAGATGCAGATGGTAATAATATATTACATGATTTATCAAATATTCAAAATTATAATTTATTTGAAAATATTTATAATAAATCAAAAGATAAATTTGATAAATTAAAAAAATTAAAAAATAAAAAAAATCAAACTCCATCTGAATTAATAGATGAACAAATTAAATATAATAATAATAATTTTTATAAGTCTCCAGTTAGTACACATGAATTATTATTTTCTGAAATATATTCATCTGAATTATATATTAAATTAAAAAATAATAATGAATTAAATTCATTAATCCCAGAAAATATTAGAAATATATATAATGATATTTATATCATATTTAATTTAAAAGATATTAATAAAGATATTTTTAATACTTTTAATAAAAAAGATTATTCAAGATTATTTGAATATGATAAAACATCTATGTGGACTTTAAGTGCGGATAATAATATAAACAATATTCAAAGAAACTTATATGATGAATTACAAAAAAGACATGATTTTAGAAATAAATATATGAATACTAATACTATGATAAATAGATTTTATAATACAATTGTTCATACCTTAACATTACATTTTACAAGTGTTTATTATAAAGTATTAAGAAAATTTTTATTAGAATTAAATGGTAATAAATTTGGTATTACAGAAGCTGTTTTAAGTAATTTTGAAAAAGAAATTTTTGATTTTGATGCTACATATAATAAAAAAAATCTTGCACAAAATATATTAATTAGTCTGTATAAAATAAATTATGATAATAAACAAACACCAAACAAATTATTAACATCATTAAAAGATATATTAAGAGATAAAATAAATCAATTAGAAAGTATTATAATTGAAAATCAAAAAGAAGAATTTGAAGAATCAATGGATAAAATATATAATTATATGCAAATATATTTTGAATCTTTTAATAAAAAAATAATAATATTTTTAAACAACTATATAAAATTTATAGAATTACAATATAATTTACAGCAAATAAAACAAAAACTTAATTAATTTCTTCATATAATTCGATTGTAAATGAAACATCCATATTATTAAAATCATATAATTCACCATCAATATTATAAAATGAAAATTCAAATTCACTTAATGATGGAATATTTTCTAAAAATTCTTGACCAATTTGTATAAAATCATTAAATACAACAGTATTTGGATTTCCAGATAATAATAATTTTGCAAATATATTTTTGATTCCATATGAGTCAATAGAATCTTTAAAAATATAATTTATAGTTAAATAAATATAATTATTACCATTAAAATTTAAAATTGTATTACTAATAATATCATTATTAGTAATCCCTAAACTATTTAAATTAGTATCAATTTCATAAGGTGTAATATTAGTTATTGTTTTAGAATAAACTGTAATTGAATTATAATCACCTACATTTCTAAATCCTAATATTGATCCAAGTGTTCCTAATTGATTAAATAATAATCTTGTTTGTAAAGGATAAAAAACTTTTATTGCATTTCCTCCTCCTGTAAATGTCATAACAGAACTATTATTATATTTATCTAATTTAATTTGATAATTATTTGAATCAATAATAGTTTCTATATTAAATGAATTATTTAAAATATTACTTGGAATTCCTTCACTATCTATTGCGTTTTCTATTATTATAGTATCATTACTAATTAAATTATGATTTGGATGTGTTACAATTATTCTATCAAATCCATCTGAATTATTAGAAAATTTTTTAATTGCATTTGATAAAATTACAGTACTATAAAAACTTATTTTAAATATATTCGTATTCTGTGATATATTTATATCAACATAATGATCATTTAAATAAATTATCTGAGACGCATTATCATTTTCAGTCGTATTATAATTAGTGGTTACTCTTGGTATTTTAATAATTTTTGATTTTATTTCATTTGCTAAATCAGTTGGATTAAAATTTCCAGGTGTAATTTCAATATTATAAATATAATCACCATCATCAACATTTTGCCAATATAATATATTATTTTGTTTATTAGTTGGCGTTGATTTAATTATTTTTTCTGTATTAGGAATTTCAGTTGATAATAATCTAATTTTATTTAATTTTTTAAAATTTTTCCCTAAATTATATTTAAAATAATTAGAATTTGGAAATCCTTCGATAACATTAACTATTTTTGAAATTATTATATTTTTTCCTCCAATTCCTATTACATTAATAAGATTATTTAAATTTGTATTATCTGATAAACCTATTGTAGCATTAACTGATAATGAAACTTGATAATAATCTTTAGAAATAATATTAGTAATTGTTAATGAAGACTGTAATTGATTTATATTAATTGGATAATTTGAATTAATATTATTAATTGGTACACCATTAATTGCAAATAATTTTGAAGTAACCATACTATTATCACTAAAATTGGGAGTTGTATTTATTTTAATATAAAAATAATTTTTATTTGGAATATTAATGTCATCTGTAAAATAAATATTATGAATTTTATTTATATAATTAATCGGTATATTATTAAAATAGGTATTATTTTGAGTATTACCATTAAAATTTGATAGTAAAATTAAATAATTATATGATGGATTTAAATTATGATTTGGATAATTAATTTTAACAAAAAAATTATTAACTAAAAATTCAATTTTTAACTCGTTACTTTCTACAAATAAATTTTTTATAATAATTTTATCTCCAACAGAATAATTATGATTTGAATCAGATATTGTTAATAAATTTGAATTTTTTTGAAAATAAAAAGGATTTTCTGGTAAAATATGTTGTATTGAATCCAAAATATTTTTTGGATTTTTATTTCTGTATTTTGAATCAATGTTTAATCGTGTAATTTTATATTTTTCAGAATGATTTGAAATTGGAATTAGTTTTCTTTTTGTATACTCATTTAATTTAAAATCTTGTTTATTAATAGATCGTTGTCTCTGGTTTTTTAAAAAAGATTCGTCATTATTTGGAATTGAATTTAAATATTCGTTAGTTTCATTATTTTGATAAATATTTTGTTTTACATAATTATTTGTATCAATATAATTATTTTTTAGTAAAAAATTTTTTTTATCATCTAAATTTGTTTTATCTATATTAAAATTTAATTTTGTTGTTTGCATAAAATAATTTAGTTATTAATTTTTATATATTATAATTTTTTTATAATTATAATATATATTATGAATTCAGTAGGAGGTAAAAGAAGAGTAAGTAAAAAAACATCTAAAAGTCGTGGCGGAGCAACTGGTTTAACCGGTGGTAAACGCAGAAGAGTTTCTAAAAGACGTGGCGGTGCAACTGGTTTAACTGGAGGCAAACGTAGAGCTTCTAAAAAAGTCTCTAAAAGACGTGGAGGTGTTACTGGTTTAACCGGAGGAGCAACTGGCGGCAGACGCAGAAGAGTTTCTAAAAGACGTGGCGGTGTTACTGGTTTAACTGGAGGAGCAACTGGTGGCAGACGCAGAAAAGTTTCTAAAAGACGTGGCGGTGCAACTGGTTTAACTGGAGGAGCAACTGGTGGCAGACGCAGAAAAGTTTCTAAAAGACGTGGCGGTGCAACTGGTTTAACTGGAGGAGCAAC
>Ga0214923_10007106_pt1 | contig 12312 bp, 11 predicted proteins | sample LL1510_MetaG_FD_177993 | JGI IMG/M metagenome (GOLD analysis project Ga0214923, IMG submission 177993) | Freshwater microbial communities from Lake Lanier, Atlanta, Georgia, United States - LL-1510 | ecosystem: Environmental > Aquatic > Freshwater > Lake | place: USA: Georgia | collected...
TGAAAGACCTCGATCAAGTAACCTTAACAGCCTATGAAGCTTATCAAAACAGCCCTATGATAGGGGGATTACATTTGATTTTAGATTTACCTGCCTTGTTTATCATTGTCCTGATTACAGCTTTAGTCTACCGGGGTATTAAAGAAAGCAGAAACGCATCGAATGCCATGGTAATTATTAAACTTGCCGTTATTCTTTTGGTGTTAGGTGTTGGGATTTTTTACATTGATTCCGGTAATTGGTCCCCTTTTGCACCTAATGGTATTTCAGGGATTTTAAAAGGTGTTTCCGCCGTCTTTTTTGCCTACATTGGTTTTGATGCGATCTCCACTACTGCGGAGGAATGCGAAAATCCACAACGCGATTTACCTAAAGGCATGATGTGGGCCATTATCATTTGTACAATTTTATACATTGCTATTGCTCTTGTCCTTACAGGAATTGTTTCTTATAAGTCATTACAGGTGGGGGAACCCCTTTCTTTTGTATTTAAGAAAATCAATTTAACTTGGTTAAGCGGAGTCATTTCCATTAGTGCCGTTGTTGCGATGGCTTCTGTGTTGCTTGTGTTTCAAATGGGACAGCCCAGAATATGGATGAGCATGAGCCGAGACGGCCTTCTTCCTAAACGATTTTCTAAAATTCATCCTAAATTTAAAACACCTTCCTTTGCTACCATTGTAGTCGGATTCGTAGTGGCAGTACCTGCGTTGTTTATGAATTTAACCATGGTTACAGAATTGTGCAGCATTGGGACACTATTCGCGTTTGTATTAGTCTGTGGCGGTGTCCTGATGCTTCAAAATAGAACCGACATACCTCGTGGCACCTTTAAAACGCCATATTTAAATGGGAAATTCATTATGCCTGTACTTTTGGTTATTGCTGTAATTGTTTCATTTACAAGCTACAAATCAAAAACGATGGATTTTATTACGAACAAAGAAAGTATAAAATCCAAAGATGAAATTATTCACGGGCTAAATCCGAACGAAATATTAAGCCTTAAAAATCATCTATTTCAAACCGACCGTACTTCGTTCATTCAATCCGACACGGCCATCAATACGTTCTATGAAAAAATGCCCGTTACTCGACTGGTAAACGATCTGAAAATTTTAAATCTTCCAAAATCACACTTTTACAACTACGGTTGGAGTCATTTTGTTTCAAAAATACCAACTTGGATTTTTATATTATTTACTGTTTTTATTACTTGGATGACATTTAAAAAAAATTTGTCAATGATACCCTTAATTGGATTACTTTCTTGCCTGTATTTGATGAGTGAGATTCCTGTTGAGAATTGGTTTTTCTTCAGCATTTGGTTGGTTCTCGGGCTTTTGATATATTTCAGTTATGGACGCAAGAACTCAAAATTAGCCAAAGTACCCTCCTCTTGAGTTTCAATCTTTAGTCAGCTTTCCTTACTTTTGCCTATAGATATCATTTGCACCTATGTTTGAAAATTTATCATCAAAAATTGAACGCGCTTTTAAAGTCCTGAAAGGGCAGGGGCAAATCACAGAAATCAACGTAGCAGAAACTCTAAAGGAAGTAAGAAGAGCACTTCTTGACGCCGATGTCAATTTCTCAACAGCTAAAGATTTCACCAATAAAGTCAAAGAAAAGGCATTAGGACGAGACGTATTAAAAGCCGTTTCACCTGGTCAGTTGATGATCAAGATTTGTCATGAAGAACTTATCGCCTTAATGGGCGGCAATGAGGTGGAAATCAACACAAAAGGTACTCCTGGTGTCATTTTAATGTCGGGCTTGCAGGGTTCTGGTAAAACCACCTTTACAGGAAAATTAGGTTCCTACTTAAAAAACAAAAAAGGCAAACGGGTTCTGTTAGCGGCATGTGATGTATATCGTCCTGCGGCCATAGACCAGTTGCATGTCCTTGGGGAACAGCTTTCGATAGAAGTTTATTCGAATCGAGAAGAGAAAAATCCCGTACAAATTGCACGAAGCGCAGTGCAACACGCACGCTCCAATAATTTCCAGGTGGTCATTATCGATACGGCAGGTCGTCTCGCTGTGGATGAGACGATGATGCATGAAATTGCCGAAGTTAAAAAGGCTATTCAGCCCACGGAAACGTTGTTTGTGGTGGATTCCATGACGGGGCAAGATGCGGTCAACACCGCAAAAGCATTCAACGAACGCATCAGTTTTGATGGGGTGGTGTTGACGAAATTGGACGGCGACACAAGAGGTGGGGCAGCCTTATCGATTAAATCCGTAGTCAATAAACCCATCAAGTTCGTCGGGACCGGGGAGAAAATGGACGCTATAGATGTATTTTATCCAGCAAGGATGGCCGACCGGATTTTGGGAATGGGAGATGTTGTTTCGCTTGTCGAGAAAGCGCAAGAACAGTTCGACGAAGAGCAGGCAAGAAAATTGCAACGAAAAATCATGAAGGATCAATTTGATTTCAATGATTTTCTAGCGCAATTGGAGCAAATAAAAAAGATGGGCAATGTAAAGGATTTAATGGGGATGATTCCTGGGATGTCCAAAGCCATGAAGGAAACGGAAGTGCCAGACGACGCGTTCAAAGGCGTAGAGGCCATCATTCGTTCGATGACGCCCAAGGAAAGGTCTACCCCTACATTATTGAACGCTTCACGAAAAACAAGAATCGCCCAAGGAAGCGGTACTACCGTAGCAGACGTCAATAAACTGATCAAACAATTTGAGGAAATGCGAAAAATGATGAAAATGATGAGCAATCCTCGCGCTATGGCAGGCCTAATGGGTCAAATGAAAAATATGCGCTAACGCATGTCAGATTATTACCTATATCCAGAAAAACCAATACTAATTCGAAACAATACGAAGAGCAATTGGGCGCTTACGGTTTTTACTATGGTGCTGTTCGTTGCCGTTTTTCTATTTTTTTATAAGGATCGCGCAGAATTTATTTTTCTACTTCTGTTGGTTTTATTTATCCACGAATTAGGCCATTATATTTTTATGAAAATGTTTAAATATGAAAACATGCGTATGCTTTTTGTACCCATGTTGGGGGCATTTGTACAAGGCAGTAAGCGTGTGTATTCTCAAAAGGAAAGTATTTTGGTCTCTTTAAGTGGTCCCATCCCTGGTATTTTGTTTGGCTTTGCTTGTTTAATCATTAGTACTTATTTTCATTTGAGTTGGTTGATGCTCCTTGCTTTTATTTTCTTGTTTTTAAACGTCATCAATTTGCTGCCTTTCGATCCCTTGGATGGAGGACAAATGCTTAAAGCGTTGTTTATTAAAGGTCACGAAAGGTATTCGCTGCTATTTTCATTGATTTCCTCCTTGGTGCTTTTGGGAATCGGTTTTTATATGGAAGATTGGGTTTTTATATTGGTGGGTATGTTCATGGGCATACGTGTAAGATCCATGCAAGTGACCTACCAAATCCACAAGGAATTGGCCATATTAGACGTTAATTATACCTCGGTGTATGAAGATGTATCCAACAGGGATTATCACGTGATGAAAGAACTTTTGATGGAGCAAAAAAGAACAGCAAGGATTTATAACCAACTCCCGAATGAGCAAAACGATCAATTTATAGCACAAATGGTGGATTCTTTATTGGTGCCGCCGTTGCTTTATGATATGTCTGTTTTTGCAAAAGTGTTGATCATGTTGTTGTGGTTGGCTGGATTACTTTCACCTTTGGTACTCTATTATTTTTTTGACATTTCCTGGTATTTTGAAACGATTTAGTCTTCTTTTTTTTATCCTCGGCCTTCCACTCGCGCACCTCGCGCAATGTGAAAGCGTATACATTAAAGGACGCGTCATAGACAGTTTGAGACCCCAATCATTTTACAATTTACTGGTTGTAAATAGAAATTCCGGCAAGGCGGCTTTTGGTCTCCCAGATGGTCGCTTTAATGGGTACGCATCACCAAACGATACGATTGCGCTCTCCGTTAAACAATACCCAATTTATGAGTTTGTGGTTCGACCAGATTCCAATTGCCAGTGCCAAATTCTTGCGTACATGGATCGTTTACCGCAGGAATTAGCAGAGGTAATCATTCGACCGCTAAAAACTTTAGAACAAATAAAGGAGGAAAGGACAAATCTCGCTATGCGTGAAACACGATTAGTATCAGGTGTTAATGTCCTCGAAAGCCCAATTACCGCTTTGTATCAAGCCTTTTCGAAGAAAGAACAAAACAAAAGATGGATCGCGGAGCAAGTTTACAAAGACAACCAAAGAAAAGTGGTTCAAGAGCTTTTGCGATTGTATGTAGCCTACGATATTATCGATCTGAAGGAGGAACAATTCGATACCTTCTTAATGTTTTTGAATTTGTCACCTGACTTTCTAAAAACAGCCTCTGAAATGGAACTCATTACGTATATAAAAGACAAATTCGAGCATTTCAAACGATTTAATTCTGGTCAATAAGTCGTTCGTAGTTCGTTACCCAATTTTCCCAAGAATACCGTTTTAAAACAAATGTTCTTCCCTTTTGGCCTAAGCGTTTTGCTTCTTCGGTATTCCCAAGAAGCGCATCGATGGTAGCAATTATTTCTTCGGCAAAATCTGCCACAATAATTGGACTTTCGGGAATGGCGGCACTTACCAATGAAGTTGTAATACAAGGAAGTTGCATGGCCATGGCTTCCAAAATTTTATTTTGAAGACCTGTTCCCATCTGCATGGGGGCGAGAAATATTTTTCCCTGGGCATAGGTCGCTCTGATGTCTTCTTGCCAACCTAAAATAGTCACGTTTGCATACCCTTTTACAAAGGATTTTAATCCAGATCCAAGATCAGATCCTGCAATAAGTAAACGTAAATCCTCTCGATGTTTAAGTATATTTCGGCACATCCATTTTACTGCATCAATGTTGGGTGCATAGGATAAATTCCCTACAAAAACAAGCTCAAATAAAGGAACCATTTCGAAGTTTGGCGCAAAATAATCTGTATTGATACCATTAGGGATAATCGTGAGCCTTTTCCTTAATTCGTAAGGAAAGCCATTGGCGTCTTGTTGACTTATCATTAAATGAAATTCGAAGTAATTGAAAAGACGTTGTTCATAATCTGCCAACCGTTGTGCCTCCAATTTAAAAACAAAATTTTTGAAAAAACTGGATTTTTTTGCCCTTCTTTCCATACCAATTGAAAGAAGATCCATATAATCAATAGTTTTTCTACAACGATGGTAATTTTTAACGTACTCAGCAGGGCGAATCATTTGACAAAATATATGATCAGGTTCAAACTCCACCAACAACTTTTTTATTTTACGTCGAATAATAATATCAGTAAAATATGCAATTTGAAAAGGCTTGGATTGAAGCATATTTGCAATCAGCCTCAGTATTATCCCAATGCGTCCCAAATGATAAACGCGAATATCCACGGTGTATTGAACCAGTTTATTGCGCCATTCCGGTTTGACCTCCTCATCTGATAGAGCGACCAAAAGGATATCATGTTTTTGACTTAGTTGTTGGATTAAATTGAAAGCGCGTAATTTGTCTCCTTTATCCAAAGGGTAGGGAAACCTAGAAGTGATGAACACCATTTTCTGTTTAGCTTCCATGAATGATTTCTTCTAGCTGGTGAATTCGATCCTTAACGTTAAATGCCAACTGAATTATTTCTTCTATTGCATCTTCCTTTTCTTTTCGAAAACCTGGAGATTGCACTAGGTCACTTATTGCCTCCACAAACTCATCTTTTGTGTTCACCGCACTGAAACACTTATAATGCGAGAAGCCAGACAAGCGGTCGGAATAGGACACTACAGTTTTACCATGCATTAATGATTCGATGATTTTCATATTGAACCCTGTACCATGGCGCACAGGATTCACAATCAATAGTTGAACCTCATAAAACAAGGATAGATCCGACAAAAAACCATGACCAACAATGGACTGCTTTGGATCGGTATAGGATTCGGAATTCTTACCAGCAATGTGAAAATGCAATCCTGGGTTTTGCTCAAGAACGAGTGGCCATATCTCTTGAATAAATTCCTGCAATGCTAATTGATTTGGCATCCAATTCATATCGCCAACAAAACCAATAGAACTTGTTTTGGATTCTGTATTTCTTGTGTTTTTGTATGTGAATTCTTGAATGTGCGGAGGGAATAGTTGGGAATTCTTGTTCCAATCCATGGTCGTTTTCACTTCATCGCTAGCGATACATAAAACGGTATTTGCCATTCTTACTAATTGAGGTTCGTAGCGTACCATTCTTCTGTATATAGAGGAAAACACAATTTTTCTCCAAGATTGGCTGAACGACATCTTCAAAAACCAATACTTCGATTCAATATTATGAGAACGATAAATCACTTTTTCGCTTTGAAGCCTATTGAAATCAATTAAACTTAAGGCATAAAAACCATCGCACAGAATGATGTCGAATCGATGCGAAGTTATAGTGTCTTGGAGGATTTTACGTGCCTTTCTTTCTCTGTATCGAATGACATTCAATGGATATCTTGTAAAAAACAACATAAGTAGTTTGGACAAATTTAATCGAGTAGAAATTGTCAATGGTCTATAATTGAAGTGTTTTATTCCGTCTGGTATACCAAGATCAGGGTGTTTTTTTGTACAAATTGGCATGTACGTCAATTGCACATCACGGCATGCCGCTGCACTTTGAAAAAAAAGATGCATGGCTTTTGTGCCTCCGTCGGTTTGAGGATAGAATGGTTTTTGGCTTATGTACAGAATGTGCTTCATTTTCGTTTTAACCGCGCTAACCATTTCAACGGATGAATGACAATCTTTCTATCGTTGTTTGCCATGACACTTACAAATATGGCAATAGGTGTAAAAAACAATCCTGGTAACCACATGCCCAACCAAGGAGAAACTACATACGTATCCGCAAGATTATCGCCTATGCTATAAATAATGAAATACACCATAAATAGAATGGCCGCAATGACGACTGGCGCACCAAAGCCGCCTTTACGCACTATGGCACCTAACGGAGCTCCTACAAAAAACAGGGCGATTATTGAATAGGTGAGTGCGAATTTCCTATGAAACTCGATCCAAAATTGGGCAGTCTCGTTGTTTAAGGTATGTATAAAGGCTTCTTGATTCCTTATATTTTCATTGATGTGATATAGTTTACTATTGACATTTTGCATCAATATCTTTTTTTCTGAGGGCGAGATTTGGAAATAGGAAAGCGCTTTTTTAGGTCCCCCAATCATGGTGTGGTCTAATTTTGCAATTTTTTCCTTGTCCATTTTTTGTTTATTCATACTTGGGAAACTCCCAAGAACACTAAATGAAAATTTTTTCCATAAATCTTCACGTCGGCGACGTAAAGAATCGGTCGCCTCGTGAATTTGAAAAACATTTAACATTTCGTATTTATCTTTAAACACCTCTTGATCCGTTCGTTTTAAGCTGATTCCGGTGACATTTACCCGATAATTTGCGTGGGCAAATGTGATGATTCGGTCAGGATGTATTGGCTTTGTTGTGGCGTTTAAAGGATTATTACTTGCTGTGACTGGGTTTTCAAGTTCCAATTCCTCAAATATTGTCCCTTTGATTAAATCAAAAAACATAAAATTACCATCTTTGGAACGAAAAATTTTCGCCTGTTTGGCCTTTACGGTTTTAAGGCTTTTTGGATCAGTATGCACATGAATGGTCACATCGCTAAAAGCCCCAGATTTATCCTTGTTCAACTTAATGGTGTGACCGTCAATCTCATTAGAATAAACCCCTGATTTTATTAGGGAAGTCAACTTTGTATTCTGAATGTCATAGATGAGAGAATGCCATTTTAAATTGGCTACGGGAATTACATAATTTGAAAAAAGGAAGGTGCCTATAGCAATAAACAATACAATAAACGTCAGAGGTCTCATGATTCGAAGCAAGGAAAATCCGCTGGACTTTAATGCGATTAATTCACTGTTCTCGGAAAAATTGCCAAAGGTCATTAAGGATGAAAGCAAAATCGAAAGGGGAAGGGCAAGAGGGATTAAACTTGCGGAAACATAAACCAATAATTCTAGAATCACCCATATGCTTAACCCTTTACCCATTAAATCATCGATATATACCCAAAAAAATTGCATAATGAGTATAAACATGGCAATGACAAGCGTAATGAAAAATGGACCGATAAAGGAACGAATACTAAAAGAATATAGCCGCTTCAATTATTTTTTCTACAAAAGTAGGATTAGTTCTTCAATATTAAGACCCAATCAATCTTCGTAGCTTCGCTATTTGTTGATTCCAAAGCATGATGCTATTCTGTTTTTCTTGGGGTTCACAAAAATCTGTAATGGTTAGTGAGATTTCCGATGTGATGGAATCAATAGAGGTAGAAATTTCAAAATACAAATCTGCATCTTCAGGATCTTCTGTAACCCATTGAAAACGAATATGGTGGTTCGCTTTATGAGATATTAACCGTGCTTCCTCTTCAACTGTATCCCAACGAAAAAAATAATGTTTCTCCCTTACATTGACATCATCGCAGAACCATTCGCTAAAACCGGAAGGCGTTGAGATTTTAGATTCCAATATTTTAGGGGAGGTTTTTAATAAAAATTGAAGTTCTATTCGTTGTTTCATAGTAGCGTTGTTAATGGCAATTTACAATTTTCTTCGGACTTTTGCCGTATGTATAAAAAAGAATATGAGAATTTTATTTTCCGCTATCGAGGGCAAATACCTGTAATCGCTTTATGCCTTTTTTTATGCATATCTTTTCTTTTTGAAATGCCCATTGCACCAAATAATGTCCTGTCAGTTCGAATTACGGCAATAATTCTAATTGGTATAGGTTTTCTATACAGGTGTTTTACGGTTGGTTTCGCTGCCCTCCATACCTCAGGTCGTAACAGAAATATGCAAGTAGCTCATGATTTAAATACGCTTGGTGCGTATTCGATTGCCCAACATCCTTTATATTTTGCAAATTCAATATTGTGGGTTAGTATAGGACTCATTTCTAATCAATGGGGTTTATTTTTTGGAGGTATCTGCTTATCATGGTTCGTTTACCGCCCCTTAATTCGGCGAGAAACACAATTTTTATCCCAAACATTTGGTACTAAATACAAAGAATGGATAAAGCACACCCCTCTTTTTTGGCCAAATCCATTTTTATTCAAAAAACCCAACACCCCTTTCGATTGGTGGCGCTTATTCGCCACGGAATATCCCACATGGATTTCAATTCTTACAGGGATTCTTACGTCATTGCTATTTTCAAACGCAATACAAGAAGATGCGCTCGAATGGAGAGGTGCATATAGTGTCTTGGTCTTGACCTCAATATTAATAGGTATTTTAGGCCGGTTTTTTAAATACGTTGTCGTTAGAAAATGGCTTAAAAAGTCAATTTAAATTCCTGGCGTTGTAAAATAGACCTTATGAGCGTAACTTCATCGGCAAACTGAAGTTCAGAACCCACTGAAACCCCTCTTGACAATGCCGTAATAGATAGCCCATCTTTTTGCAGCAACTTGAATAGATAAAAATTGGTGGTATCGCCTTCCATGGTAGGACTCGTGGCAAAAATAACTTCCTTTACCTCCGGATTCAGGACTCTTTTCACCAAGGAATCGATATTCAAATCCTTGGGGCCAATTCCATCCATAGGGGAAATTATCCCCCCTAAGACATGGTAAAGCCCTCTATATCCTTCTGTATTTTCAATTGCCATGATATCGCGAATATCCTCGACAACACATATCACAGATACATCCCTGCGCTGGTCATTACAAATACCACAAACGGGTAGATCGGATAAATTATGACACTGGGAACATGAATGCGTATTTAATTTTAGTTCTAAAATAGCTTCAACAAATAACCTTACATCTTCTGAACTTCTGCGATGTAAATCTAACGCAAGACGAAGCGCTGTTCTTTTACCAATTCCGGGTAAAGTAGCTATTTGTTCCGTTGCTTTTTCTAAAAATTTGGACGGAATTTGCATCTGTCAAATTTACCTAATTCTTCTTTGCTTTTTTATACTTTTGTTTAATGCCGTCTCCACAAATAAATATAAAAAATAAACGCGCTCGTTTTGAATTTCATCTTGAAGATGTTTTTCATGCCGGTATCGTTTTAAGTGGTACGGAAATCAAGAGCATTAGAAACGGAAAGGCCAGTATTTTAGAGGCTTATTGTATTTTTCATGAAGGAGAAGTTTGGATAAGGAACATGTTTGTCAACGAATATGAAAATGGCACCTACAACAACCATCGACCAAGAGCTGATAGAAAACTGTTACTCAATCGAAAAGAAATTAACAGGATTGAAAAATTTCTTAAAGTAAAGGGCAATACCCTTATACCATTGAAGTTGTATTTATCAGAAAAAGGTTGGATCAAAATCGAAATTGCCTTTGCCGTAGGTAAAAAGCTTTACGACAAAAGGCATGATCTAAAATTAAAAGACGACGAAAGAGAAATGAGCCGTGCACTAAAACGCTAGTTTCTTATTACCCTAAAACCGGGGTATTTTTTTCTATCAAAAGAGAATTTTGTATCGCTTATATCAACGTTTGTGCTGAATTTATTCACAGAATAAGACATCAAAGTACCGTCTTTTGTTTTAATTAATGCTTTTTTCAATTCATTATTGACGGAACTTATGTACACCGTTATGCTCTTATAATTTGATTTTTTAGGGTTTTTGGGAAATAAGTCAATCACATCGACCGACTCCTTTCCAATTTTGTCCAACTTTATATATTTATTGTTAAATCCCGTTTCCCAAATCGTCATTAACTTCTTAGGGTTGATTGTTTCCTCATCATCCGTATTATCACTCTCGTAAACCTCTTTATCTTTTGATATAATGGACCACGACTTTAAGCCATTACAAATAACGGTATTGGTCCCGTAGGTAGCAAAATACTTATTGTTTTTTACCCATCCTTTGCCAGAAAAGGCATCATTGCGACCTAAATCCGCATTCTTTACGACTGCTGAATACTCCACGTAAAAAGATTTTAACCCTTTAATTTTCTTAGAAAGTTTAAAAAGGATTTGATCTGATTTAGTTGCAGGTTGGGCAAAACAAGTGTTCCAAATCCCAAAAGCAAAAAGCAATAACAACGTAATCGAATTCTTCATATTTTCAAATTTCTATACAAATATCGAATATTATACCATTATTTCATGGAGGACTTAATTATTTTGTAATATTTCGGTATTTTTCCATCCGTTGCGTGTAGAAAATAATTTCCAATTGGCCAGTGCTGCATATCAATGGTTATCATGTAAGTACCCGAAGGCATTTCTTTTTGGGGTATGAGCACAGCGTGTTTTTGACCTAAGGCATTGTATACGTCAATTTGTATACTTGCTTGTTCCGACAACACTAAGGTCATTTGGCATGCTTCATTGCTTGGGTTAGGGAATGGAAATCCCAGCTCAAATGTTTGGCCTTCTAGGGCTTCACATAAATAATTATTATCGACATTGATTTCATCTTGGCTGTAATAAGGTTTCAAATCTGCCTGTACACAAAAATAGTCGCCCAAATCATTTTGAGCCAAACCCGTAAAGTTTGGAGATGCAGGGAACACATAATAATAACTACTTCCCGGAAATATGGTATCGTTAAAGAACGCCGTCTGCATAGCTTTACCGCTCAACGATAATTCCAAGTTGGCCCGAGAAATGGAAACAGTACCATAGTTGTAAAGTTCCGCTCCTACTACATCCAGCCCATTCGCGATACTGTGAAAAACCTGTTTAACCGCTAAATCAAGGATGCGGTCATTTACAAGAATCATGATACTGCTGGTGTCGGAGCAACCCAACGCGTTTTGAGCCACCAACGAAACTTCAAGTTCCTGGCCATTCAGCGTATCGTTTACCGCATATTGCACTGTGTCCTGCACCCCGATGCTTACCTGATTCAACGACCATGCGACATTGGTCGCACCCAAGGCCTGGGAAATCAGCGTCAACGTATCGCCAGCTATTAACGTTAATGGTTGATAATCCAAGGCGCTGATGACCCCTGGATGAACGGTCACTAGAATGAGGGTATCCCTTGAACAACCCAGGTTGGAAACCGTATGCAATTCAAGGTATTGCACACCAAGGGTCGTAAATAAATACGCAGCGGAATCCCCCGAAAACGGGAATTGCAGATTCACCAACCACGCCGTGCTGTCGATGGAACCCGACGGAATCGTGCTCACACTTTTAAAAGAAGTAAAATTATTTTTACACGAAGGACCCAACACCCAGGATAGATCAGGTTTAGGTCGAACGTTTAAAGTGTGTGTAACGGTATCCGAACATGAATTCCCTG
>Ga0214923_10007107_pt1 | contig 12312 bp, 20 predicted proteins | sample LL1510_MetaG_FD_177993 | JGI IMG/M metagenome (GOLD analysis project Ga0214923, IMG submission 177993) | Freshwater microbial communities from Lake Lanier, Atlanta, Georgia, United States - LL-1510 | ecosystem: Environmental > Aquatic > Freshwater > Lake | place: USA: Georgia | collected...
TAATAGTTTAGTTACAGTACGAGCTTGGGTAAGACGATCAAATATAAATTTAACAATGGGTTTAAGAATCAAGGGTAATCAAATAGCTGGAGTAACTAACGATATTACTAGTTATATGACAGCAGCAGCTGACACATGGCAGCAAGTTACTTTAAGTTTTACTCCAACAGAAGCTGGTGTAGTTGAAATATTAGCAGAATGTTTTGGGGGAACAACATATACTGGCTATATAGATGATATTAGTATAACTCAAGTGTAAGGATATTTTATGAATTATGAAATAATAGAAATTATTACTGATATAGGTGGTAAATTTATGGCTAGAGTTATTATAGATGAAAATACTAGAGAAACTATGTTTTTTCATTTTGACCATTATCCAACACAAGAAGAAGTAAACCAAGTGGTTGAAGAATTTTTAAATAACCAACCAAAAATACCAAATACGGAGGAAATAATATGAGTATATTAGATAATAATGATCCAGTTGTTATAAGAGAACCAGCTGCTAAAAGAGCCGCCAGAAACCTAATAGAACAAACTCGCCAAACATATAATCAAATGGTAAATGCTTTTAATAATGGGGCACAAACCTTTTGGAATAATAATGGCGGGGCTACACCATCAGATATCGCAGCAGAATTAGGCACCAATGCCAAAGAAGTCTTTGAGCTACACTATAAACTAGGCCAATTTATTGCTAGTATTAAACCAGAAGCGGTTGTAGAGGGGAATAATTTAGTTGGAAACTTTACCATGAATGAAGATGGAACAGTTACTATACTGCCAACAGAACCATCAAATACATAGCTAATAACTAATATTGATTATGGTGTAATATAATATATCTACTTTAATTACTATTTTTAAAGAAGGTATATTATGATACGACCAGGGTATCGCACCAGTGAATTCTGGGTGACCGTTGTAAGTTTTATATTTAGTGGATTATATCTAGTTGGGTTATTAGATGATCATCAACAAAAAGATGATTTGATAACTGAGGGCAGTCGAGGGGTAGAAGCTATTATATTAATAATTGGTCAATTAACAGTATTATATAAATATGTTAAGGGTCGTAGCGAATTGAAAAAAACTTGGTGGAACACAGCCAGTCCAGAAGAAAGAAAAATAGCTAATCGCAAGAATAGTTACGTAAAAAGAAAAAGAAAGCCTAAGCCTAAACCTAAACCACAAGGTTAAAATATGTCAGAAACATTATCAGTAAATAATATTAAAAGTTTAGTAGATCAAGCTAAAGTTTTATTACAATCAGTATCTGTTGTAGCTATGCCAGAAGCTTGGAAAGTTTTACAATTAGCGGTGGCAGAAGTTATACAAAGCATAGAAAATAATAATCCTAATTTAAAGGGTGCTGATAAAAAAACTTTGGCAATGACTATGCTTAGTAATTTTTATGATCAAGTTTTTACAATAATAAATTTTCCATTTGTTCCAAAATTTTTACAACCTATTATACAAAAGAGTGTCAAGTCATTATTGATGATTTTAGTCAGTGCTAGTATTGATTCTTTGGTTACCATATTTAGAAATAATGGTATTTTTGCTAAACCAGATACTATAGTTCCAGAAATTGATAATACTCCCAAAATTTCAGACAAATAAGTGAGGATAAAATGAATTTTAATGAAACTTTTCAAGAATTTAGCAGCAAATTAACCACCACTGATCTTGCTTTATATGCCGGGGCCGGTTTGGTATTATGGGTTTTGTTTAAGGATAAACTGAGTCCAGTGCAAAAACTAGTGGCTGGTCTAGTTGATCAAGTGAAAACTGTGGTAGGGGTCAATAAGACCAATGACCCTATTATAACTCCAGCACCAGTATCTATTAAAGCTGATGCTAATTCAGATGATTTATTTTTTAAACTAGTTGCTAGTTGGAAACAAACACGTAATTTAGCAGAAGCTAGCGGCTGTCAAGAAGCTTTAAAAGTGGCTGATCAGATGTTCCCTTATCTAAGTCCAACAGTTTGTGCTAAAAAGGAAAATGTACTATGAGTAATAATTTAACAAAATTTTTATTGGTGGTCGGAGCTTTATTAGTAGGTTGGGGATTAATTGGCAATAGAGTATTATTATTGATTAATCCAAATAATCCAGTATCTATTGATGCCATGGAACTATCAGAGCCTACTGATCCTGATGTAAAGAAAGAAGCCGATGAAGTTATAGCTTTAGTTAAGTCTTACGGGGGTTCTAAGAGTGATTTTAAAAGATTACGTGATCTTATGTTAGATTTAGGTCGCTTAGTTGAACTTGATGGCGAAGATCAAGTAGTAAAAAATACTGATGAAATTCGTCAGGCTAATAGTCTAGCTGGTCCAATGTTAAGACTTGATATGAAAAATAAATATAAAGATCTTAAGAAAGAAAGCCAAGACGTTATAATAGCAAGTATTGGCGATGATAATATACCACTATCCAAAGAACTACGGCCCAAAGCTGTAGATGGTTTTAAAGCTTTAGCCTGGGCTTATAATGAGGGTAGCAAATAATGCCGCGCTTTACTTCAAAAGAATTATACGATAACTATCGAAAAGGATTTAGTGGATGTCTCTGGCAACAAGAGGTATTCGATTATTTGATGGAAAACTCCAAATATCCACTATTTGGTGATGCTAGTAAAAAAGTAAAAAATTCTGGCAAAGGAAAACTTTCAACTCCATATAAAAGTGTTCTTAAGTTCGATAAGAATCCTTATAATGAAAGGCAGGTAACTGGAGACTGCGTTTCGCATGGAACGCGTAATGCATGTGATATAACTAGAGCAGTAGAGATTGATGTTAATGGAGAAAGAGAAGCTTGGATTGCTAGAGGAGCAACAGAGCAAATTTATGGCGCTCGTGGACACAGCGCCCAGGGAATGTCTTGTGCAAGAGCGGCAGAATTTGTTAGTAAGATTGGAGGTATTCTTGTTCGACAAAATTATCCTGGGGTTGTAGATTTATCTAAATATCAGGGTATGCTCGGGGCCGGTTGGGGTGGTCGTGGATTACCAGATAAAGTACTAGACCTATCTAATGATCATCAAATTAAAACGGTGAGTTTGATACGAACAGTAGAAGAAGCACGAGACGCTTTAGCTAATGGCTATGGATTAGCTGTATGCTCTAATTATGGTTTTAGCAATATTAGAGATAAAAAAGGATTTGCTAAACAGTCTGGTTCATGGGCGCATTGCTACATGTCAGATTCATTAGTTTTTACTCCACGTGGCAATAAAACTATCGATAGTTTTTACGTAGGAGATAAACTATTTAATCATATTGGAGAAGTCGATTCTGTAAGCCATATTTTTGAAAAAGATTATGATGGAGAAGTAGTATCCGTTAGAGCTTGGGGACTACCTTCTTTTAGTGTGACAGAAGAACATCCTATATTAATTTTTAGAAATATAAGAGATATAAAAGAATATGAAGATATAGAAGAGTCCGATGGTGGAGTAGTGATTATCAAAAAGAAAAAACAAAAAGTTGAAAAAAGAAAATTGATGTGGGTGGAAGCAAAAGATATTATCGATACAGATTGGTTAGTTACTCCAAAAACAAAATTTCAATCAAAACCATTCACAGGATTACCATATATAGGTATTAGTAATAAAACACAAAATATTCCTGAACAGCTAAATAATCCTAATAGCGATGTTGCTTGGATGTTTGGCCTATATATTGCCGATGGAAATAGTGTAAAAAATCATAAAATTTGTTTTACCTTTTCTATTACAGAAAAAGATTATATAGCTAGACTAAAAAAAGCTTTTGATGTATTGGGTCTTAAAATCAGAATCAAAGAATACACAACCTATATCCGAGTATACTGCTATTCTTCGGTATTAGCTCGTTCATTTGATAGTTGGTTTGGTCATTATTCCACAGAACGACAAATACCAGAATTTTTATTAAGCGAAGGCTGGGACGTAGAAAGTATTATAGATGGTATTTTTTGTGGTGATGGTTTCTATAGAAAAGAAATCAAACATATCAGCATGAGCAATAAACCATTAATTTATCAATTAAGAAATATATTAATTAATTTAGATTATAAACCAACTATATTTGAGCAAAAACACGGGGACACTGCTTATAATTCTCATGGTAGCTCTTATACTCTAGCCTGGAACTTAAAAGATGCTGTATCCAAATTAAAAAGTGATAGTAATTATTTATATAATCCTATTAGAAATATTAAATTTAATAAATATATAGGTAAAGTATATAATTTAGAAGTTAAAAACAACCACAGTTACATAGTAGATGGAGTAGCATCTCATAATTGCATGGCATGGATTGCTTGTGACGATACTGGAAACGAGCCAGCATTTTTAGTGCAGAACTCTTGGGGCAAATGGAACGACGGAGGACATCCAGATTGGGGCCAAATCCCAGACGGATCATTTTTAATTAAGGCAGACGTAGCACAAGGCATGCTGTCTCAAAACGGATCCTACGCTTTCAGCAACTTTGACGGTTTTCCTGTACAAAAACTACCAGATTACGGATTTGACTATCTATAAGAATTAAAGCTAAGATATTAATGGTGTATTATTATATAGAATAAATATACCATAAGGAATATCTTATGAATCTTAGAGAGCGTTTACAAATTCGAGGTTTAGTTAATCTAGTAATAAGTGTTATTGAGAGATTAGTTAATTTAATTATTAAGCTATCTCCTAAAAATAGCCCTGTAACCCCGCCGTCTGTCAAACCAGAAAAGAAAAAGCCTCTTAAAAAGGTAGTTGATGCTATTAATAATATAGTACCATTACCATGGAGAAAATAATATGAATAAAATTTTATTTGGTTCGTTAGTCTTTTCACTTTTATTCTTCGGTGCAAGTTATTATGGTTCTACAACCGCTCCTGTAACTCTTGCTGGCGCTATTATTAAAAGTAAGCATAAGGATGAGGTAACAATTAAATATAAGCGCAAAGACTGTCCCGTGTGCAAAGGTAAGGGTTGGTATATGAGTGGAGATAATATTAAAAAAATTGATTGCACATATTGTGAACCAGAAAAAGGGTCGATTATTCAAGCGCCAGCAGCACCTAGTAAAGATAATTGTCCAAATGGTGTTTGTCCTATTAATAAACCAAAAGGTAAATAATAATGGATAATAAAAAACAACTAAAAAATATTGCATTAAAAGTTTTAGAAAAATCAAATCTTCCCAAAAATGATAATTACTCTTTTGATCCTTTTACTATTTTAATGATCATTAGCGTTATATTAACACTAATAAGAATACTACAAGAATGCAATAAAAATAAACTGAATAAAGATTGCTCACTAAACGACAAGTGTTCATTATATGGTGAACAAGTCAAAGAATATAGTGTGCGTCGAGGATGGTTTACGAAAATGAGAATCAAAAAAATATTACGACGAGAAATGAAGCCCGATGATTATAACAAGTATTCTTTGTCGATTGTCAATAGTCTATTAGATAATGGAGAAAATCTCACGGATGAAGAACTACAAACCCTAGTGGAGGCATCAAATGTTTAGTTTATTAGTATGGTGTGTTTATGGTTTATTCGTAGGGTCTATTGCTAAAAGTATAGTACCCGGTGATGAAAACTTCGGCTTTGTAAAGACCGTAGCATTAGGAGTAGCGGGATCATATATGGGCGGTGCGATTCTGTACCTATTAGGTACGTATCAATCATTATCTCCAGCGGGATTGTTTGCGGGCGTAGCAGGAGCTATAATATCATTAGTTCTATATAACAAACTCGTAATAAAATAATCTTGACCCAAACGATTTTTTTGGTATTATAGTCCTATCCAACACGTATCTCTCATTGAATTAGGATTATATTGTTTTTATGTCTAGACCATCATGGACGGATTATTTTTTAGGTCTAGCTAAAGTAATATCTCAACGCAGTCACGACGTACATACAAAACATGGTTGTGTTATCACGGATCAAAACAATAGAATTCTAGGAGTCGGATATAATGGATTTCCCCGAGGTCTAAAAGATGATCAATTACCATTGTCTAGACCAGATAAGTATTTCTGGATGGTACATTCAGAAATCAATGCTTTATCCAATTGCGTTGTAAGACCAGATAATGGCATAGCGTATGTAACAGGTCAATGTTGCAATAATTGTATCATTTCTTTATGGCAAGAAGGCATAAAGACTGTCTACATGATAGATGATCACGGAACATTTTTATTTGATGAAGAGTCCAAAAAAAGATTTGATACTTTTGTAGAAATGAGTGGTATAAAAATTTCTAAAATAGATCCAGATCTATCGTGGCTGAGACAATTAGCTGGTGTAATATGATGCATATGCTTTTTTATATATTAGCTATTTGGTATTATTATCAGTTGTGGTTTTCTAACAATTTTAATCCTGTCGGCAAAGAATTTGCAAACTTGGTTTTATTAGGCTTATTGACAATACTAGTTAACAATGGAGACAAAACATGATATTTGATGAACAAATTAGTCGTAAGCCAGACCACTATCCATGGACACAAGAATTCATAGAGGCCATGCACAATGGCTTTTGGACTCATAGAGAATTTAATTTTAGTAGCGATATTCAAGATTTTAGAGTTAATCTTTCAGATCAAGAACAACAAATTATCACACGAGCACTATCGACTATTGGACAATTAGAAATTAGTGTTAAGAAATTTTGGGCCAAACTAGGAGATAATTTACCTCATCCTAGCCTTAATGATATGGGATATGTTATGGCGAACGTGGAAGTTATACACGGAGATGCCTACGAGAGACTTTTGGAGGTATTGGGTATAGACGACGCCTTTGACAATATACTAGAACTTGATATTATTAAAGGTCGTGTGAACTATCTTAGAAAACATTTACATAAATTTCATGATAACAATAAAAAACAATTTATTTATTCGTTAATACTATTCACATTATTTGTAGAAAACATAGCTTTATTTTCTCAGTTTTATACAATTAGTTTTTTTGGCCGTTACAAAAATGTACTCAAAGATACTAATAAACAAGTAGAATATACATCCAGAGAAGAAAATTTACATGCAATGATAGGTATCAAAATTATCAATACTATCAAACAAGAATATCCAGAATTGTTTGACGATGAATTACAGGCTAAAATCGAACACGAAGCCAAAGACGCTGTAAAATACGAATGCCAAATTATAGAATGGATTGTGAATGGTTATGATCATGAAAAATTAAATTCACCATTATTAAAAGAATTTATTAAGAACAGAATGAATGAATCCCTAATAAAAATAGGCTATAATCCTATATTCGAAGCTGATCAAGAGACTATTTCTAAAACGTCGTGGTTTGACGAACAAGTTTTAGGAAACAACATGACTGACTTCTTTCATAGTCGCCCTGTTGAATATGCTAAATGTTCACAAAGCTTTGATGTGGATGATCTATTTAGCTGATATTCCTGATAAAATGATAATAGATGTATAAGAGAATAGTATGACAAGTAAAAAATATTATTGGTTAAATTCTCATAGTCGCATATTTTTAGAGCGAGGATATCTAAAAGAAGGAATAACTCCGGAAGTTAGAATACGTCAAATAGCAGAAACGGCCCAAGCTATTCTAAATATAGATGGTTTTGCAGATAAGTTCGAAAACTATATGGCTAGAGGATTTTATTCTTTAGCAACCCCCGTATGGACAAACTTTGGGAATGATAGAGGCTTACCAGTTTCATGCTTTAATTCTTATATTCCTGATACGATGGACGATATTTTAAATAAAGTCGCTGAGGTTGGAATGATGAGTAAACTAGGTGGCGGCACCAGCGGTTACTTTGGTGACCTAAGACCACGCGGAGCAAAAATAAGTGTTGGCGGAGAAAGCAGCGGACCAGTTCACTTTATGGAATTATTTGATAAGGTTGCGGAAGTGGTTTCTCAAGGTTCTGCTAGACGAGGATCGTTTGCCGCTTATTTGCCGGTGGAACATCCAGATATAGAAGAATTTTTACAAATAAGAAGCGAAGGGCACCCTATTCAAAATATGAGTATAGGAGTTACTATATCTGATGATTGGATGAAAGATATGGTATCTGGTGATAAAGACAAAAGAAAAATTTGGGCAAAAATTATCCAGAAAAGATTTCAGACTGGCTATCCATATTTGATGTTTAGTGATAATGTAAATAACAATGCTCCTCAAGCATACAAAGATAAACGACTTAAAATCAAAAGTAGTAATCTGTGTTCAGAAATAGAATTATACTCTGATGATAATAATAGTTTTGTATGTGTATTATCTTCTCTAAATTTATTACACTGGGATGAAATAAAAGAAACAGATGCTATAGAAACATTAATTTATTTCTTAGATGCTGTTAATGAAGAGTTTATTCGAAAAACTAATAATAGTAAATTTATGTCAGCAGCTCATAACTTTGCCAAAAATCAAAGAGCATTGGGTATGGGCGTATTAGGCTGGCACTCTCTGCTACAATCTAAGATGATATCTTTTGAATCCATGATGGCTAAAAGCTTAAACGTCGAAATATGGAAAACTATAAAATCACGAGCAGATAAGGCTTCAATAGAGTTAGGTAAATTATTGGGCGAACCAGAATTGTTGAAAGGATATAATCGTCGTAATGTAACAACATTAGCGGTGGCCCCAACTACTAGCAGCTCATTTATACTTGGGCAAGTTAGTCCTAGTATAGAGCCTCTAAATAGTAATTATTTTGTTAAAAAGCTGGCAAAAGGTAGTTTCACGTATAAAAATCCATATCTCAAAAAGATTCTAAAAGATAAAAATAATGATACCGAACAAGTATGGAAAGATATTCTTGTGAGAGGAGGAAGCGTACAGCATTTGGAGTGTTTAACACAAGAAGAAAAAGATGTATTCAAAACCTTTGGTGAGATTAGTCAGAAAGAAATTGTTATTCAAAATATTCAACGACAAAAGTATATAGATCAGGCTGTATCTTTAAACTTAATGATACCGCCTAATTGTCCAGCCAAAGATGTTAGCGATCTATTAATATATGGATGGGAGAATGGAATAAAAACATTCTACTATCAAAGAAGTTCTAATCCCGCTCAGGAATTAGCTCGAAGTATTTTAACATGTAGCAGTTGCGAGTCGTAAACAATCTTATAATAAGGAAAATAATAAATATGGGAAATGTATTTCAAGATCAAACAAAATTTATGGTAGCTTGTGATCAAACAGTATGTGAGTGGAACGAACCTCAGTTAGCAATGTACCATACCTTAATCAAGGAAGAAATTCAAGAGCTTCAAGAAGCGTTCGATAATAGTGATAGAGTAGAAATATTGGATGCTCTAATAGATATTATCGTGGTTACTGCCGGTGCTATTAATAGCATGGGTGCAAATGGTGAAGGGGCGTGGGATGAGGTTATGAAAACAAACTTTTCTAAAATCGATACTCAGACTGGTAAAGTTAAGAAACGGTCAGATGGAAAAGTTTTGAAGCCAGATAATTGGCAATCCCCAAACTTGAAACCTTATGTTATATAGAGTATGGTGTATATATCAATGTATAATTGGTATATATAACTCTATAAGCAAAGGGTAACAATTGAGAAAACATAATAAGAAGAAGAACAAGGTTATAGATGCTACAAAAGAATTACAAGTTCCTCAATTATATAGAAATCAATTAAAACCCAGGAGTGAAAATCAAAAAGAATATATTAGAACAGTTGCTGAAAATAGTATAACCTTTTGTCAAGGTGTGGCTGGATCTGGCAAAAGTCATATAGCAATAGGTATGGCACTAGAATATCTATTGGATAATAAAGTGAAAAAAATTATTATCACTAGACCAGTTGTAGAGTCTGGAGAAAAAATAGGATATTTACCGGGAACGGCCGAAGAAAAATTACATCCTTACTTATTGCCTTTATTGGATGAAATTAATCATTTTATTTCTATGGCTGAGTATACATCATTAAAAACAAACAATAAAATAGAAATTGTACCATTAGGTTTAATGAGGGGTCGTAATTTTCATAATGCTTTTATAGTGGCTGATGAATGTCAGAATGCATCATATGATCAATTAAAAATGTTATTAACAAGAATAGGTAATCATAGTAAAATGATTTTAACAGGAGATACTAGTCAATCAGATCTACATAGACATATGCAGGGAGGATTTTATAATATGATTGACGCTCTGAACGGTGTTGATGGTATAGGGCTAGCAGTACTAAATAACAGTGATATTGTTAGAAATCCAATTATAGGCAAGATTATTAATAGATTAGATTCTTACGAACATGAAGCTGGAAAATAATAGATGTCTGGTACTTAACGGGGATTATTCCCCGTTAGGTATCATAGATTGGAAAAGAGCAATAGTATGGACTTTAAAATATGATAATTATAGTCATAAAAATATAGAAGTTTTAGATTTTTATAAAGATGATTTTATCTTAGGTGCTCATGATAAAAAATATCCTATACCAGCAGTTATTAAAACTTATAAATATTTTAAATTAAATAATCAAAGAGTTAACTTTTCTCGTAAAAATTTATTTATAAGAGACAATTATACATGTCAGTATTGTGGAGAGAGAAAAGAGTTAAATCAACTAACATATGATCATGTTATACCTAAATCTCATTTTAAAAATATAAACTCTAGCCCAACATGTTGGACTAATATTGTTACCGCCTGCGTATCTTGTAACAGAAAGAAAGCAAATAAAACGCCAAAACAAGCCAATATGCCTTTAACTCATTTGCCAATAGAGCCTAAAAAACATATCAAATACTTGCCTATGACCAGACATCTGTCTACTATAGGAGAGAATATTCCTAATGAATGGGCGATTTATTTACCACAAAGCTATACAGGATAATTATATGAGAATTGATCGGTCCCAATTTATAACAAAAACGCATGAGTGTCAAGAAAAATTATATACTTTAATAGGAGATGAAAGTTATATTGACGAAGAGGGATTTCCAAGAGCAAATACAGAAAGCTCGAATGTATACGCTAAAGCAGTCAAAAATAAATTAGGCAAAAAATTTAATTCTGATACTCAGTATAGATTTTATATAAAAACGGATCCCAATAAGAACATAATAAATCCTATTAAAATACATTCTTCTATCACAGAAAAAAATAACAGGTCTTTTCTGAATAAAATATGCAAATCAGAAACTATATTTACTGAAGTTTCTCAACATATATTTGATCAATATATTAATTTTTTAAAAAGTCAAAATATACAGTGGTTAGATAATGCTCAAAGAGAATTAAAATAGTATGCCTAGTTATACATTTTTTTGTAATAAATGCAAAAAAAAATTTGAAATAGTATCTTCTATAAGAGAGTATTCATCAGATCAAAATTGCCCAATCTGTTTATCTACAGATAACGTAGAAAGATGCTATATCGAAGATGTTGCTACATTAAATTCTTCTGTCAAAAAATCGGATAATGAACTAAAAACTGTTGGAGATTTAGCGAATAGAAATAGAGATCGTATGTCAGATAGCCAAAAAGAAGAATTATATATTAAACACAACGAATATAAAGAAGCAGAACCTAGTAAGCCGTTACCCAAAGGATGTAAGAGACTTAAAAAACAATCAAAAAATAAATGGATATAATATGATTGATAATATAAAAGAAGATAACGATAAGAATTTTGCCAATTTTGATATGTCATATCAATATTCTGATATTTTTGAAGGAAAACAAAAAAAAATAGATTGTACATATGAGTTGATATTTAATATTACCGCTCATTTAATGAAGCAAAATGACAATGGGGAAGATATGTCGGCGGAACAAGTATGTGCTAAAAATTACCACATACCAGTAAAAGAAGGCTCTGATACTAAGATATTTATGGATACTTTTTTTAAATTTTTAGAAAATTGTCTAGCTAATTCAGCAAAAAATGCTTATGAAAATTCCAAAGAAAGTAACAATGGCTGAAAATTTGATAAATAATAATCAATATTTTACTATGATAGGATCCGAAGACTATATTGACAGTAATAAATATCCAAGATGCACAGCCGCAAACTCTAGTCAAGTTTTGGCTAAAAAAATATATATGGATAAGGGAATTTATAGATACTATATTAAAATAGATAACAATGGAAAAATATATAATCCTTTATCTATATATGGTGATGTCAAACAAACATCTTTTTTAGATAGAGTATGTAGATCTCAAAATAAGTATAGAGATGTGAACTATAAAGCTTTTGAGATGTATCTTCGATTCTTACAAACAAAAAATTTAGCATGGTTACATAACGCAGAAAGAGAGATTT
>Ga0214923_10007108_pt1 | contig 12312 bp, 12 predicted proteins | sample LL1510_MetaG_FD_177993 | JGI IMG/M metagenome (GOLD analysis project Ga0214923, IMG submission 177993) | Freshwater microbial communities from Lake Lanier, Atlanta, Georgia, United States - LL-1510 | ecosystem: Environmental > Aquatic > Freshwater > Lake | place: USA: Georgia | collected...
GATCACCTAAAACATCTAGATCACCTAAAACATCTAGATCACCTAAAACATCTAGATCACCTAAAACATCTAGATCACCTAAAACATCTAGATCACCTAGATCACCTAAAACATCTAGATCACCTAAAACATCTAGATCACCTAGTAGATTACCTAAAATATCTAATCAAAACTTTAATAGTAATTATAAAAAATCAATTAGAGAACCTTCTGAATCTAATTTAAAAAACTTAAGTAAATTAGCTATAAATAAATCATTACCTACACAAATAAATTCTGAAGAAGAACTTGAATTTATAATTAATAAATATAAACCAGAAATGCAAGAAACATCAGAAACATCCGAAATGCAAGAAATATCTGAAATGCCTGAAATATCAGAAACATCAGAAATGCAAGAAATATCTAAAATGCCTGAAATATCAGAAACATCAGAAATGCCAAAAGTATCAAAAATATCAAAAATTAAACGTTATATTTCAAAATTAGTTTCTAACTTTGATAATGATTCTGAAGATGACTCTGAAGATGATTCTGAAGATGAATCAGAATTTAATAGTGAACAATCTGGTGGTAAAATAAATAAAAAACTAAAAAAAATTAATAAACAAATAAAAGTCTTAGAAAAGAAATTATTTTAAACTTCAATTTCATTATTTGAATTAGTATATAATTTTTCAAATAATTTAATAACTTTATTATAATATATTTTTGGAATATTCTTAAAATCTATCATTTTTTGATTGAATTTATATTGTTTTTTAGCATCTGGATTTGATTCTAAGTATTCATTTAATTTTATAGGTGATTCTAATATTTCTTTCTTTTTAATTTTTATACCTTTTGGAAAAATACTAGGAATACAATCAGATACATCACCATTAATAAATTTATTACATAGTGATTTATAAGCTTCTTCTTCTGTTAATACAAAAGGTTTTTTTACTTTATAATTAACAAAAGTTAAATTAGTTCGTCCTAATTGTAAAAAATCCTCATCACCTGAAACTAAATATATTGGTCTATCTGATTGTTTATCTTTTAATTCCATACAAATAATAGCAATTAAATCATCTGCTTCCATTTTTTCAACTCGTAAACTTTTAATATTTGAATACAATTTAATAAAGTTTGGAATCATATTATTATAAGTATAATCAAATGTTGGTTTAAAATCTGTTTTTAGAGACAGATCTGCACGATCACCTTTATAATTGCAATGTATTTGAGTTCTCCATAAATCTGCCTTTGGCGAATCCATACAAAATAAAACATCAGATTTATTCCAAACTTTTTTTTTTACTAATTTTATAATTGAATCTAAATACATTTTTTCATATTTTTCAATAAAAATTTTATTTGTTTTCCAATTATATGTAGGATTTGCTTTTAATATTTTATATTCTTCTGGATATGCAAATCCAAACCATCTAAGAGTAGCAAAGAATCTATAAAATGATGTATATGATGTATCAACTAAGATAATTGGATGATTTTGAGATAAAGTAGTTTGTTTTTTAGATTTTGACATTATTTAATAATAGAATTAGATAATTTTAAATCAGTTTATAATTCAATTTTCTTAATTATCTATATTATCTTTAATATTATCTATTGTATCTTTAATATAATCAAAATTAGTATTTTGTGATAATTTCCAAATATGATAAACAACTATAGCAACTAATAAAAAGTTAATTATTGTGTATAATATTAAACCAATTTTTATATTGATATCAAACAAATTTAGTTCCCAATCATTAATATTATCTATTGTTCCAACTGATAGTCTTTTGACAATTGGATTTATTAATGATTCAACTATTATATTAGTTATTTTACCAATTTGAGAAGCAATAATTATACCGACACTTGTTTGAACAATATTCTTATCAAATAAAAATTTAAGAAATCCACTTAAATTATTTTTTACAAAATTAAGAAAAATTATAAGTGTATTTTTAATTTTATCTTGAGATAAATTAACAATATCTTTAGTTTTTCCAACTATATTTTCCATTATATTATAATGGATTTTTTTATAATTTAATTTAATACTTAAACAATAATTTCATTAGAATTAACTATATTTTCATTATCAATTTCTGGTATAACTACTATCCGTGATTTTCTAGTTATTCTTACTGATTGTTTCATTTCTGATATATTTTTATTAATTGTTTTATAAATATTATCTAATTTAAATTTTTTAATAGTTTTATCAAATTCTTTTATTTCTTTTTTAGTAAATACTTTTGATATTACATTAGTTTTAAAATCTTGAGAAAGAGTATAATCTAATTTTATTAAATAAATTATAATTTGTTTAAGAATAGATTTTGATTTAATTTCAATATAATTATTAATCATAGTTAGAGGATTAAAAGTACTTAATTTATTTTCCTTAAAATACTTTATAGTTTGTAAAGCACGTAATAAATAATGACTTTTAATATTATTTTGTCTTTTTCTCCATTTAGACCGTCCATTACGATAAGTTATTCTTATTGGATTTTCTATTTCTTTAATAGATTTAAATATATTAATACATAATGCTTCAATTATATCAAAATTAGGAATAGTATTTATATTATTTATATAATTTTTAATTTGTGGTATTGAATTTACATTTTTTATCAAATAATAAATAAGATCTAATATTTGTCTCCACATATAAAAATTATAAGAATTATTTAAATTATTATTTTGTTCTAATATTATTAATAAATTTTGAGGATTTACTATAGTATGAACTTGTTGAATTAAATTTATATTATCATTAGAAAATTTAGTAAAATTAAATGGCCAATCTATATTCAAAGGAAAATAATCTATTAAACAATAACTAGAGTTATCAATATCTAAAATTGCAGACCAAAGTAAATTATGTTCAGTATTAATATTTTTACTAAGTAAATATTCAAAACATTCAAATTTCTTTTCATGTTTAAAATTATACATTCTTTTATACCCCCAATTTATATTTCTATTTAATAAACTAATAATTAAAGATGGTATTTGAGTAAAACCAATATTAACTATAGATAAATTTTGATTATCTTTTTCTAATTCTTTTAAAATTTCTAATTTATCTTGTTCTAAACAGACAAATAAAATATTAGAATTAATCCAATTATTATTAAAAAATGGAAAATTTAATGGATTAGATTTTATTAAATTATATATATACTTATATGATTCTACATTATTTGAAGTAATTAATTGAATAAATAAATGTTTGATTGTATTTTCATCATTTTTTAATTTGGTAAAAATTTTAGAAAATAATAAATGATTATTTATAATATGTTCTATTGACTTATAATTTAAGACTGCTATATATGGAAGTATATTATTAACATAATATTCATTTAGATAATTAGGAGCATTTACAAAATTTTCAAATATATAAGATATTTTCTTTGGATATTTACTAATCCATTCTTTTATATTTGGATGTTTAATTAAAATATCAAAACATTCTTTACTATGATATTTTACTGCTTTTTCAACTAAATTACTTAAATTTTTTTCATTAATTAAACTAAAATCTTCATCTAGTTTTTCCCAATTATTATAAATAACATAATTAGATAATTTAGTACTCATATTAAAGTTTCTTTTATAAATTAATTAATTTTTATATAGTTTTAATTATAAATATTAAAAAAAATTGAAATTTTTAGTATTTAGGATAACTTTAATAAATTAGTACAACATGTTCTCAACACTGTTTTCGCTGCCAAAAGTAACAATAGTAGTTAATACGGATCCTGGACGAGATGTAGACGATGAAGTAGCCGTTGGATGGTTACTTAAACAAGTCATAACAAAATGTAAAAACTATAATGTTCATCTTATTATAGTAGTTAAAACAGGACAAGTCGGTATAGACCGTCTATTACAAATTGGTGTAAAACCCTATACAGGACTTGATCTTAAAACAACTGAAATTAATACTATTAATATAGAATCTGGAGCTACCCATACGATTGAGTTTCTTGATGGAACTAAAGATCTATCAAATGATCGTAAACAATTATCTCTTCACGTACAACCCGATTATTTATTATCTATAGCTCAAGGTTTAAATGATGTAGTAACTCCTGAAAATCTAGAAAATCTTAAAGGAGTTTTTCATCAAGGTCTTCTTTCTGGACATGCATTTAATGATACAAATAGTAAGGAAATACTAACATATATACAAGAACTAAAACATGTTGATATTATACTTACAACACCGAATGAATCATTTGAAAATCTATTTGGTACAAAAGTTTTCGAGTCCTTTCAAATTCCAGAAAAGTTACAACAATATATTATATTTGATGCCATAAATATGCTTCTAAAGCGTATGGCACCTACACTACCTATTGGGGTTATTAGACATGCCGAAGGACTTGTAAATATTAGATATGCAGAAAGAATTAATAAACCAGGTACAAATGCTCGTATTGTAGAACAGATTCGAAGCAATTATTCAGGACCAATTCATGATATTTCACTTGAAATGCGTAAACTAATTCATATAATATGTGTTGAATATATAGATAGTATAATTCAAGCAGGAGTAGCTCAAGGAGAACAAGACATTATTAAACACAGAGAAGAAACTATAGAGTATGTGTATGATTTAACATATGCACTTGTAGAGATGGGACTACCCGCCCTAAATGAAGACAATACTAGACTTCTGTATTCTACAGATGGAGACATAGTAGAAAAGTATCCAGACGTATTTGAAATTATAAAAAAAATTGGATTCTTTACGCCTGCTTATGATCTAGTTGCTGCACAAAAGTTAGTTATAGTACTTCAAGAACTTGGTATTTTTGATTTATAAAAATTGATTTATTATAATTCTTATATATAAAATTATATATAATGATTAAAAATAAAATAGATTTAATAAATCAGGCCAAGTATAAATTTGAGGAATTATTAACAAATAGTACAAAAGAACTTGATTTTAATTTGAATTATATTAAACAATTATATGATAATCATACTGATTTTATTAATTTTATTAAAATAATGAATATATATGAAGTTTATCGATGGACAAATTTAAAATTTGACTATAATTTTATTAAAATTAAAACAACTAAAGATAAAAAAATTATTTATGGAATTACTAAATTTTTAAATTCATTAACTAATTATTATAATCAAATTGAAATTGATAATATTAATTTTAGAATAAAAGATATTAGTTATAAAATAGAATTAATGGTATGTACATTTATCAAATTACAAATATATCATAATAATATTACTAATAAAATAAGAAATGTAATAAAAAATAATACAATAATTAAAATTAATAATATTAATGATGCTAATAAAAATTTAATACAAAAACTTTATGAAAATTATATTAGTATTAAATTGATAAATATACAATATAAAAAATTGAGAAATTTAAGAAAACAATTATTATTTACTATAAAAAATTGAACTTATTTTAAATTATTTATAGTATAATTATTAATAATGGCTAAATGGCAATCTATTTTTGATAAAGCTTTGACGAATTATGATATTATTTATATAGCAATTGGTTCAGCAATGGGTGAATATTCAAAAGAACAAATTACTGATGACAAAAATCAACAGCATCCACCTTTTCTTAATAAATTTGGAAGAAAAATGATTATATTGATAGATCCACAACTTGAAGAATATCTAGCAATTGAATACTATATGAAAAAACATAATTTACAATTTGAAGAACATAAAGAAAATAATATACGTATATTACGAAATGAAGAAATTATAGTTTTTGCTATTAAAGATTATTTTTATTTTGTAGAATGCTTACGATTTCCACCTGAAGAAAATCAAGAAAGAAAAGATAAATTAGATTATGATTTATCTAATTTAATTAACTTAATTACTATTTGTCTAAATAATTTAAACACAAAAATTATTCTTCAGGATTTTACTGGTCGAGATACTACACTACTTTATACTAGATTATTTAATTTTTTTGATAAAAATGAACTACTTAATAGAGTATTATTTGATGTTACTCAAAAAGAAGGTGGATGTTTTATTGAAATGAATGAATTTCAAGCACCTGTAGATTCTAAGGGAAACTTTATTCAAGAAAGATATTTAGAACTTTCTGCTATTACAAATCCTAAAAAATTTTTAAAAGAACGAATCGACCAAATTATCTATCCAATATCACAAAATTTTATTAGTCTAAAAGAAAATCCTTCTTTTGAAATTATGTATAAAGATAATTTTTATATATTAGCTCAAATATATAATATCAATTTTGATGAATTAAATATTAATCCTAATTATTTAATTAGAAAATATGAAGAACTAATTAAAATAGTTATTGAAGATATTGTTACATCATGTAATGGTGATTTTTCTATGGTAGATGATTTATTCAATATAATTGATCAACGAAATGAATTTAGAACTAAGTTAAGACTCTTTAACATACTTTAATTTATAATATAGAGTAACTATATATAAAAAATTGAATATAATTATTTATATAAATATTTAATTATATTTAATGCAAAATGCAGGATGATTTTTATGACATACCTGTTATGTTTAATGATTGGCTTGGTAAAGAAGATGAAACACAAGAATTTAAGGAATTTTCATTACATAATTCTGGCTTAACACTTACATATCCTGAATCTGCTGAATATATTAAAAACTATCATTTCATGTTTAATTTATTTGTTCATGCAAATTTAGATCGATATATTCAAATTTATGGACCAAAAAATGCATGTGGTTTTCTTAATCGTAATACTAAGGGAATTCTATGTTTTGGTGTTGATAATTATGGATTTGTTAAAGGTATTCCATTTCAAGGAGAACTACCAATTGAAACTATTAAAAAGAATATTATTGATACTATTCAAAGAAATATTGCCAATAACAGAAATTATGAATTTGACTTTTATAAATTAGTTTCAGTTAAGATTATTAAGATTCATCCTCCAGATAAACCAACACTAGTAGTTCCAAAAGCTTTCACTGATTATATTAATCAAAAAAATGCATATGAAAAAGCATATAATGAATTTATAGAAAAAATTATAAAATGGAAGGAGGAATATAGCTTTTTTAATCAAAAATTAGTTGACTTAGTTAATGGAAAAAAATCACGAGATATGCTAATTGAATATATCAGACAAAATAATCCAAATAATCCAGTAATTGATATTTTAGAGTCTGATTATACTCTAAAGTATTCTGATCATGAAGAAATTAATATTTTAAAGGAAGATTTAACAGATCCATATTATTGGGTATGTAAATGGAAAGATGAAATGTGTGATATGATGAATAAAAAAAAACCTATATTTAATGATTATGAACATCCATTTTATCCTGCAACTCCTTATAATTTAATTATTAGTGTACGTGAAATGATTCCTTATTGGATGCATAATAATCCATCTATGAATTTATATTTAATTATAATAAAATTTAATACTATAACAGATATTTATAAATCATTAGATTTATCTGATATACTTTTTTCATATCTTCCATATAATGATAAGAACTGGGTTAGTTGTTGTCGTACTATTTTACCTAATGGAGAACCAGAATGTACGCCATGTTAAATTATTTTAGATTAATTTAATGTAAATAAATATAACATTTTATTAACTTCAGCTAATAATTCATCTCTAATATTTAATAGATCACTATAAGGTATTTTATTAGTCATATTTTCTAAATATTTTCTAGTTTGTTCAAATAATTTAATAATACCAGTATCAGTTAAATAATCTGAATTTAAATTTATTTTATTAACTTGTGGTTTTATTTTATATCTACCGATAAATACTTCTACAAATTTATCAATTAAATCTAATAAATTACTACCAAAACCATCTGTAGCTTTATGTCTAGCAAAAGAAGTAGTATTCCAATGATATAACTTATTTAAAAGTTGGAGAGTAAAAAAGAATTGAATCATTTCATCAAAATCTTCTTGAATTGACATTATATATAATAAATTTAGATATTTTTTAAAATTATTATATATTTTTTTTAAAAATTATTGATCTTCAATTTTATAAACAGATGTTAAAATACGTGCTGATGGATCAATATAAAAATCTTTATTATTAAAATCTACAACTATTTCATTTGATAAAAATTTTGGTTGCCAGTAATGAGGAATTATATTTAATCTATTTTCACCAAAAATTTCACAAAATATTTTCTTATAATAATAAGCTTCTTTTGTTTGACACCTCCATTTATTTTCATTAAATTCTTTATCAGAAATTAAAGTTTCTATATATTCTTGAATAATTTGAAACCAACTTTTTTCAGTAGATGAAATACCATCACTAAATGCTTCTTTTTTCCTAAAGAGACAATTAGTAGGTAATAAATCATCATTATTAAATGCAGCTCTTAACCAATATTTTTCTATTCCTTTATACTGTGGTACTCTCATATATTTTGGAATCATATGATAAGTTTCCACAAATTCTGGATCTAATAGAGGTAATCTTGCTTCTAATCCAAAACCAGATACATTTCTATCTACACGACGACCATCATAATAATGAATTTCTTTAAGATATTCAATACATCCATCATGAAATAAATCTGCATTTGGTGCATTCCAAAAAGTAGCATAACTTCCACAACATTCATCACTACCCTCTCCAACAAGCAATACTTTAATATCTGTATTTTTTGCAATATATTCACATATAATATGTTGTCCAATACTTGCACGTACACTAGTTGTATCAAATGTTTCAGTATATTTAATAACATCATAAATTTTTTGTAATCCTTCTTTTGGTGTAAATATAACTTCAGTATGAATACTACCTATATGATTAGCAACTTGTCTGGCATATTTTAAATCAGTACCTCCTTTCATCCCACAACAAAAAGTTTGAATTGGTTTATTAAGTAATTTAGTAGCTATTCCACATACTAAAGATGAATCAACACCACCTGAAAGTAAAAATCCTGTTGGTCTATCTGCATTTAATCGTCTTTTAATAGAATTAGTAACTGCTTTATGAACCCTTTCTAAAAAGTATTTTTCTAATTCTTCAATATTATCTGAATTATTAATTTGATAGGGTAAAATATCATATACATCTTTAAAATTATAATCATATGAATCAATTAACAAATTTACAGATTTTTTGAAATAAATTTGATTAATATTTCCAGGTGTAAATTCTCTAATATTACCCTTAAAACTATGCATACCCTTAATTTCTGAACTAAATATAATTGATGTTATTTTTTCTTCATTTATATAAAGTGGTCTTACACCATAACAATCTCGTCCACTAATTATTTCTTTTAGATTTTGAAATTTATCAAATTCAAATAATATAAAAGCAAATTCACCTTTAATTTCTTTTTTAAATAATTCAACAAAATTATCTATATTATTTTTATTAGTTGGATTATATTTTACATATTTTAAATATAGTTTAGGAATTGTCATACAATCAGAATTATTATAAATTGATAATTTATGTTCATTTATTAAATCTTTAAAATTATAAATTTCACCATTACATATAAAAATAACTGTACGGTCATTTTCTTCTAAAATATATGGTTGGTTAGCATAAAAAGTAGGTTCCATAATAGCTAAACGATGAAAACCAATAGATACATTTTTAATAATTTGAAATGTAGACATATCAGGTCCTCTTGCTTGTATTTTCATAAAATCAGCAAATAGTTTTTCTCTAAAATCATTTTCTTGAAAAGTCATTAATTCAATAAAAGCCCATATTCCACACATTAAAATAATAATTAAATATAATAAATATTCTTTAATTATATTTTAATTCATTTCTTTTTTAGAGTAAAAAAAGTGTAACTAGAACATACAACATATTAGCTAAAAATATTTTATTTATAGATGTTTGTGCTAATAATTGGTTATAAAACACTTTAATCATTATAATTTTTAATGGACAGGGCGCGTGTAAAAAGTTTACACTTTAGTTTAAACTTTCTAAAATTGAATCTAAAGAATAAATATCTAGATTAATATATACTTTTAAAGTTTAATGGAGTATATATGTAATATATGCAATAAAAAATATAAGTCATATCAAAGTCTATGGAATCACAAACATAAATATCATACTAATGATTTGTATACATTGTCTACATCTGGTATACATTCTGAATACATTAAATCTATAAATATGTCTACAAATGGTATACATTCTGAATACAATAAACTTGCACAAACATCTAAATATGACTTAAATGAAGATAGTAAAAATAATATTTGTAAATTTTGTAAAAAAGAATTATATAATAGACAAAGTAGATGGAGACATGAATTAAAATGTCAAATAAAAAATAATCAAAATGATATAAAATCTGAACTAGTAGAAATTAAAAATGAAATAATAAATCTAAAAAATACTAAATCTAATTCAATGCAAATTATAAAAAAAGTTCATGGAAATATTATAAATGGAAATAATCATGATTTAGGACCAAAACAAATTATTTATAAAACTGGATCTGAAAATATAGACCAAATTAGTTATAATGAAGTTAGTACTATTTTTGATAATGAAATATCTAGTGTTATTAAATTAATTGAATTAGTTAATTTTAGTGAAAATAAACCAGAAAATCACTCTTTTTGTTCAACTGCATTAGAAAGTCCATACTTATCGTTCTATAATACTGATACTAAATCAGTAAATAAAGAACGAAAAAGATATTTTTTTGAAGAAGTAATTTGTAAAAGTATTTAAAATCATGAAATATTATATAGTAAATTTAAAAATAAATTTAATTCAGTTAAAAGAAAAAAAATAGAAGATAATATTACTAATCTTAAAAAAATTAAAGAAAATAGTTTTAGTAGTAAAATAATGGATGAAATAATTAGAAATCTTAATTTACTCTCTTATAATAAACGTGATTTAATACAAGATACATGGTCTGGTAAAAAATATAATAGTGATGAAGAGTTTATGAAAATGTTATTAAATGATCCTGAAACACAAAAAATAATAGCTAATAATAAATTAACTAATAATTATGATAATGAATTATCATTAGAAAATTCTGATAGTGAATTATCATCAGAAGATTCTGATAGTGAAAGAATAGATATTCTATCTAAATATATAAAACCAAATAAAAATATTAAAGTATAAACTAAATTATAAATTAATGCCATGATACTATCCAGCCCATAAAGACTCCGTTTGGACCTACGCGGTTATTAATAATATATCTCGCGTTAGTTAGTTCATCTCTAATATTTTGTATAAGTTCATCTGAAAAGTCAATAAAATCTGTAGTTTCCATAGTTATACTAGTTGGTATAGGTATAGTATTCATAACTATATTCATTTTATCAGTAATTTTTTCACAAAATGTATTAAATTTTCGAATATAACATTCAGTTTGAAACTCTTCTGCAGTTGGAAAAATTTCTATATCTAGTGTTTCTGCATTTTGTATCGATATTGAATTTTGTATTTGTGTAGTTTTAGAATTCCATGATAGTTTCCAACCTGTAGAATTCCCATGATTATCTACAATTTCTTCAATTTTAAAATTTTTAATCCTTATTAGATTACTTTTAATTTTTTTTAATTGTTTAGGTGAAAAATTATTTGTATCTGTATTTTGAATTACTATAGATTCACCATTACAATTATCACGCATTTGTTTCAAAAGAAATTGAAGTATTTTATTATTTTGAATTTTATTACATTCATTTATAAAGTCGTCTGCTTTTGGAATTTTTTTTTTACATAAATCTTTTGCATATGATACTGTAGATGCAGTAGATGCAGTAGATGCGGTGAGTGCTGTAGATGCTGCAGGTGTGGCAGAGTGCATTTCGGTTTTCAGAACTGAAATTAATAATATATTAATCGATAACTAAACTATAAAAATTTCAATTTTTTATAATTTAGTTTTCAAACTAGCTTTTCTATTTATAGAAATAATTTTAATTATAATTAATAAATATTATGACAGCTAATAATAAATTAATAGAATTAACAGAGAAAAGAGATCAGTTAAAAATAACTTTATTAGAACAACAAAAAAAAATATTTCAAATAGAAAATGAATTAATTCAAATAGAAAAAGATTTAGCAAATTTTTCTGATAATTTAATTTTGGAAAATCTTAAATTAAGTGAACAACAAGAACTTATAGTTAATGCAACTGAAGATAATATTTTGGTTGTAGCATGTCCAGGATCAGGTAAAACTCATACTCTAATTTCTCGTTATGTTAAAATGATTTTAGATAATAAAATAACACCAGAAGAAACTTTAT
>Ga0214923_10007109_pt1 | contig 12312 bp, 11 predicted proteins | sample LL1510_MetaG_FD_177993 | JGI IMG/M metagenome (GOLD analysis project Ga0214923, IMG submission 177993) | Freshwater microbial communities from Lake Lanier, Atlanta, Georgia, United States - LL-1510 | ecosystem: Environmental > Aquatic > Freshwater > Lake | place: USA: Georgia | collected...
AGCTGTGCGGATCCCATTGATCGAAACGGCGGGAGTAATCACGGACTGCTTCATCTCCCCGTTGTTCGATATCCTTCAAGATGCCTTCAACGGTGGTTCTGACCTGAGCGTCGACCTCTGCGATAGCAGCGGCATCTTTGCCTCTTTTTAAATAACGAATCACTGGCCTGCTCCATTCATCATAAGATTGACTGAAATTTTGAGTTTAATCGTCCCGGTGATGGCATGCTGTTTTGCGTGGTTTTCAATTTCTTTGTGGAGTCTCTCATGGTTGATCGTCTTGTTCCGATTGCAAGCACTTTATCGCTTGAGCACGCACTGGCTATCAGTGCCGGCGCGCTTGCCCTGCGTCAAGCGCACGATATCCTGCCACTTGCCGTGGTTGTGCTCGACGCCGGCGCAAACTTAGTGAGCTTTCAGCGTGAAGATGGCTGTGGGCCTCTACGGTTTGACATTGCGCTCGGCAAGGCCTGGGGAGCCCTGGGCATGGGCATTTCCTCCCGGCAGATTCGCGATCGTACTGCCAACCGTGCTGCTTTTCAGAACGCGGTTGCTGCAGCGTCGCAGGGCCGATTTGTTCCCGTCCCAGGTGGCGTGTTAATTCTTAATGAGACAGGGGAGGCAATCGGCGCGGTAGGCATTAGTGGTGATGCTTCAGACCGTGATGAATATTGTGCCATTGAAGCCATCAAGGCGGCGGGTTTGAGGGCAGAACCAGGTGAGCCAGCGGCAGATTGGCAACAGGCACCGCTTTAATGACTTTCGAATGACTTTAATGACTTTCGGATGACGATCGATATCAACTTTATCCACTCAAAGAGGACTTTGGATGCGCGCGACACTGAAACAAGCCTATTCAGCATGGTGGCATGCTGCCTATCTGCCGAGCCCACGATCATTTGGCCGATGCTGCTTCGCGCTGAGCCTGGCGTTGGGGCAATTGTTATGCGCACTTGCGCCGGCGCAGGCGCAAAGCGACTATCCCAACAAGCCCATCCGTATGATCGTAGGGTTTCCCCCCGGTGGATCCACCGACATTATCGGTCGGGTTGTGGCGACCAAATTAGGCGATCGACTCGGTCAAAAGATTATTGTCGAAAATAGAGCGGGAGCGGGTGGCACTATTGGTGCCGATGCTGCCGCAAAAGCGCCTGCCGATGGCTACACCCTCAGCATTGGCACAACGAGCACTCATGCCGTCGCACCAGGGGTTTACAGCAAACTTGGCTACGATCCGGTGAAAAGCTTTGCGCCGATCTCCCTGGTTGCGGTGACGCCCTATCTCCTTGTTATCAATCCAAAAGTTGAAGCTCAGAACCTTAAAGAATTCGTCGCACTTGCTAAACGGGAGCCTGGCAGGATGAATTTTGCCTCGGCAGGCAATGGTTCAACGACCCATTTGGCGATGGAAATGCTCAAGGGTGCGGCAGGTATTGATCTACAACATATACCTTATAAAGGTAATGCGCAGGCAGACCTCGCGGTCATCGGCAATGAGGTTCAGGCTTTGTTTGGCTCAATGCCCGCACTCTTGCAAAACGCTAAATCCGGCAAAGTCAGGGCACTGGCCGTGGGAACTGCGCAACGCTCGCCTGCCTTGCCCGATGTTCCAACGGTTGCAGAGCTTGGCTACCCGGGCTTTGAAGCAACGCTATGGCTTGGTGTTTTCGCACCAGCAGGCACGCCCAAGCCAATCATCGACCGGCTGAACAAAACCCTGGTTGAGATTGCAGCGACAGAAGATTTCAAGTCCCTGATGGAACGTAATGGTGCCGACCCGATCAGCAATTCGCCTGAACAGTTTTCGGCGATGTTGCGTGCTGAGCTAGAACGTTATGGCAAGGTTGTTAAGGCTTTAGGGCTTCGTCTTGATTGATCGCTAGCGCATGGTCGCCGCTTGTGGTCTGTTTGCAATCCAGGCAACGTCCATAAAGCGTTAGCTCGTGATCTTCAACGACAAATCCCTTTGGTGCAAGCTCGGAAAGCTCACCTGGGCAGGCGTGAATATCAAAAACGCGTCTGCAACTTAAGCACTGAAAATGATGATGGTGATGATGTTCTGCGTTTTCATAGCGCGGGTTTTCACCAGGCAGAAACACAGGCTTGATCTCGCCTTCTTCAACCATGACTTTGAGGTTTCGATAAACCGTGCCAAGACTGAGCGCCGGCACGATAGGCCTCGCCTGCTCAAGAATTTCCTGGGCGAGCAGGGGTCGCAGCGAATCCTTAATGATCTGGCGAATTGCCAACCTTTGCTTCGTTACACGCTCCATCTTGTCAGCATGATAATTCAATGCTGGTTGCCACGGTGCGCCCAGGCGGTGGTGTTTTTTAATCATGCGAACAAACCCAACCTTTTGCCCTGTCGGCTTCATCAACTGAAGCGCTTGAAAAAACAGGTGCTGTGGCTGATTGGCGTCGTAAGTCAGTGCATGGCACGCATCGTGCTTTGTGAAAAACTGTCACAATACCGACATCTACCTCATTTTTTCTTCATCAATCATGGTTTGAAAGGTCTCTTATGATGACTGTTTACGCTCAAAGAACGCTCGCAAACGCGCTGGGAACACTTTTGTTGGGTCTGACCATTGGTACTTCTGCGCAGGCCGCAAACTGGAGCGATACCTACCTTGGTTATAAATATGGAACCAGTTTTTCAGAGCCCTTTAATCCAAAGGACATTAAGAAACATGTTTTGACCTTTGGCCATGCAAGTGGCTACAAGTATGGCTCTAACTTCGTCATGATCGACTACTTGATGTCGGATAAAAATGACCCGCAGCACGTGCTTGCGAATGGTGATGGTGCACGCGAGGTCTACGCCATTTACCGACACACGCTAGATCTTGACGCGGTCAGCGGCAGATCCCTGGGATTTGGGCCTGTAAAAGGTGTCGGCTTGACAGCAGGATTTGATGTTAATACCAAGACAGATGTAGCGTACAACTCAAAAAAGCAAATGCTCGTGGTTGGTCCTACCTTGTCCCTTGCTGTTCCGGCCGGCTTTTTCAATGTGAGCCTGCTGCAGCTGTGGGAAAGTAATGCGCCGTCAGGTGATTCAGGCGGTCAACAGTTCTCAAAACCACGTTACCACTACGACCCGCACCCTATGTTGAGCGCTGCCTGGGGAGTTCCGGTTTCGAGTCTGTGGTTTAAAGGGGTTGCAAACTTTATTGCCGCGAAGGGTAAGGACGAGTTTAATGCCCCAACAAAACCCGAAACATTCATCGACGTTTCCCTGATGTACGACATGGCACCGGTCCTCGGAACCGCCAAAAGTGCGATACAAGTGGGCGTGGGCTATAACTACTGGAAGAACAAATTCGGCAATGATGCGTCGGGTCCTGCTGGATCAGGTGCAACCGCAAACACACCCAATCTGAAGTTCGAGTATCACTTCTGAGCTTGTTCGAACATAGCCGCTTCGATTGATGGATTGTCTTGTGCCGACCGCAAGTTACTGCCGGCTTAGCTGATCGCTTCGCGGCTGAAGCGGCTTTTGGCTGCTCTACCCCGAATAACGGTCTCTTTAATGTGACGGTCATCGCCCAGCACAATCAAGCAAAAGAGTTGCTGATCCAGTGACTCGCTGCCCTCCCAGCGACGCTGCATCAAAGCTGTTGCCCGCGGGTCAATCACGATGAAATCGGCAACTGTGTTGGCGCGAAGACCATCAGCGCAGTGTTTCCAGCCAAGTGCTCTCGCGGTACCCGAGCTGTGCTGCCACCAAAGCTTCGTTGGGCTAAGGTAGTGGGACTGAAGCCTTGCAACTTCATAGGCACACAACATCGTTCTGAAAGGTGAAAACGAGGATCCACCTCCCACATCGCTTGCCAGACCCCAGGAAAACGGTGTCTGCTTGAAATCAAAGAGACCACTTCCCAGGAACAGATTGGAACTGGGACAAACAGCGGCAAAGGCTTGTCGTGCTGCAAGCAACGCGCGGTCTTCGTCGTCAAGATGAATACAATGCGCCCAAATGGAATGTTGTTGCAACAGTCCCAGCCGTTCATACACGGCGAGATAGCTTCGATCCTTTGGGAAAAGTGCACGAACCCAGGCGATTTCAGCCTGATGCTCCGCAACATGGGATTGAATGCGTACCCCGGGATAGGCTGCCGCGAGTTCTGCACAGCCGCGAAGCTGTGCTTCGCTTGAGGTCGGTGCAAATCTGGGCGTGATCACATAGCTTAGTCTGGAACGACCGTGCCAGCGTTCAATGAGTGTCTGGCTATCGCGCAGCGATTGCTCGGTTTCATCGCGTAAGCCCTCGGGTGAATGACGATCTTGCAATACCTTGCCTGCCATCATTGCCATGTCACGGTCATTGCAAGCTTGCATGAATGCGTCAACCGAGCCGGGATGCGATGTGCAATAAACGGCAGCGCTCGTGACGCCGTGATGAATCAATTCATCAAGAAAGCGCGTTGCAAGCAGCTCGGCGTGGGCCGGGTCACGGAACGCTTTTTCCGCCGGAAAGGTATGTTGCTCGAGCCAAGGCAGCAAGCCGTCTGCTGCTGATCCAATCACATCAAGCTGCGGGTAGTGCAGGTGAGGGTCGATAAATCCCGGGGCAATCACCATCCCCCGATAATCATACTCGACCGCTTCACCGGGTATGCGTGCCCTCAGGGCTTGAATCAGACCATCAGGGTTGACCTCAAGCACATGGTCTTGCAAAAGTTCAGCCTGCTCGGGGCCATGTAATTGCAAAACATCAGCGCCCCAGCGCGTAAAGGGCATGGATGTTTTTTGGGCGCTCTTGCTGGCGTGATCGTTGACTTGCTTCATAGTCCCGCTATCTTAGATGAACCCTATAACGACAGTTTTCTGGAAAGGTGGCAAGATCCATGAACTAGATCGTTCTCAAAGCGATCGTTCTCTAGGCTATCGTTCTCTAGGCTATCGTTCTCGACTTGATGATTGACAAGTATGCGCCGGGTCTGCGGCGGTCAATGAGGATGGTGCTCAATGGGACTGCGGTGCCTGCGCGTTTGTACAGTTGCCCGCCAACGGGCCCCCCGCGGGGGATCAAGCTTGCAACCCAGTGGCAATCGCGAAAAAGCTGAAGCAAGTTAACAACGCAAGCGCATCCCGGCTGCGGGCCTTCCGCGACCTGTATCCAAAACATGTGTACTCAGTTTTCCCATAGATTTTCAAACGCTTCGGCAAAAGTCAGCTCAGAGGGATCTTATACTCCTTCTGATGAATACTTGGCTTGAATCAATCAACACGGCAAGCAAGTCCGATGCCCTTGCAATGCTTGATGGTCTTTATGAGCACAGTCCCTGGGTAGCAGCGCGCAGCTTGGAGAGGCGTCCTTTTCTAAGCCTTGCACAGGTGAAGCGCACTTTTGCGGAGGTGGTGCACCAGGCTGGTGAGCAAGCGCAGAACGATTTGATAGCAGCGCACCCGGAATTAGCTGCTAAGGCGGCCATTGCGGGGCAGTTAACCGATGCCTCGCGCGCTGAGCAAACAAGATCGGGTTTGCAAGCTTGTAGCCCTGAGGAATTTGAAGCGTTCCACGAATTAAAGCGTCAGTACCGTGAACGCTTTGGATGGCCATTCATTCTTGCCATCGGTGGCCCGAAAGGTACCGGTCTTAGTCGTCATGAAATTCTCAATTGCTGGAAGCGAAGGCTCAAGCATGCTCGAGCGGTCGAACGCGCCGAGTGTTTGCGGCAGATCCATCGCATTGCGGAACTTCGCTTGCGTGAGCGCGCGCAAGCGGATCCTGTCGATGGTCAGCGGGTCATGGCATGGGCCGACGATCTTGCGATTTATAATGATCTAGAGTCTGAAGCAGATCCGGGACTAGATGTGGGACTAGATGCCGGTTTGCAAGTGCTCTATCTGACCGAGGCGCACCAGCAGTGTGCCCGCACGATCAGTGCGTGGATGCGAGATTGTGGATTTGATACCGTCAGCATGGATGCTGTCGGCAATGTGATAGCTGTTTATGAGGGCCAAGCGGGCAAGGCCTCCCCCAAATTGTTGACCGGTTCGCATTTTGATACGGTCCGTGGTGGCGGTCGCTACGACGGTCGACTCGGGATTTTTCTCGCGATGCAAGCTGTCGCGCGAAAAAGAGCCTCAGGCCAACGCTGGCCCTTCACGCTTGAGTTGATCGCCTTTGCTGAAGAAGAGGGGCAACGCTTCGCAACGAGTTTTCTGTCTGCAAGCGCGCTTGTCGGGCAATGGGATCCGAGGTGGCTGGCGTTGCTTGATCGGGATGGCTTGAGGCTTGCTGATTTGATGAGGCAGCGAGGCATGGATCCGGAGGCCTGCAGCAAGATCGCAAAGGGCGCTTCAGACGCCTGTGCTTTTATTGAGGTCCACATCGAACAGGGGCCGGTGCTTCTTGAGGCCGATCTCCCCCTTGGTGTTGTGACGTCGATCAACGGGTCCTCGCGCTGGTTGATTGAGTTTGAAGGCACCGCGTCTCATGCTGGTACAACACCGATGACAATGCGACGCGACGCAGCATGCGCGGCTGCAGCTTTTGCTTTGTTTGTCGAGTCGCGCTGTGCTGCTGAGCCTGGGCTTGTTGGCACTGTCGGTATGCTTGAGGTGCCCAAGGGATCGATGAACGTGGTGCCAGGGGCCTGTCAGTGTTCGCTGGATGTTCGGGCGCCGAACGACGAACAGCGCGATCGCGCGGTTAACGATATTTTTGAGGCAATCCGTGCCATTTGTGAGCAGCGAGGGCTGAGCTATCAAGCCAAGCAGGTCACGCTTGCAAATGCAGCGCCGTCTGCACCCTTTTTGCAAAAACAATGGGAAAAGACGCTCCAAAAACTCGGTTTGCCGGTTTTTCATTTGCCAAGCGGGGCAGGTCACGATGCGATGCGTATGGCCTCGCTTTTTCCGCAGGCGATGCTCTTTGTGCGTTGTGGTAATGGCGGCATTAGCCACAATCCGCTTGAAACCATGACCGATGACGATGCCCAGATCGCTTTTGATGCGCTGTGGTCATTTTTAGAAAATTTTTCAAATGCCTGAAATCCTGCGCCTTCGACTCCAAGGTGTCAGCAAGTCTTATGGCAGCTTGCGTGCTAATGACAAGATCGATCTGGATATAAAGCCCGGAAGCATTCATGCTGTACTTGGGGAGAACGGCGCCGGTAAATCCACCTTGATGAAGCTGATTTTCGGGCTGCTTCAGCCCGACGAAGGCGACATGTTTTTAGACGGCATACCAATTCGTTGGCAAAGCCCAGAGCAGGCACGAGCTTACGGTATTGCGATGGTTTTTCAGCATTTTGCCCTCTTCGAATCACTGAGCGTCGCCGAAAATGTCTGGTTGGGGATGGCTAAGCATTGGACTCTGGCAGCAGTTTCTACAGCGCTCGAAACATTAGCACATCAATACGGCCTTGCCGTTGATCCGAACGCTTTAGTTCATCGCTTGAGTGTTGGCGAACGGCAACGTGTTGAGATTGCCCGGGGCCTGCTGGCAAGGCCGCGGGTGATGATTCTCGATGAGCCGACCTCGGTCTTATCACCACAGGCTGCAAAGGCCTTGTTTGCCATGCTAAGGACTTTGGCATCTGAGGGTTGCAGCGTGATTTATATCAGTCATAAGCTTCATGAAATTCGTGAGCTTTGCGATGACTGTACGGTCTTGCGACAAGGGCGGGTGACCGGGCGCGTTGATCCCCGACGTTGTAACGATGAGCAGCTAAGCGCCCTGATGATTGGAGGCGCACCACCACCCCTGGTGCGCGCTAAGCGCGACTCAGCTGCTGCCCTGTTTGCGGTTGATGCGCTGTCAGTACCCGCGATTGATGAGGCAAGCGAGCGTTTGAATGCTGTGAGTTTTGAACTCATGCCAGGTGAAATTCTCGGGATCGCGGGCGTGTCAGGTAACGGGCAGGGGCTTTTGCTGGATATGCTTGCTGGTGAGCCTAGCGACGATAGTAGGCTGATGCGTCGTGTGGCGGGCCACATTCGATTTCAAGGTCGAGCGATTGAAACTTTAGGTGTGAGGTCGCGGCGCCGTCTTGGGATTATCGCGGTACCGGCTGAGCGTTTGGGTCGGGCGACGGTGCCCGAACTAAGCCTCGCAGACAATATGTTTTTGTCGGATGAGTCCGATGCCTGGCAACTCGACCATCGGAAGCTTCGGGACGCCGCGCAAGCAGTGATTGCTGATTTCTCGGTGAAGGCCCCAGGCCCAGAGGCACTTGCCAGCGATTTATCGGGTGGGAATTTGCAAAAATTCATCATGGGTCGTGCGCTAAGGTCAGCGCCCAAAGTGCTTCTTGTGAGTCAGCCCACCTGGGGGGTGGACGTGGGTGCCAGTGCTCAAATTCGCCAACAGCTTTTGGCCCTGCGCGATGCTGGTGCAGCCATTTTGGTTATCTCCGAAGAGCTTGATGAACTGTTTCAAATTGCAGATCGATTTCATGTGATGTATGCAGGGCATCTTTCAGCGCCGATCCTTCGGGAGGATGCTACGTTAGAGCTCATCGGTCAGTGGATGGGCGGGTCATGGCTGTTGGCGCAGCAAGCGCCATCAGTTGCCGGTGCAGCGCGCCGCGTGCACCACTAGCCTCGCCGCGCAGCCAATGGTTCCAAGGTCATGATCGTTCTGGAAAAGAGATCTCATCCGAGTGCTTGGATGGCTTACTTGTCGCCAATGATCTCGATTGCCTTGACCTTCATGATCGCGGCGCTTGTTGTGACTGCGATGGGTAAAGATCCGGTTAAGGTCCTAAGCCTCTTCACGCTTGAACCCGTGAAGGACAAACGCGCTATCGGCGAAGTGATGCTGAAGGCTACCCCGCTTATGCTTTGCAGCCTGGGACTGGCATTTTGCTTTCGATCTAATGTATGGAATATAGGTGCAGAAGGTCAGTTTCTGCTTGGTGCGATCGGGGCGGGCGGCATGGCCATGTGGCTTACCGAAGCAGGGATGACTAGACCAGGTTGGTTGTGGGTGAGCTTGGCCTTGTTACTTGGTGCCATCGCGGGTGCATGCTGGGCAGGGATCACGGCTTGGTTTCGCGATAAAGCCCACGCAAACGAGATTTTGGTCAGTCTCATGCTTGTCTACGTCGCGAATCTATTGCTCAGTTATCTGGTTTTTGGACCTTGGAAAGATCCCAAAGGCTGGAACTTCCCTCAGACCCTTCGATTTGCCGACAGCCTAAGCATCGGAAGGCTCGGGCCGGGCATGAGGGTGCACTGGGGATTTGTGCTGGCACTGATCAGCGCCGGTGTCATGGTATGGCTTATGTATTTCACAACGTTGGGGGCGCGACTTCGGGTGGGCGGGCTTGCGCCGGACGCTGCGCGTTTTGCAGGTTTTTCAGCGCGCGAATCACTCTGGACGGTCTTGCTTTGTTCGGGCGCCTTTGCCGGATTAGCGGGCGCGATGGAAGTGCTCGGCCCCATGGGCCAACTCACGCCGCATGTTTCAACCGGTTATGGCTTTACCGCGATCATCGTTGCCTTTATTGCGCGCTTGCATCCGCTCGCCTGCGTGCTGGCAAGTTTCTTGCTCTCGATGCTGATGATCGGCGGCGAGCTTGCACAGTCAAGGGTCGGGTTATCCGCGTCGGTTTCAAGCATGTTTCAAGGTGTTTTGCTTATGATGTTATTAATCGTAGACAGCTTCATCCATTACAGGCTCGCTTGGCGTAAGCATGCAGGCAAGGACGCTGCACAACATGCATGAACTTGCGCTCTTAATTGCCGCGGGTATTGCTTCGGGTACACCTTTGTTGCTTGCTGGTTTGGGGCTCTTGCTCAATGAACGTGCGGGCGTGGTGAATCTGGGTGCGGAGGGACTGATGTTGATTGCAGCCGTCTCAGGCTTCGGTATTGCCTTTTATACCGGTCAGACTTGGGTTGCGCTTTTTGGAGGCGCTTTGGTGGCTGCTCTATGCTCAGCACTACTTGGCTGGATGGTGGTTTATCTCCATACGAATCAGTATGCCAGTGGTCTTGCATTGAGCCTCTTTGGCGCAGGGATCAGCGCTTTTGTCGGCGCTGCCCTTGTCGGAAAAAAACTCGAACTCGACAAAACCGAGAAGCTGCCTGTCTTAAGCGATCTTCCTTTCTTCGGCCCCGCGTTGTTTCAACAGCACGCCATGGTTTATTTCGCCATTGCATTGTGCTTAGGGATGGTGATTTTTCTTTATCACACGAAATCGGGTCGTATGCTTCGTGGCATCGGTGAGTCGCCAGCATCAGCCCACGCACTTGGCTTTCCCGTGCGCCGTGTTCGGTGGATTTCGGTGGTGGTGGGTGGCGCTTTTTGCGGCCTCGCGGGTGCTTATCTTTCGGTTGTCTATGCGCCACTCTGGGTTGAGGGGATGGTCGCCGGTAGAGGTTGGATCGCGCTGGCACTGACCGTGTTTGCCACCTGGCGGCCCTGGCGTGTGCTTCTTGGTGCCTATCTCTTTGGCAGTGTGACCATGTTGCAGTTACATTTGCAAGCCATTGGTATTGAGATTCCCACACAATTCATGTCGATGCTGCCCTATCTCGCGACGATTCTTGTGCTCGCCCTGATATCGCGTAACCCAAGCTGGATTCGGGCCAATATGCCTGCATCCTTAGGCAAACCATTTCACCCCGGCTAGTGGGGCGGTGATGGCATCATCTGTAGTCCTCCCAACATTCAATGTAAAACAAAGGAGTTTTTATGAAGTCGACCTCCAAGCGCTTATGGATGCGTGCTGGTTTTGCGGTGTTTGCACTGTCTGCGAGTACCTTCATGATCTCGTGCGGTAAGAAGGAAGAACCCAAAGAGCTTGCTAAAGAAGCACCGAAGGCTGAGGCGCCAAAGCCCGAACCGCTCAAAGTCGGCTTTATCTACGTGGGGCCTGTGGGCGATGCGGGCTGGACCTTTGCGCACGACACGGCCCGTAAAGCCATTGAGGAAAAATTTGGCGAAAAAATCAAAACCAGTTTTGTTGAGAAGGTGCCGGAAGGCGCAGATGCCGAGCGTGTGATCCGTGACTTAGTCGCCCAAGGAAACAAACTTATTTTTGCGACCTCTTTTGGCTACGGGGACGCCATGGAAAAGGTTGCCAAGGATCATCCTGAGGTGAAGTTTGAGCATGCAACAGGTTATAAGACCGCTGACAATCTTCGGGTTTACGAAGGGCGGTTTTATGAGGACGCCTATCTGGCTGGCGTCATCGCAGGCAAGATGACCAAGAGCAATATTCTCGGTTTTGTGGGCTCATTTCCGATTCCTGAGGTTTTGCGAAACATCAATGCCTATACCCTGGGTGCACAGAGCGTGAATCCCAAAATTCGTACCAAGGTGGTTTGGGTAAACACATGGTTTGATCCACCAAAGGAGAGTGAGGCAGCCCAATCCCTGATCAATCAAAAAGCTGATGTGCTGTTGCAAAATACCGATTCAACGGCGGTGCTTCAAACGGCAGAGAAAAATGGCAAGTTTGCCTTCGGTTGGGATAGCGACATGAGCGCCTTTGCACCCAAAGCCCATCTTGCGTCGGCTGTGCTGACTTGGGCGCCTTATTACGAAAAGGCGGTCAACGATGTATTGAACAACAGCTGGAAAACCGAAGTGACCAAATGGGGCACGAAAGAGGGAATGAATGATCTGATTAAGGTCAACGATGCGGTGCCTGAGGATGTACGCAAAAAGATCGACGAACTAAAGGCCGGTCTTAAAGATGGCAGTTTTACGGTCTTCAAGGGGCCCATTAGCGATAACGCAGGTAAAGTGGTGCTGCCTAAGGACGAAGTCGCTGATGACGCTTGGAAAGGCAAGATTAACTTTTATGTCAAAGGCGTTGAAGGCAAGGTTCCCAGCGGAAAATAGCTTTCACCCTCGCCCTTGAGCGTGGCTCGAGCCCTAAGGCCGCCGACGTCTGCAGGATGCCGCTATGGGCATCCCGTTTTGGCGTGGTGATCGCTTAAACGCTGTCCCCACCGCGGTGACAGCGCTCCCTCACTTTCGGCCACCGTTGTCATATCTATTAGATCGTTATGAAGTTAGAGTGGCCTATGGTTTGGTTTGAATCAGCAGAGGCAATGCGCAAATGCCCCTGTTTGATGCCTAACATGAGGTCTTGCGCCGGCGCCTAATTTATGGCCCCCGCTTTGCTGGCTTTTCAGGACGAGATCTTTGCGCAAGATCTTCCAATTCTGGAATCCCAATGGCCCAAGTGCCTGTCACTTTCGCCAAGCTCGGAACCGCACTGCGCTGCTGACCAAGCCTCGGTCGCGTATCGACGGTATCTTGTGGAACAATCGATCAGCTTTGGGACGCGTCATTAATTTGGCACGATCGACAAAGATTTGGCACGATCGACAAAGCATTTG
>Ga0214923_10007110_pt1 | contig 12311 bp, 12 predicted proteins | sample LL1510_MetaG_FD_177993 | JGI IMG/M metagenome (GOLD analysis project Ga0214923, IMG submission 177993) | Freshwater microbial communities from Lake Lanier, Atlanta, Georgia, United States - LL-1510 | ecosystem: Environmental > Aquatic > Freshwater > Lake | place: USA: Georgia | collected...
ATTGACAATATTTAAGAGTGGAAAGGAAATTAAAAACATAAATATAAGATGTAACTTATAGGTTTCAAATACGGCAGGCAAAGATACATGTTAATAAAACCAGCCCATAACAGCGTGCAAGCGCCATAGCCATGCCGCAGGCGCAACACAGGGCTACAATCGCCTGCACGCGAACCGTTAGGCACAATAGCAGGACTCAAGGACTGTTCAATCAATACAATAGACAGTTCAGAAAATTGGTAGTTAGGATGTTATTTTTTGACTTATATTTGCTGATGGGGCATTAAAATTACTACTATGAAATCGACTTTCTCACTTTTTATCATTTGCTTTTTGTTGAATTTCAATTCAAAATCACAAATAAATTCAACTTATCTAGAGCATAATAATGTCTCTGCATATATTTCAGATGCCGGTACATATTTTTTAAATTTTGTCAACCCTGGAATGGGATACGAAGTACCTAAAGGATCTGGACGTCATGCCATTTACACAACTCAATTTTGGTTTGCCGGAAAAGATGGGCTTGATAGTTTACATTTTGTGCAAGGTGGTTTTCCCTCGCAAGGAACGGATGTATTCAACGGTCCTGTTTCTGGTGCAGGCACTTATACTTCACCTGAATATCAAACCGCTTGGAGCAATTCGATGTGGAGCATTTGTCAATCAGATATTGATCAATTCAAATTGTGGTGGGGATGTCAAAATGGAATTATTACAACTGGATGCGGCTCAGCCAATCCACCTTCGAATGAAGCACTACAAATGATTTATGACTGGCCTGCACACGGAGATGTGTCTTCAGGTCAATCATATTATTTAGCTCCATTTTACGATTACAATTCTGATGGCTCTTATGATCCAAATGATGGAGATTATCCAATTATCAAAGGTTGTTGCGCAACATATTTAATACAAAATGATGTTGCCGAAACCCATTCTTATACAAATACAGACTCTATTGGTATTGAATTACATATAATGTTTTATCAATATCAAACATGGGATTATTTAAATGATGTGACTTTCGTCGACATTAAGGCGATAAATCGAGGAAATATAGATTATTCTGAATTCGTACACAGCATATTTGTTGATTCAGATCTTGGTTACTATGCTGATGACTTTTTTGGTTGTGATTCTGTAAATAATGTCATGTTTTTTTACAATGCAGACAATAATGATGAAGATGGTTTTCCAGCATTAGGTTATGGTGTAGATCCGCCCGCTATCGGAATTGTTTGCTTAAAAGAGGAAATGTCTTCATGTGCTTATTACATGAATGCGGGAGGCAATTTAGTCTCTGAAAAATGGAATGTTATGAATGGCTTACAATTTTCAGGAAATCCATGGTTAAACCCTTTTGGTAATGAGACTCAATTTGTTTATTCTGGTAACCCAAATGATCCGTTAGAATGGAGTGAAATAAGTAATGGCAATCCTTCAGGAGATCGAAGAGGAATTTCGTCAACATCTATTGGAGCTTTTAACAGTGGAGACACTTTATTTCAATCCTATGCCATCGTATATGCTAGAGAAGGAAATAACCTAGAAAATGTTCAATCAATGATTGATTTAGCTTCTCAAGTAAAGACTTTTTATGACACCGAATCAGATGTTCCCTGTATTAACGGAACTTGGAATGTGCTCGAACTTGAAAATCTTCAAATAGAAATTGCACCTAACCCATCAACTGGCATATTATATATATCAAGCGAGAAAGAGAAGCTTACATCCATAGCAGTTTATAATACTCAAGGTAAAATTATCGAGGAGTTTACACCTTCTAATAATGATGAAATTATGCTTGACTTGAGCAATCAAAGCAAAGGTTTGTATTTGATCCATGTAAAAAGTGAGAATGGAATTTCAGTTCAAAAAATAATCATTGAATAAATAACTGTGCCTAACAGCTGCTTAAGCGCCAGCCCAAAATCTTGCTTCGAATGAACGGTAAAATCGAATGAAAAAGTTCTATCTTCGAGATAACGATTTATTTAAAGAGTTGGGCCGTGCGCCTAGCAGCGAACCGTTACAAGCAAGCCTAAAGAACGACCGTAACACGACAAAACAGAGTTCTAAAATCGGACTTTGACATCTTGACCAAATTATCGGTAGACAATAACTCGATAAAAATTTTCGCTGATTAAATACCTTTGAGAAACGAATAAGGCGACACGCAAGCCGACACAATGTTTTTTTTCCCCCACCGCACTTCTTTAAAACAATTTTAGCCAGCCTACCTTTGGCACATTTGTTTTTGCCCCACCCACGAGCCAATCCTCTGTAAAACCAAAAGAGCCAAATTTAGCCAACCACGAACAATTTACAATGAGCAAATACTATTGTCAAACTCCTTTTTTATCCAACTTGCGAAAAGCTCAGCTGAATTTACACCGTGGCGGTCTGAGGATTCTCCAGGGTTAACCTCAACAACAAACTCTGGTGTAGCATCTATGGTATAATACTTACTACCTAATTTATTTAGTTGGTTAGCTGCTTCTTTTACAACTTTTGGTATTTTATTGTGGCGATGGTAAATATTGCCATTGAAGACCCAGTAGCGTTGTTCTTCTCTAATTAATTTTTTACTATCCACATATTTTCTTATGCAGAATTTACCTTCAAAAGGATACTTATTATATATCTCTAGCATTTCCTTAAAACTAGTTTGCGGCCACACTGATTTACCTTCCCTAATGTGCTCTAATGCTTTTGTATCTTTTTTTATAAAACACTTCTTCCATCCTCTTTTATTTATTTCCTCTATAACACTTTCGTTTAGCTCATCCGAAAAGAATGTTTCAATGGATAGTTCTTTTATGTGCGGATAATATTTTGACAGATACAAATAGTCAATACAATTATTTGATTTATTTATATAACGTTCGTCTTTTGGGTAATTTTCTGCTTGGCTAATCGAGGTGCCTCTATACATTAATTGAGTGGCCTCAGCAATTGGTTTGAGTCCTATGAGTAGACCGGCCTCTTGCATAGCATTTGCTTCTTCTTTAAAGTACGAATGTATTTCATGCGTATTTTCGCTGTCTGAGGCATAAACGATTTGAAATAAATTTTGATTCATAACCTATTTTTTAATGATTCCACCTCTCACCAAACTATCTATCCAAACGGCTATACCTAAAAGCGGCTCTATTTGCATATACGTTTCTTTTTTATAATCTAGTAAATCAATTGCTATTAGTTCTTTTACTTTTTCTTTGTTAAAGAACTTATTTTCAGTCAAATTAAAGGTTTGTTCAAAAAGTAAAGGTAATTTAGGAATTACCTCCTGAACCCCCGAAATTACGAACCCCCAGAAATCAGAACAATATGAATATTCGATTAATTCTGATGGAAGAATGTCTTTGAAATATTGCCTTGCCCATACTTTTGGGATATCTTTTTTTTGACCAAGTCTCAAATTATAAATCAATTCTGAAAAACGTTCATTTGCATAAAAAGGAACTAATTCAATCCCTTCGGCCGCATAGACCAAATCTTCGATCCACCCTTGATAGTAGGTATGTGGCATCCATTTTAATTCCTCGGGGGATTTGTGTAGAATTTCATCTCCAAACACATTATCTCCACCTTGTCCAGTAAATAAAACTTCTATCCCTAAGTTTTTCGCTGTTTGTGCCATTATATAATCTGGCCCAAAAGATGTAACATAACCTTCAGGGTATTGATGGGGTGGTACTTTATCAATGTGCGAATAGGGCAAACAAGTTTCATAATCAACTAAAATGGTTTTATCTGCCCACTCTGCTAGTATTTGCTGAATGCGACTTTCAGTTCTGAACTCAAATCGTTTATTGGCTAAACCCACTAAATAAAACGGAATTTTGAAATATTTTAATAGTCCAATGATAATGCTCGAATCTAATCCTCCACTCAATTGAACCCCTATTTGTTTTCCTGCATACTGATTAAAAAAACGATAGGTTTCCTCAAAAAATAAATCCAAATTAGCATTGACTTTTTTAGGTATATAAATGGGGTCATATGGCATCTTTTTTATGTCATCCCAAACCATACCCTTATGGATTAAATGAAAGTCTTTCAGAATAGGTTTGTACAAAGACCTATCAACTCCCTCAATTAACGCGGAATCTAATAAATTTTCAGGTAAAATATTTTTCCAAGCACCTGCTTCTAGTGATTCCCATATAGAATCATATCGCAAACCGTTTTGCGTACTTCTAAAGTGAATGCTAGGTTGCGTAATCAACATTGTCGTTAACTAAATTAATAAATTACAGCTACGGGTTGGTAGCAAATCCATATATCGTCATAATAATCGGGCTGTTTACCGTTTTCCAATATCCAAGCGTGCATGGCTCTACTGGGCAAGAAAACTCCTATGAATAGTGCTCCTTCATCTTTGAAAGTTTTCGATGTACAGGCTGCGAATAATGACCTAGGCAAACATAAATTATTTTGCTCTTTTGGATATAGTTTCCTGAAGTACAGAACTGCTTGTGCTGTGGAATCAAAAATAGGAAATCTAAAATTACTAAGTAATCTAACAAATAAAAATGACCGCAAACAAAAAAATGTAAGCACTTTCGCCAGTATCTTTGTGTAGAAAGGAGGTTTTGGAATGATGTTATTATTTGGAAATTCGCAGAATGGTTTAAGTAAATATGGATTGTGTACCTGATGTAAAAAGATTTTTATTTTCGGAGTTAATTCAACTTTACTTTTTACATGAGTAGTATATTCCAATAAAAAACCAAATCTTTTATGAATGCGATAAATCTTGCCATTGTAATCGGCAGAAAAAAGATGGATTTTCATAAATTATCAACAAATCTCATTACAGGTTGAGCCTTCTGCCCAAATAATGTGTATTCGATTAGGGTAAGCGATCCATATTTCAATTTGTGGAAATTCAATGAGCACTTTCTGATATTTATTTTTTAATTGATTCAGCTTTCTGTCATTGTCATTTTGAGTAAAAAGTATTAAAACACCATATTTATAACTTAAATCGCTATTCGTGTAATACAACAGTTTTGATATATCCTTGCAGATTAGTTCATTGTTTTTGCTTAGAGGTTTTATTTCACAAGCTAATATCTGGCGGTTTTTATTTTCATATTCGTGAAAAAGCAAATCAGGCCTTCTATTGTAAGTATATAATGGTGCATTACTATTCTCATTTCTAAAGAAATATTTGATAAAAAAAGAATTTTTAATCAATTTTTCTTTGATTCGATAAGTGTATTTTGGGGTTTCAGAAGTAATATCAATATCTAATTTTATGCACCTGAGTTGATGATAAAACTCATAACTAAAGTCTCTTTCATTTCTCTGGAAATAGATTCCATCAATTGATTTTAAAGCCTTAATTAGTTCTTCTTTATACTCAGTCATTTTAAGTAGTAAAAAAATGAGGTCAATCTTTATTGACCTCATTTAGTTTTGTAAATTAATTGATAGATTCAGGGGAATTCAAACCAGCTTTTACCTGCCAATGCTGATAACTGCCACCTGCATCTTTGCCACCTGCGCTCTTATTTCCTTTAATGGCAGTATGGGTTGCATGAATTTTCGCCCCTGTAAGGAACTCAACTGTTTTGAAAATTACTTTTTTCATTTAAATTGTATTTTTAATTTTTCTCTACTCTTTACAGGATTTTCGAGATACTCCTTTCGTATACAAATCTATACAATCAACCTCACGTGTAAATTCTGTATTTAATAAAGTTTGTGCATATTGGTTACATTTTGTAATTTTGTAAAAAAATTAAAAAAGCATTAAAGTGAAATCTATTGAAATAAATTCGCTGCTCACTACCATAGGTCAAAACTTCCACACCATACGTAATGCAAGGAAAGAAACCTTACAATCAGTAGCGGCAGATATTGGTATCACGCATCCCATTATTAGTAAGATTGAGAACGGCCGATATCCAAATATTCAACTAAATTTGTTAATTAAATTGTGTAATCACTACAAAGTTACCATACAACAAATACTTGGATTAGAAGTTGCGAATATATTTCAACTTACGCAACACAATAAAGACGGAAGTCAAAAATTAATTGGTCAAGAACTTTCATCGGGTTATGATTTGTATATCCAACAATTAATCAGTGAAAACAAGTTTCTAAAGGAACAAAATCAGCAGTTTTTAGATAATCTAGTAGCAGGAAAGTAAGCAAATGCCCGAACAACAAAATAGAGAATACAAACAAAGTTGGCACGATGACAACCTGAAATGGGTTTGTGGTTTTGCCAATGCGCAAGGTGGCGTAATATTTATCGGCAAAGACGATAACGGTAAAGTAGTTGACGTGACTGATTACAAAAAGTTGATGGATGAAATTCCGAATAAAATCCGCAACGCAATGGGTATTACAGTTGCAGTGAATTTGCACGAAGAAAAAGGAAATCATTTTATAGAGATTATTACACTTCCCTACTCTGTTCCCATTTCACTAAGAGGAAGGTATTATTACCGAAGTGGAAGTACTAAACAAGAATTGACAGGAGCATCATTAAACGAATTCTTGTTGAAGAAATCGGGTAAAACGTGGGATGATGTAATTGAACCAAGAGCTAACTTTGATGATATAGACGAAAAAGCAGTAAATACTTTTCTGAAAGCATCTGAAAACGCAGGTCGTTTACCTGAAGATAATGGTTTGTCTATCCCTGAATTATTTGAAAAGCTACGATTAACAGAAAACGGTCAGTTAAAACGCTCTGCAATAGTTTTATTCGGTAAAGACCCTGGAAAGTTTTATCCGAATACGTTTGTAAAAATTGGTCGCTTTGGAAATGATGATGCAGACTTAAAATTTCAGGAAACAGAGGAAGGAAATTTAATTGTGTTACTTCAAGGAGTTTTAAATCAACTCAATCATAAGTTTCTGATTAAAACGATTGAATTTGAAGGAATGCACCGCATTGAAAAAGGAGAATATCCAGTTGCAGCCATTCGAGAAATGCTATTGAATGCATTGGTGCATAGAAACTATATGGGGGCACCTATTCAAATTCGTGTGTATGACGACAAAATAAGCATTTGGAACGAAGGCACTTTGCCAGACGGTTTGACTTTAGATGCTTTAAAGCGCTCACATTCATCAAGACCGAGAAACCCGATTATTGCTGACGTATGTTTCAAAGGCGGTTACATTGACGCTTGGGGAAGAGGAACGATAAAAATTATAGAAACGTGTAAACAAGCAGACCTTCCTGAACCTGAAATGATTGAATTAGATGGAGGTTTTAGTATAACACTTTTTAAAGACAATATTTCGCCTGAAAAACTTAGCAAACTTGGTCTAAATGACAGACAAGTAAAAGCAGTTTTGATTTTAAAGGAGAAAGGGAAAATAACAAATAAGGAATATCAAGAAATTAATGAAACTACCGAACGGACTGCATCAAGAGACTTATCTGACTTAGCTGAAAAAGGAATAATTAAAAGTTCAGGCCTTAAAGGAGCAGGTGCATTTTATACACTTTATTAAGAATGACGCCATAATAACGCCAATAACGCCAAAATGATGACAAAATACAGACAAGATAAGTTAAAGAAATGAAGGAAGGCCAGCTTGTAACCAAAAATAAGCGCAAGCAGGGGGCCGTGCTTCGAAAGAAAGAAATGTGGTAAATTTGAAGTTCGGTTCTTCGTGGGTAGTTCAGTGGTTAAAATCCCTGCCTGCGCCTATTTGCCAACCGTTATGCCACATGCCTTTTTTTCGATAATAAAAAGTCGTTGATCGAATCGCGAAGTTTTTATACATTTGAGTAAATCTTGAGTAAATGCCTAAAATCTTTGAATACCTTGGTATTCTTATCTTTTTCTATTCAAATGAACATGAACCAATTCATGTCCACGCAAAATATAATGGCTGTGAAAGTAAGGCTGAGTTCTACATTGTTGAAGGAAAAATCGTTGAGATCAAAATCAAACCTGTTAAAGGTTTAAATCCTTTGTCAGGAAGTAAGTTAAAGGACTTTGAAGAGTTCCTTGAAAAGTTTTCAGAGAAAATAGTCGAAAAATGGATTGATTATTTTGTCTATCATAAAAATGTTGAGTTTGAAAAAATCACAAAACGCATCAAATGAAAATAGTAGAAGAATATAACAGAGAATATTCTGATTTGATAGAGATCAAATCTGCTGTCTATATTGGTGATTATGCAATTCGAATCATTTTCAATGACGGTGTTAATAGGCTAGTTGATTTTAAATCATTTCTTGAAACTTCATATCATCCTTCGATTCGAAAATACTTAGACGAGAATAAGTTCAAAGAATTTGAAATAATTGATGGCAATTTGAATTGGAACGATTATGATTTGATATTCCCAATTTATGATCTATACCAAGGAAAAGTTTAGAAAAAAGATTGAACTTATGAATTTAAGCCATTAAACAGAAAATGGCACAAGGCATAACGGTGTGTAAGCGCAAGCGAGGGAGATTTTTATTGAAAAAGCGAAGCTGTGGCTTCGCTTTTCGGTTTTTTACATCTATAAAGTTTCTAACTTAGAGGTGACAATTTCGCGTGTACCCTTGCCTGGCGCCTACACACAAACCGTTATGGGCAACCCTTTCGCTTCGTGGACAGTGGCGTAGTAACTTGACACTTTTGGGCAAATAAAAAAAGTGGGTACAGTTTCACACTCGGTGGACAGCAGTGTAGTTAATTGACCGCAGACAAAAACTTCGGCAAAGCCGTTTGGCTATCGCTTCGCAAAATGCAAAAGAGCCACACGGTTTTTTATTTTTAAATTATGGAGTGTGGCACATTTGCATTTTGCCCTACCGCACAGGGGGTCGGCAATTTTATCAACATACTAAAAGGTTATCGTTTAAAATAAGTATTTTTACAACCAAATTGTTAAAACAAATATGGCAACAGGCAGAACAATCAGTGCAAGTTTTCTAACAGAGTTAGACAATAAAACCATTGCATTATGCGAGCAAATTTCAAAAGTATTATTTGAAAATATTCCAAAAGAACACCAAAAAGAATACTGGAAGGAATTTGGAAAAATAAGTTTTTCAAGAGACGGAGGATTAGGACTTGGCGGAGGGAAATTACAGCGAGACGCTATTTGCACAAGAGGCAGAGGTGGAAAAGCACCATTCTCAAATAGAAATTTGCGGTGGCATCCTTTAGTAGTTTCAGCAGAAAAACCATCTTTCGCAAAAGAAATTGAAAACATTGAAATTGATGATGAAACTTTAGTTTTTGTCATTAAAGACAGACAAGGAAAAATAAAAAAAATTCCTTCCGACAAAGTTCACGAACTCCCAGAAAGATACTGTGCCATAACTAAGCATTGGCAACCGCATATTGACACTGTTAAAAACTGGAACGACACGCAGTGGACGCAAAACTCTTGTGTTATTCCTGCACTTGAAGCGTGTGAATGGTTTGACAGCGTTGAAACTTATGCAGTTTTGGGAATTGCAGTTGCAGTAGAACTTTACAAAGCCGATTTTAATAAAGTATTATCAGAAGTAACAAAAATTCTGAAAGCCCAATCCATTGACACAAATATAAAACTACCCTCTAAACTATTTCCAAAAGACAAAGTAGAAATTACAAGTTGTCCAATTTCAAAAATTGCTATCTCTGGCAATCTTGACAAATTCCGAAAAGAAGTTCGTGCTGAAACTTGGCAACCGAACTGGAGAAGTTCAAAAAAAGATGAAGGCAATGACGCAAGCATTCAAGTAATGCACTGCAACCCTCTTGTTGAAAAAGAAATCCGTCATAATGCAGAAAATGTCCGCTATGGTTTTCGCTGGTCAAATGTTGCAATGACTGACCATTCTTTAGAAGAAACACTGGACTTTATGGAACATATCGTAAAAGCACACGGAAGATGAAAACAAACAGCAACATAGATTTATTTCTTTCGGCTGAAATAGACAAGCCAAGAAAACTCATTCATAAAAAAGATTTACAACCGATTAATAATTTGAAAATTATTTTTCGAGATGTAAGAGATTATTTTGCGGGGAATGTTACAGGCATTACAAGAGATGAAAAAATCGCACAGAACATTATGCGATTATTGTTTTGCAAAATTTATGATGAAAAATCCAAGCATCCATATGAACTTATTGATTTTGCAAACAGACCGAATGAAGATGTAAATGAATTTGCTAAACGAATTAAAAATTTATTTGACAGCGTAAAAACAAAATACAGTGACATCTTTGAGCAAGATGAAGAAATTGAAATCCTCCCTACTGATTTATCTTTTATAGTTTCTAAACTTGAAGATTTTTATTTGCTTGACGCAAATAGAGATATAATTGCAGACGCTTTTGAAGAATTAATCGGGACTGCTTTTCGTGGTGGAGAGGGACAATTTTTTACACCGAGAAATGTAGTGCAGATGATGATAGATGTAATGCAGCCGAAAGCAGGAGAAAAAATTATTGACCCCGCTTGTGGTAGCGGAGGTTTTTTGGCTCATATTCTCCAACATCTTTTACAAAACAAAATTCATAATCATTACATCGCAGGTATTGATAAAGATTTATTTCTTTCACGATTAGCAAAAATTTATTTAACACTCTTAGGAGAAAGTGAATATCATATTTTCTGCGAGAACAGTTTAGAAAATCCAAAAGTATGGAACAAGGACACTAAAGATTTTATTCAACTTGGAACATTTGATTTAATCTTAACCAATCCACCTTTCGGAGCCAAAATTCCTGTAATCGGTGCGGACTTATTAAAGCAGTATGAGTTAGGACATTTTTGGAATAATCAGAAAGGTCACTGGACTATCACAAAAAATTTAAGAGACAAACAACCGCCTCAAATTTTATTCATAGAAAGAATTTTACAGTTATTAAAAGAAGGAGGCAGAGCGGGAATTGTATTGCCTGAAGGAATATACGGAAATCCATCAGACAGATATATTTGGCAACACATTCGGCAATATGCTTCCATTATTGGTGTCGTGAGTTTGTCGCAAGAAACATTTCAACCAAGCACTCACACAAAAACAAGTGTTGTGTTTTTGGAAAAGAAAAAAGAAAGTCGTAAGAGTGTGTTTTTTGCTATTGCAAAATCAATCGGTCACAATAAAAACGGGAAGGAAACTTATAAAATGAATGGAGGCGGAACTTACATTATTGATAAAAACGGAAATAAAATATTAGATGATGAAACACCAGACATTGCAAAATCATTTACACAATATTTGAATGGTAAATTAGAAGAAGAAAGTCATTTAGGTTTTATAATTCCGACAGAAGAAATCAGTGAGAATATTTATATTCCTGAAAGTTACAAACCAGAAATAAAAGAGAAACTGAATTTAATTAAGAAAAGTAAAATTTACTCTCTGACTAAATTCAGTTCCTTGGTTGAAAACGGAACGATAGAAATAAAAAGAGGAAATGAAATTGGCTCACAATATTACGGAACTGGGAAAATTCCATTTGTAAGAACAACCGATATTGTAAATTGGGAAATTAAAATGGATACAATTAAAACGGTTGCAGAGGAGATTTACGAAAAATACAAACGACAACAGGATGTGCGTGAAAATGATATTCTATTTGTGAATGACGGAACATTTTTAATTGGTCGTTGCAGTATGGTAACTCACATTGATGTAAAATGTATTATCCAAAGTCATTTACGAAAAATAAGAGTGATGAATAACGAGCACATAAATACTTACTATTTATTTTACCTTCTAAATTCAAACTTCGTTCAGCAACAAATAGAAGTAAAAACTTTTGTGCAAGCGACTTTATCTACTCTGGGAAATCGCATAATGGAAATTGATTTGCCGATACATAACGACAAAAGTGAAATTGAAAGAATATCAAAGGAAGTTAAAGACATTATTTACAGTAAAGCAAAGTTCAGACAAAGGAGTATGAAAATTTTAGAGGACAGCATTTAGCCAATGCATTGGTGGCACATTTGCATTTTTCCAACAGCACAAAGCCAAACAAAAAAATGCAAAAGAGCCACCAGCAAATGCTCAACGACAGTGCCAATAGACAAAAATAATTTTCACAGCGGACAGACACTGCAACGACAGGCAAAAAAGAAGGGTATGCACATAACAGCGGTTTGGCGTAATGGCTGGTACGGTGCTTCGTATGACAGTTTTGTGGGTATACAAACAGTAGTGCTTCGTATCAACATTTGTGGTGTAAATCCGCCACTACGCCAAGCCGCAAACCGTTATGAGTTATTAAAACTAAAAAACAGAAGCAAATGACAAGAACAGAATTTAACGATCAGTGGAATAGAAACTTTGCACCTCTAACTAGTGAGGCCATGCCAAGTTATGAT
>Ga0214923_10007111_pt1 | contig 12308 bp, 9 predicted proteins | sample LL1510_MetaG_FD_177993 | JGI IMG/M metagenome (GOLD analysis project Ga0214923, IMG submission 177993) | Freshwater microbial communities from Lake Lanier, Atlanta, Georgia, United States - LL-1510 | ecosystem: Environmental > Aquatic > Freshwater > Lake | place: USA: Georgia | collected 2015-10-15
ACTTATGCACTCGAAAATTTACCTCTTGATAGGCAGGTTGCTTTGTAAGATTTCCACCGAATAAAAGTCTTGTTCCAATATTTTTACGCTCGAGATACTGTATTAATTCACTTCTATTGACTCTTTCCGTATCACGAATTACCAATAAAAAGCCGAACCAACTTGGAATAGAAAATTGAGTTTTCTCGGGTAAAATAAAAAATTCTTCAAGTTCTTTGAATTTATCCAGTAGTAATTGGTGATTAATACTGCGTTTTTCAATAAAAGTTTCCACCTTCTTTAACTGGCTTAATCCGATAGCTGCTTGTATATCAGTTGCCTTCAAATTAAATCCAATATGAGAATATACATATTTATGATCATAGCCTTCGGGTAATAGTCCATGTTGTTGCGAAAATCTGGAACCACAAGTATTATCTTTTCCGGAAGCACACCAACAATCACGACCCCAATCTCTAAAACTTTCAGCAATTTTCTTTAGTGAAGCATTATTAATTAAAACTGCTCCCCCCTCACCCATGGTAATATGGTGGGCAGGATAAAAAGATAAAGTTGCCAAATCACCAAAGCTTCCGGTTCTACTATCTTTATACCTTGCTCCAAGAGCGTCACAATTATCCTCAATTACCCATAAATTGTACTTCTTCGCAATTGTCAACACTGCCTCGATATTGAAAGGATTACCTAGAGTGTGTGCAAGAATTATTGCTTTCGTTTTAGAGGATATGGCGGATTCTAATTCGTCGATTTTTATATTATAAGTTGGAATATCAATATCAACAAACACAGGTATGCATCCAAATTGAATGATAGGGTTTACAGTTGTAGGAAATCCAGCAGCCACTGTAATTACTTCATCTCCGGGTTTAATTGCTCTATCACCCAATGAACGGGATGTTAAAGTGTAAAAAGCAAGCAAATTTGCCGAAGAACCTGAATTTACTAATAATGCGAATCTGGACCCTATAAATCTGGCCAAAGCTCTTTCAAACTCACTGGTAAATCTCCCGGATGTTAACCATCCATCTAGAACAGCCTCTATTCCCATTAACAAATCATCTTCATCTAAAACCTTTCCTGTAACTGGTATGTACTGTTTACCTAAAGAAATTTCAGAAAATACAGATTTTCTCGCAGCATTTCTTAAATCATTAATCAGTTGAGAATCAGTTAGGTTTTTAAACATGTTCTATTTTATATTATTTATAGGAGTAAAGCATTATGGATTATTAATACCTACACGTTTTTCAATCATTTTAATTCTATCAATTTCTTTGTTGGCATGATGAAGATGATAATTTCTTCTATTTTTTAAAATCTCCAATTCTAATTTTTGTCCAAATAAAAGTGCTTCTTCTAAATTATTAAGAGCAATTGCAGGATCGTACATAACATATCTTGTTTCGAATTTATCCAATAATCCTTTTGTAAATAATGTTTTCAAAAATTCAAAAGAATCAACAGTGATTGCTCCACCTAGATAAACACGTTTTGCCATTTCTCTTGCTTTTGAAAATAAGTCAATTGCGATTTCTAATATTTCTGGGGAATTAACATATGAGCGATCTTTATTCAATGACGAAACAAAATCAACTCTACCTAAAGTAATATGGTATAAATCTTTAAAACCGTCAGCCTTAATCATCTCACTAAAATTCTTATACGCGTTTATAGTCTCAATGTTAATACCTAATTGTACATTTGTAATCACATCCGGTGGCAAAATTGATTTAGCACTTTTAATAAATTTATCTAATGCAAATGGACTTTCGATCATAGGAGCAACTAATCCCTTAACCCCTATCATAATAGAATCTTCTAGATCCCTTTTTGCTTCGGCACCTGCTATTTTTAATAAAAGTTTAGTACCAGCTTGATTACATAATTCTTTTAATCTTATTACTTCCATTAGTGAAGCACCTTCGTCTTCAAAACTAGTTTTTATACCAATTACTCCGTGATTCTCTACTAAGTTTTTTAATAAGAAAACAGATGCTAATTCCAAATTATTCATTTTATAATTTTTATTTTAAAATATTTTCTTCCAATTCTTCTTTGCTTAAAAAAGGCCACATATCTTCAAGATTAGATGTTACCATACTCCCATCTGCAAGCTTTTTTGAGGTAACTTTTGGACTAAACTGCTGAGTTAAATCTATCATTATTTCACAAATAAACTTATTATTTGTGTCCATAATATGAGATAATTTATTTTTCAGCTCAAAATGATTCATAATTGAAAAATATTCGAATTCGAATGCCTGAGCGATTTTTTTAAAATTTGGAAATGTTAATCCCGATTCAATTCCGCATCCAACAATATTATCTTTAAAAAAACTATGTTGCGTTTGCCGTATTGAATGATACCCATTGTTATTTAAAATAAATATTTGTGCTGGAATTCCTAATCCGGAAATTGTTTGCAGCTCTTGTAAATTCATCATAATACTTCCATCACCAGCTATACAAATTACACGTTTTTGTTGAGGATTAGCCAAGAATGCTCCAATAGTTGCAGGTAACTCATATCCCATAGAAGCACATCCGGAATTATGAAATACCCTTTGATTTTTTTTAATTATTATTCCTTGAAAAGTTGTTACACATGCAGTACCATCTGCACATACAATATTATCTCCCTCTAAAGTATATTTAGATAATTCATTAATAAAACAATACGGGTTGACTAATTCATCTTTAAGCCAATACTCACTTAAGCAAACAGGATATTTTAATAATCTTTGCTTCCCCCATGAAACCCAAGTAGAAAAATTCGGAAAACTTTTTTTTGCTTTAAATAATTCAAGTAAAGCAGGCAAAAATTTATTTAGATTATAATTAAATTTATAATCGTATTTACACGTTGGCTTATTTAATTCTTTTATATCGACATCGACTCCTACTTTTATAGCATTCTTCGCAAATGAAGCCCAATTATAACTTACTAATCGAATATTTAATCTAGAACCAAGTACAATTAACAAATCTGCACTTTGAACAACAAAATTGCCTGATCGATTACCAATTGTTCCTGGTCTACCAACATAAAGTGGATGATTATCTTCTATCAAATCATTAGAATTCCATGCAGTAACAACTGGAATTCCTGTTAATTCTGCAATTTCCATAAACTTTTCTTTTATGCCTGCAGAATGAATGCCCGAACCTATATAAAAAACAGGACGTTTAGAGTTGTTTATTAATGTGTACAATGACTCTAAATCATTATGTAGTGAAATACTACTAATTGAATCGACTGTAATTTCGTTTACATCAAAATCAATTAAGTCATCTTCATCAATTTGCATTGCTTGTAAATCAATAGGTATATCTATCCAGCATGGTCCTTTTCTTCCATCCATAGCCAAAAATATAGCCTTTTGAAGATGATACTTAATCTTTTTAGGATCGGTTAATAAAATAGAATATTTAGTAATTCCTTTAACCATACTAATAATATCCACTTCCTGGTCGCCTAGCTGCCTCCACCCACCTTCACTACCATATGTAGAAACTAAAGTCTCTCTCTTTACCTGACCTGAAATAATTAACATTGGGATTGAATCTGTCCAAGCCCCAAAAACACCATTTAATGCATTAATACCACCTGGACCAGTTGTTACATTTACAATTGACAATTTATTTGAAATTCTCGAATAGGATTCTGATGCAATTGAACATGCTTGTTCATGATGACAAAATACAATCTTCATATTACTACGACCAAAAGCATCATTTAAATGCATAGCACCCCCACCTGTTACCATAAAAACAATATCAGTATATTGCTTAACTACTTTGACTACATAATCTGATAATCTAATCATTTTACATTAATAATTTATAAAATGCATTCTCTATAGAGATAGCTAATTTTTTATCATTTTTTAATCGTATTAATTTAAAACAGCCTAATTCAAATGGTACAGCAAAACTAATAAGCTTAGACTCGTTTTTTTTATCTTTTTCTATATTTATCATCAACTCACTTAGTGGCATTTTCTTTAACAATGTCAATGATTTTGAATCAATATAACTAGTAATAATTTCATTTAACATATCACAAGATGCAGTATCAAGATAACCGTATTTACATGATATAATATTTTCAACGTACATTCCTATTAAGACAGCTATTCCATGAGGAATTTTATATTTAACAATAGGTTCAATTGCATGTGCAATAGTATGACCATAATTAAGAGCTTTACGAATATTATTCTCAAACTCATCTTTAATAATTACACTTTTTTTTACCATAAGTGCCATTTTTATAAGCACATCAATATTAAATAACAAATCTCCTTTTTGCGAAATTTTTATTTTATTAAATTGCTGAAACGTGTATTCTCCCCCAACTATACAGAGCTTAATTATCTCCCCATATCCAGATAAAATATCTCTTTTCGAAAGTGAAGATAAAAAAGACAAGTTTATATAGACGAGTTTCGGTGCAGTAAATAAACCAAGCAAATTTTTTGTACCCCTATAATTAATTGCAGATTTTGCACCAATACAACTATCAGTCATTGCTAATAGTGTTGTAGGAACAAAAGTCCAACTAATACCTCTTTTAAATACTGCACAGGCAAATGCTGTTACGTCTTGAGTTATCCCGCCACCTATTGAAATTAAGTTCTCCTTTTTTGTAAAATTATTTTCATTCAATAAGTCAATTAAAATTAATGAAGAATGTATTGTTTTATTTGCTTCATTTGCAAAAAATGGAATTATATACTCTTTTTCCCATAGTAATTTATTATAGTAATTATCAACTTTAGCATCAACAAAAACAAAATGCTTTGATTTATTATTTTTTCCGCTTGAAGAAATAATTTTTTTTAATTGTTTATCATTTATGAATTTGACTGAATAATTGAATGGTAAAGATTGAACAGTAAAATCATTTTTTTTAATATCAATTGAATTGTAAGAAACAACTGTATCTTCAATTGTAAATACTTTTTTCATTATAAATAAATTGGAAAGTTAACTTTTAAAAAATCTGGATATCTTTTAATTATTTAACTATTATGTAAAAAAAGGATAATAGAAATTAAAAAATATTAAAGTTAATATTACTTAAACCATTTTATAGAATACAATTAAATGTATTTTTTAAATTTTTTATTGACTTTTTTTCATTTTACCAAAACAGATATAATTGTTTTCTTAAAATGTAAAAGCAATCATTTTATATTTACAAGATTATTGTGGCATTTTGAATTTGATTATGCCAATTAAAGGAAGTAATTAGTTTTTCATAAAATAATGTAGCAATAGAATTCAGTAAATTGAGTATAAAAAGGATTTAATTTTATTTATTGAATCGGTTGCTAAGTATAAAAAAATAATTTAAAAATATTTTATGTAGAAAAACGAGAATAAAACTTTCAATTAATCGATATCGGTATCAATTATAAATTTGAAGATTTCACATTTATATATACTACTTAATAAAAATAAAAATACTAAACATTATTCAAACTTCATTTTTGGAAACCCCCAATAATATACCCGCCATCAATAATTAAATTTTGTCCAGTTAAATATTTATTCCTTGATGAACACAGCATCTTAACATACCAAGCAATTTCACCTGGCATACCTAATCTTCCTAACGGTATTTTAGAAATAATTTCATCAACTATAGGTTTAGAATTATTTTTAAATGTCAGCTTAGTTGCAATAAAACCAGGGGATATTGAATTTATAATTATACCTCTAGGAGCAAGTTCCAATGCGAGAGATTTAACTATTCCATTTAATGCAGATTTTGATGTCGTATATTCTAACCTACCAGTTCTGGAAATAGACCCGTAAATAGATGAAATAGCAACAACTTTAGTTTTATTGTCAACAAAATATTTTGATAGCTCTTGTATAATATATAAAAAGCTAAATGTATTAATCTTCATAGTCTTTTCTATACTTTTTTCAGTAATATCCTTAATTGATTTTGGATTATTGATTCCAGCACAATGAATTAGGATATCAATTTTATTTATGCCAGCTCTTTTTATATAATTACGTATAGAAACTATTTCAGAACAGTCCATTTCTCTTGAACTTGGAGAGAAAATTATATATTCTTTAAAATTATTTACAATTGATCTTCCAATTTCCCCATTTCCACCAGTTATAAATAAAACTTTTTTACTCATGAAAAAAAATTCAAAAATTAAATTAATAAAGGTAATTAAGAATCACTATTAAGTAAATATTGGTTTTGTAACATCTACCTTAATATTAGTACGTATAGATTTTATTATACTCTTTACTATTATCCCATTTGAATATTAGCTATTCAAAAGAATCTCTAATATCTTCTTACCGACTAACATGTAAGTCTAAAATATGTTTTAACTGCCAGATGATAAGCTGAATGTTAGAATAAGATATACTTTAAAATTAATTTTACTAATTTTCGATTGCAAAAAAATTCGAAAAACTTTTTACTTAATAATTATAAAATTGTAACGTTTTATTTATTGATTCCTCTAATGAAATATTTACATATGCATTGAGTGTTCTTGCTTTAGATATATTGGGACAATAGATATCAACATTTTCCTTACTTAACTTTGATCCTAAAATTTTTATAGAAACATTAGAATTTGAAATTTTTTTAATTTTAATAGCAAGATCATTTATCGATATGAATTCATCTGAACCAACATTGTAGGGAGAATTTGAATCTCCACAAATTAAAATTTTCAATAGCCAAATCATCAAATCTGAAGCATATAAATATGATCTAACTGCAGTACCATCACTTTTTATGATTATATCTTCATTTTTTAATACATTATTAATTATATTTCCTATTGCAAAATGAGCATCAAGGGGTAGAAATGGGCCAACAAATGCAAAACACCGTGCAATTTTTACAGGCAACTTCTTAAGTTCATAATAAGAAGAACAATATAATTCAGCAATTCTTTTACCTTCAGCGTATGCCGATTTAGTATTATTAATATTTATATTAAAACTATCATTTTCTCTAATATGTGAAACGTTAAAAGGTTGGCTACCATAAACTGCTCCGGAACTAATAAATAAAAAGCTTTCAATAGGTTGCGAACAAGAAAAATCTAATACTCTTCTTGTTCCGACTGTAATTGTATCCATCATTAATAACGGATTATTTTTATTCAAGTCATCACTTGCAGAAGTAGCAGCATGAATTATGTAGTTAAATTTTGATTTATTTATTAAGTTAAAATCAAAATTTAATATGTCTCCTTTTAAAAATATGATTGTATCTGAATGGTGTTGATAAAAAGGATAGTCACTCAAAAATGCATCCGGATTTCTTGTTATAGTCGTAATCGTAGCATTTAGATTAAGTTTTTCATTTATATAAAGGAAACTTTCAAGAAACCATTTTCCAAAAAAACCTGTACCACCAGTTAATAGGATTGACTTACCTCTAAATGATTCCCACAAATCACTAGTATGTTCTAGAATATGATTTAGATCCTCAACTGAAATTCGATTCATTAAAATAATAAATAAAATTTGTTTTTATAAATTAAACAACTTTTAATAAACTCAGGCAGTTCAGTATAATTCTATTACTAGTAGGAATTATGATAAATAAACTAGAATTATTAAACCCATTATTTACATGTTAATTTAAAACAGCTAACAATTATAATTTATGAATTTTTAATGTAATGCTCAATATCCAATTCCATTAGTTTATTAGCTGGTATATTATTGTAAAAATTTTTATACCAATTAATTGTTCGTTCAACCGCAACTTTAGCATCTAAAATAGGCTTCCAACCTAACTCTTTAATTGCTTTATTTATATCTAGTTTCAACACTCCTGCTTCATGAGGATTGTATCCATTATCAATTCTAATATGAGCACCTTCACCCCAGCAGGAAATACATAAGTTAACAATTTCCTCCACTGTTAATGAGTCATCTACATTAGGTCCAAAATTAAATGCTTGAGAGTATTTTATTGGATTTTCATTTAATTTTTTTCCTAACATAAGATATCCAAAAAGTGGCTCAACTATATGTTGCCAAGGCCGAATTGCTTTGGGGTTTCGAATCACAATTTCATTTTCCTCATTTAGTGCTTTAGCAATATCTGGTAAAAGTCTATCCCTTGACCAGTCACCTCCACCAATAACATTACCTGCTCTGCAGACTGCGATCGCCTTTTTATGTTTATGTAAGTCAGCAAAATTAAAAAATGAATTTTTATATGAATCAATCAATAACTCACAACAAGCTTTGCTAGCACTATAAGGATCATAACCTCCAAGTCTATCACTCTCCTTATATGGCTGATGCAATTCATTATTTTGATAAACCTTATCGGTGGTTATTAAAACAACGTTACACTTTTTTTCAAGTAGCCTAATTGCATCTAATAAATTTGCAGTCCCTATTACATTTACTTCAAATGTTTCCAAAGGAGTTTCATATGACTTTCTAACTAATGATTGAGCAGCTAAGTGAAAAATGAAATCAGGCTGAAAATCCAATAACGCATTAGTCAACGCAGTTGCATCACGTAAATCATTTATTTCTGAATGGCACATTACATCACCATTCATTTCTGAGTATAAATTTAGATCAGCTTCGGGGGCAAGAGCATACCCCTTTATGATGGCACCATAATCATACAAGATTTTTATGAGCCAAGACCCTTTAAATCCAGTATGACCTGTTACGAAAATACGTTTTCCCTCATAGATACTTTTTAATTCTTTCATTATTTCCAAATTTTCCATTCAGCTTTTCCCAAATTCCAAAGTTCATTTAAATCATTTTTATCTTTCAATGAATCCATGGGTTGCCAAAATCCAGAATGTCTGTAGGAAACTAGTTGTTTTGATCTTGCTAAAGACTCAAGTGGTTCTCTCTCCCAAATAGTTTTATCACCTTCTTTTATAAAATCAAATACTTCTGGTTGGCACACAAAAAAACCTACATTAATCCATCCGAAATCTTCGGATCTTTTTTCGTGAAAAGATTCAACAAGCGAATCATTATTTATTTGTAAAATACCAAAACGACCACCTGGCTGAACTGAAGTAACTGTACATAATTTATTATTTTTTTTATGAAAGTCAACCAACTTACTAATATTCACATTGGAAACACCATCACCGTACGTTAACATAAAAGGTTCATTACCTATATATTTTTGCACTCTTTTTATTCTACCCCCAGTGAGGGTATCTGAACCAGTTTCTACTAAAGTAATTTTCCAATCTTCAGCAAAATTATTATGCACTTCGAGTTTATTATTTTTTACATCGATTGTTACATCAGAATGATGTAAAAATAAATTAGCAAAATATTCTTTTATGACATAACCCTTATAACCTAAACAAACAACAAAATCATTATATCCGAAACTAGAGTAAATTTTCATAATATGCCACAAAATTGGCATTCCTCCAATTTCAATCATTGGTTTTGGTCGCACACCTGTTTCTTCAGCTAATCTGGTTCCTAATCCGCCTGCAAGAATTACTACTTTCATGATATAATTTGTAATTTAAAGTCGATTTTAAAAAATTATAAGGTAAAGTTGATTTAAAGCTATATATAATTTAAACCTTATTTCTTAATCAATTTTCAATTATTTAATACTAAAACTATTTATTTCCCTTGATCGCTTAATTATACTTTAATAAAAGATGTATAATGTTTTTTGATATAATTTAAATCCTGAAAAAAAATACAACCTAATATTTTTAATAATACTTTTCTAAATACTTTTATTTTGAGTAGTATAAATGTTATTTTAAAAATTTAAGTTTAAATTTTTTTAATTTAGATATCACCGGGACTAAGCCAGATTTCAATAATATAATCTGCAACAATAGTATTGGATTACATAATAATATTTCAAAATTCCAATTCATTTTTCTTATGAATTCATCTAAACCATCCTTGTCATCGAGAGTAAGAACGCCTAGTTTTAAAGCCCATGAAAATTTTATACAATCAATATAACCTTGTATTCTTAATTTTTCCTCTAACTGAGGCATAAACTGCTTTATATAAGGATGATATGCTATTTTATACATATGCAAAAATGGAGTAGGCACCCAAATATGAGAATAATCTTCATCTGCGGTTGCTAAAATTTCTGAAATTATTGCAACCTTTGGCTGTAATACATTAGCTAATACCGATAAACTTAATATAATAAAAATCCAGCCGTCACCAAAACAATCTTCGATAAATTTTTTTTGAATATTGGTAAACTCAATTTTTTTAAGAACATAAATACTAATTTTTGGATATTTTATTACAACAGAGATTGCATCAACTGGCGTGTCTATTAATTGCAAATTAGTTTTATAATCAAATGTACGGATTTTAGATCCTGGAGGCTGTGAAAACGAAAACAGCAATAAATCAGGCTTTTGATTTATTAGTGATTCAACTATCTTACTGATTCCATCAGGTAATGGAATATCATCATCGGATATAAACCAAATATATTGAGTTGTACACTTGTTATATAAAGTTGTTAGGTTCCGGTCAAAACCAACATTTGAAACTTGCCTGAAATATTCTACGTCAATGTTACCAAAATCAATATTTTCAAAAGCATAAGTAGACTCAGAATTTTCAGAATTATCACTCACACTTATTCTAACAGAGCTTATGAGATTCAATCTTATAATTTCTTCCTTCAATATTTGTAGCAAACGATTAAGCTTGTGAGGTCTATTGTAGGTAGGAATTGCAATTGTTAAGATTGGAGTATCTGACAATTTTTTTAATTTAGATTACTTAATAATATTATTTTCATCCCAGTTTTTCCAAAACTCTAAAAAATGTGTCTCTGGTCCCCATCCCTTTATGATGCGACTTATATTTTGAGTAAACAAAAGATTATCAAAAAGATGTCTAATATTTAATAATATTATTTTGGGTGTAAATTCTTTTATTGAAAAGTTTGCCTTTGCAATTTTATAAAGCTCAAATAATTTTTTTAAAGAAACCCCATCTCGTCTTGTAAATGATTGAAAAACTAATTTTAGTGTCGATTTTCGATGAATAACTCTCAAGTCATCAAAGTCAGAATCGTTTGATAAAACAGAATTATTTAGAATCGCAAGGCCTGTTAATAAAATAATACCTCCATTTGCATATTCAGTAACCGTTTTCGGTGGTAAAAATTTTCTTAATGAAAATAATTGTCCTCGTATTACTATATTCACATCTGCTACAGCTAATTCCCTATAATGATGAGCAGATAACCCTATAAAATAGGGCACGAAAGGATATTTAATTTTAGGTGCAAATGGTAGTTCATCTGCCCAATGAATTGCAGTATCAAAAATTTTCCAAAAAGTTTTGTTTATTTTATAAGTATATATGCTAATAAACGGCAGTGAAAAGGCAGAAATATCTTTCTGATTGGGAGCCACACTGTCATAGGAAATTCCTCGCTGATATGGCTCTTTGACATTTGAAAGAAAAATTCCTTCTCTATTTAGCAGAAAAGAACAAGACATTAATGCGTTCGCAATCAAAACTTGTTTATCACTTTTCATAGCACTTTCGACTCTGAACTCAAGCGTATTTGGAAGTAAAATATCATCGTCTCCATGAATAATTGCAATATCATCATCCTGGGTTAGTCTTTTTAAGTTGCCATATAAATTATTTGTAGATGGAATACTGATATCACCTTGTAAAACTTCTATATGATCAAACTCATGGTCAATATTGTTATTTAAAACAAAAGAAACAGATTGATTAACTTTTTCACGATAATTAGGATCGTTATTAAGTACGAAAATTTTTTTTTCTATTTTTAAATTTGTAAATCTTTGTCTTATAACGGATTGTAATGACCAGACAAGAGTGGAAGGGCGTTGAAATGTTGGAATTAATATAATTAATCTCATATTCCTTTTTTTAAGCTATGTAAGTTTCCGCTTTGTAACTCATATACAGTATCACACTTTTCAACTGTAGTTAATCGGTGAGCAATAACAATGATAGTTTTTAGACCATGAAGCGCATTTACAGCATCCATGAATTCTTTTTCGGTGATATTGTCTAGAGAACTGGTTGCTTCGTCCAAAACAATAACAGGAGGATCATGATACAATGCTCTTGCAATCCCAATCCTTTGACGCTCTCCACCTGATAAACGAACCCCACGCTCCCCAACATATGTATTCAAACCATCGGGTAATGTTGCAATATAATCAGCTAATTGAGCGATTTTTAATGCCTTATTAATTCTTTCATTATCAATTTCATTTTCAGAAATACCAAATGCAATATTATTTCTTAATGTATCGTCA
>Ga0214923_10007112_pt1 | contig 12308 bp, 9 predicted proteins | sample LL1510_MetaG_FD_177993 | JGI IMG/M metagenome (GOLD analysis project Ga0214923, IMG submission 177993) | Freshwater microbial communities from Lake Lanier, Atlanta, Georgia, United States - LL-1510 | ecosystem: Environmental > Aquatic > Freshwater > Lake | place: USA: Georgia | collected 2015-10-15
GCGGATTAGAATAGAGTTCTTTTGTATGCCACGCAGCACCTCACCTATCCCGCGTATAAGGCGTTTCATCGCATCGCCTACAGTATCATCCACTTTCCGTAGTAGTTCCACTTCAATCTCATATGTAGGCGGGCTGAGCATAATATCTTGGTCACGAAACTTGCGTTGCCATTTGAATTCCCCCGTTTTTACCTTTTTAGTAGAGCGTACAATAGACAAATCAATACGAACCCCGTCCCCCTCAAAAGACCACCTACGAATCATACGAAATGCCTTTTTTTGCTGGGGCCATTTCTCAAACATCTTTTTAACCTGGGCATCGTTCGCATCTAGAACTAGTTCACGGCGAACTTTTATACGAGTATCATAATCGTCTAAATCAACATGGCTATCTTGCGTGGCACGGTCTTTAATCATAACTTCATAGGGCTTTCCTGCGAGAATATCATCTAGACAATAGGCCTGTATTACACCCATGCTATTTAGACTGAATCGGACATGATCCGGTGTTAAAATCACGAGGGCATCACCCTGCGGAAGTGCCGTATAGCCCTTGGCCCTTAGACGCTGGGCAACGGCCAGAAATGTGGTAGCATTCACTTCACCATTCGCGCCAGTTCTGCCAAAGGTAGCCTCTAGCTCATAGTCACTATTGCCGATCCAGTCTTCTGTACGTTTTCTAATAGATTCTGCCTCTGCCTCATAAAGTTCCATGAGGGACGTACTTCTATTCTGTTATATAGTTTTCGCTTTGGGCGGCTGCGATAACAATTTTACTGGCAGTACCGTTAAATACCGAAGTTAAGTACCCCCTAAGGGGGTAGTTATTTTATGCCTACACGCCGGTAAAGAGTGATAGTTTAGAGATTGTCTCCGCCCTTCCAAGTGCTATAGCCCAATCAACCTTTTTCGGTTTATCCAATCGTACGCCTAATCCTGTACCACGTTCTGCCATTTTCTTTTTAATGTCCTCCAGTGTTCCTTCTGCCTCTGGCCAATCCACCTTCCAACCCTCTGTCTCTCTTTCCCCTATCCAAATGCCGAGACCATGTCCTACAGATTCTTCACCGGCGCGATGTAGAACCGCCCGTGAACCTGCGGTAGCACCCCATACCGGTAGGTCAGTAGACCACATACGAGGGTCTGTCGGAAAAAAGCGTATTTTCTTATTTGCCTCATCTACTGAGACTTTTTGATAGCCGTATAAATAACAGAGGGCGTTATCTAACTCATGTGTATCCATTGGGGGTGAAACTGCGGAAGTCTGCTGCTCTGCGAGTTGCTCCAATACCTTTTTTCTTGACCACTTTATACCCCTCAATTCATTCTCAACACGCTCTGTCAAATGTAGAATAGTATCACGAATGATAGTTCGTCTTACAGGGGGTGTCCCCGCCCTAAACTCTGGATCTGTTTTCCATAGGTGTACACTTAGAGGCCCAGGCGGCTCTAGAGGTGTGGGAACCCATCCACCTGCTACCGCGGTGACAGGTACCTCTCCCTCTTGTGTATCGGATACAGTTGAAATCTCAATCGGAATCACTTCGCGTTTCCGATGGGGATTATTGCTCACCCATGACTGCATTTGTTTTACAACGTCCATTTTCTTATTATATAATGATAGTAGGGCTTTAATCCCTTCCGTTAAATACCGATTAACTAAGAGTTACACCCCCAAAGGGGGTGTACTTAACTTCGGTATTTCACGGTTCAGGCACTTCCGTTATCTAAGGCATCTTGGGCACGCCTGAACTCTTTTTCGTATTCTATAAACTCCTCCCTATTTTGTTTACAAAAGCCTATAAACTCTTGTATTTTATCAAACGTTTCTGCCGGAAGTTTACATGCATCAAAAAAAATACCATTACTGTTTTCACTGTATTCGGCCTTAGAAGCCTTTAGTATTTTTAATATTCCATCCATTTCTGTGGCAGTAAGTAGCTTTACTTCTTCAACAAACCGTTTTCGTTTTTCATATTCTTCTGCTGTTAATACAGAGGCAGATACACTCATTCTAGTTATATCGTGCGCCTATGTTTTTTCGGTCATTTCCGCAGGGTATTATACATTTGTAAATACAGCCTCATCCTCTTCCTCCTCCTGGCCCTCTTCTTCCTCTTCCTCCTCTTCCTCCTCTCCCTCTTCCTCCTCTCCCTCTTCCTCCTCTCCCTCTTCCTCCTGGCCCTCTTCCTCCTCGCCCTGAGCCTCCTCTACTCTAGGCTCTGCCCCCTTATCAACGACAGATAAGAAGACGCCCACACTCAATATATACGGGTCATTAATCTGAAAACGTGATTTCTTGATTTGAACACGTACATATTGGCCAATCTCCACCTTTTCAAACTCATCACTTCCAATATGAAGGTCGCGGGGAACAATGACGCGTATAGCATCATCTCCCCCTTTTACATTATAGGAAACGTATATACCCATTTTATTCTTCCGAATAACCACCCCCTCTAAAATATAACCCTCGGGCGGATTCAATACATCCCCTTCCGCCTGAACATGAAATATAATACTTCCTGTAAATCGCCCCTTTTCAAATGAACCCATTGAACGACTCACAATAGATACGGTGTCAGGTATTACATATCCATGGCGTGAACATTTACCTTCCAGATTTTTCTTCAACTTAGAAGATAGTTCTTCATCAATGGAACTAATATCCCTTGAGAAGTCTCTAGGTGTCAAAGGCACCTGTTCTTCAAATATAGCAGTATGATTCATCCTATACTACTCTTTCTATATTATATTATATCAATTTTAGACCGTTTACTAGCATGCGCCCTCCTCCGTTTAAGCCCCCTTAGGCACAACACCTTTATGTCCTGAAAGAAGCGCGGCTATAGGGCGATACATATAACGTTTAGCGCCCCCACCCTTCTTTTCCTGCATAATAGACATCCAGCGCAATATAAGATTCTTTAAGGCGCATGCCCGCGCTGCGTTTTCAAATGTGCGATTTTCCTTTTTCTGGACAGTAACATATTTTCTACCTTCTGTCTTGGCAAGTTCTCTCTCTCTCTTTTTGCGCCCCTTTTCATCCAAAATATCCTCAACGAGAATAAATCGCGGATATCCCTCTTTTGCGAGTAAGTCAGAGATATCCTTTAACATTTGAATGTGATATGATATTGTGCTTATAATGGTACATTCACCCGCCTTTTCGGGTTTTCCACCAGGTTGAGGAGGATGTATACTCGTTTTGAATATAAGCCGCCGTTCTTTTGCCTTTGGTACTATAAATCCGTATATATCGCCGGTAGTATTTACATTTACTTGTATATTATGAAGAGGGTCTTCAGGATTAGATTTGAACTGACGAACAACCGCCTCGGAACATGGAGAATCACCACAGAAATAACGGAGGATTCCTGTTGCTGTATCTATATACCGAAAGGCGGTTGCCCCTCCTTTTGTAACGATTTGTTCTCTTGCCACCCCCCTATTCAGTTCAGAGGCATCCTCTTTCAAAATCCGCTGTTGTTGGTTTGGAGAAATACTTTCATCCCATACAAACTCTAAAAGCGCCTGAGATAACGCGTGTATATACGCCTTTTTGTTCTCTGGTGTAAACTCTTCGTTAGAGATTATATTTTCATATAGCCAATTTACCATAGAAAGCCGAGAGCGTTCACGTTCATATTCTTCTGCGACATATAATGTACGCATTGTTTCATATACTTCTGCGGGTATATCCTCTTTTGGGGCAGTCCCTTGATCCATACTACGCGCCCATCTCTGTATTGCGAGCCAATATACCATAAATGGTTCCGCTTCTGCGGCGGCAGCTGCGGGAGCTTCTGCGGCCACGGGCGCCCCTACTTCCTCTTTTGCCACTGCCACAGGCTCTTGCCCCTGAGGCTTTTTGGCCTTTATTTTTATTTCGGCCGGTTCATATATATCCCTTTTTACCGGCATTTCTGCGATTCGTAAGGCAAGTGGTATTTTTATATCATTTAAATAGTCTGGCTGGAACATAAAATATTTGTTCCGCTGTACCAAGTATCCCTCTTTTATACCAGATTTAGTGCGCATTTTAATACGGAATGATTGATTCCCCACAATATCGGATAATAATCCAGAAACAGATTTGGGCGGTACATTATCCATCGCATCCAAAATATCCTCCAGCTGAAACGCCGGCTGCTCCGACGTCTCAAATAGCCTCTTAACCGCCTGCTTTAGCTGGGATTCTCTCCATTTTATGGCATATTCATCGTATGTACTTAAATCCAGTTCTTGGTCATCTATTTGAATGGGTTTCGCGCATTTATAATCACATGTTTCAATCCAATCGCACATATTCGTATACGGCGTATCATTTATATCAACTTCTTCGCGTATTTTCCCCTGCGAATCTTCATGGCGCTGTGTGGCGAGGCCAGTTACTATAATGGCCTCTCTGTTAAGATTACAGTCCAAGGCATTCTGTTTTAATACGCGAGTTACACGTCCTACTTGTATGGCCTTCGCCATCGCATTTCTGTACATATACATATCGGCGGTTTCGGTATCTTGTTCTTCACCGAATGTATTTACAAGTAGGTATGTAGTACAGTTTCTCTTTTCCGAGGGAAGAAGGGCGTGTGAGCAAGTACGAATACCGCGCCCCAGAACTTGTTCCATTTTATTTAAATGAAACCAACTATCAAACACATATATTTCTCTTACAAAGCGAAAGTCAACGCCCTCGGATGCCACCTGAGAACCAATGATAACCTTCACTTCTCTTCCATCCATATTTGTTTTCGCACGGGCCGCCTGTATAGCCACGGGATTATTGGGGGATAAGTTGGCACGCCCAGAAATGAGTATATATTTGGCAGGTACAAACTTGTGGTCTGTCCCTAAATGCCCTCGTTCTCGCTTTGAACAAAGGGCGCATTGACGCCCCTCTGTGTGCTGAATGCCATTTGTTAACAGGGGTTTTCTATCCCCCCACGGCGTATATCCATTCGCCTCTAAAGCGAGAGCTAGTGGTAGGGCCCCTGATTTTATAAAGCGACTATAGACAAATATAACCCCTTTGGAAGAACGTGTATTCTCTAGTGTGAACTTTGCCTTTGGTGATACGCCTCCAAGATTAGCACTAAGAAGCCATGTAGGCTGTTCTTTCGCAGTAAACTGTGACTGCCCTCCCCCAGAAGACTCTGTAAAACATGCGTCAAATCCTGCGTCACGAATCTGAGCACCCTCTTCTCCAGGATAAATCCAGTTTCCTGATTGAACCATTTCATCTATACTTCCCACTCCCATGCCACCCCCTTCAATGGCATCTTCTGATATTCTCTGGTATCTGGCCATACTCTCACCCTCATATTGTATAGGTACAAACGGTAAACGAAGCATGCGATCCTTTTCATTATCTGGTATTTCAGAGCCATTGGGGGAACGCTCCACCCATTTATCCAAGTTAGGGACCCCCTCAGGCTTCAAGCGAACAGGGAATGAAAGCGGATTTTCACCTCGCATAAAACTCACATACGCAGATGCTATACCACCTAAGATTTCTTCACCACCGGGTTTAAAGGCACCACTGGGCATAAATATATCACGCTCTGTAATCGTCGCCCGTTTATCATTGAGTAAAAGGAGTTTTAACAGGAATATAATCTCTCTGTAGGAGTTGTACATAGGTGTTCCAGATAATAGGGCGAGCTTCATTCCAAACGCGGCATCAAGGACTTTTAATAAACTCGGAGTAAGGCGTTTTCCAGCCTGGGTTTCCGTTAGTTCTAGTTCTCCACCAGGAACATCTACATCATCTTCGGCCGTTTCCCCAGGAGTATCGCGCAAGTTATGCGCCTCGTCAATAATAAGCAGTTTTCCGCTAAACTCTCTGCGAAGTAAATGGCGTTGTTGCCGTTTTTTCGCCTCTTCATCCAGCCCCTTTGGTATTTTCTTTAATATATCATCTATCATACGATGAAACTGAATATAGCCTAGGAAGATGTATCTGCTATTGATAGATTGTGATACACGGCGTATGATAGCCGATTTGTCACGCTCAAACTCGCTCCCTGTGCGCTTTAGATATGTATTCCCTGTACATCCATTGGCCGTGTTGGGTTCATCTTCTCCCTCCCCTATTTTTAATGTTTCATCGTCAAATATAGTTCTACGAAAACCTGGCTGAATCGTTCTAGGCGCCACAATATATACTGGATTTCTCGGAAAAGAACGTAAATAGTTTTCTGCGATTGTAATGGCTGCGCACGTTTTTCCTACACCAACTCCGTGATAGAGCAGGGCCGATTGATAGGGGCATTGTGGCGATAAAAATCTACCTATAAAGCGCTGTACAGGGGTTAGTTCAAACTCTCTATCAGGGTCGCAGGGGTTCACCTTGGATTCCATTTGCGATAAAATGCTCTCCTGTTTATTTTCTGCGAACTCCTGTTTTCTCATTATTTTTTCTGCGAATCTAGGGTCATCTAGCTCAGGATATAAGCCTCCCTGTGTCTCCCATTCATCCATTTCTGACTGTGTACGGGGTAGAAGCCCACTTTTCTGTAGGGAGTCTAGAAGGGTATCCCTTTCCTCAAAACTTAGTTCATAGTCATTCCATTTTTCTAGAAGTGCCTCTTTATCAAGCGCCACATCCACCCCCACATCCACGCCTGCTTGATTATTACTTTCAGAACTATCTTCCATCTATTATACCGTTAAATATGAAACTTAGGTACCGCGTACCCAACTTTCATATTTAAGATACGTAACTTGAAATACCGATGTAGGTATTTCACGGTACCGGAGAAATGGAAGCGAGATGTATAGGACAATAGTGCGTAAAGAGGTTATTAACCCGGAGCAAAAGTTCGCGTTTCTCTTTGTTTTCATCGCGTATAAGTTGTATCCCCTCTTCAAATGAGACCCATTTCATATTTCCCACTTCGCGTGCTATATGACAGTTTGTTTTAGAGGCATCTTCCACTGTTTGTAGGGTGACATCGGGAGGAACAAGTGCCACAAAATATTTGTGACAATATTCTATAGCATTTGTACCCGTGAAACTTTCTGAAATAGGCTCTAAGTTTTTTATGTGTACTATCTGTCGTTGGCTAATATTGGTTTCTTCCCACATTTCCCTCATGGCACAGTCAATCTCGCTTTCATACATATTTTTTCGCCCTTTAGGGAATCCCCATTCGGGTGTTTCCCAGTTTCCAGTGTCTTCATCAATCATACTAGACAGTGAAGGTGTTCCGCTGCGAAGAGTATCAATCTTTATACGCCCCTGCTCCTTTTCTGTTTTATATTTATTCGTTATTTCGGTTGAAGGTCCCCATACGGCTTCCCACAATTCATCATATGTAGCATTTTTCAACATGTTCTTCTCCAATGATGTCATGCCACATATATTTTTTTTAATATAATCAATATCGGTTACTTTATATTTCCCGCGAATCACTTCAATGAAGCCGATACTATTTTTACGCTGAATAAGTAAATATTCCACCTGATTCACACCAGAATCAAAGACAGGTCGTTTTATAACATTCGGTGATGTATATCGGACTAATATAACCCCATAACTAGTTATAGGGTAAGGGCAGTGTTTAGAGGTGTGCCCACTGTTGGAACAATTCATACATAATATACTATTACCCCATTTTCCGGGTGATTTATACTGTGTATTGTACATCAAACCTATTTATTATTAATAATATGCGTTTAAGCATATCATTAATAATAATGATATATCATAGAAAGCGAGGATGAAGTTTTCGCCAGTAGTATGGGGGCCAATATTCTGGCATACCCTGCATATAGCGGCCTTGTCCTATCCAGCGGACCCAAGTTACGCACACAAACGCGCGGCAAAAGAGTTCTATGAGAGCATGTCTTATATTATACCATGCCCAAAATGTCGTGAACATTATAAATCACACCTACAGCGATTTCCGATTACGCCTCATTTAGACAAACGGTCAGACCTTTTTCGTTGGACGGTACAAGTTCATAACGAGGTCAATAAGAGCCTGGGGAAACGCATCGTCAGTGAGGCAGAGTCTATTATGTTTTATAAGCGTATAGGGGCCAGAGATGCCTCGCCTGTTATTCGGCCTGAAGATTTGGAGGAGATTGACCTGCGTTCCATGATTAAGGGTGGAATCATCGGCGTTACCACTACCGTATTGGCGGGAAGCATCTTATGGTGGTTTTCTCGTGGGGAAAAGTTAGAGTAGGTAATCACACGCCCGCAGGCCACATCACGGTAAAAAGAAAATAGGAATGCCAGTTAGTATGGCGCCCCGCGCTTCTTCCAGAAAAATAAGCCGTTCTGGAAATGATACCTTAGATAATTCCCAGAACTTTAAAGCCGAAATCTATGAGGGCCTACAGATTCCTTCTAGCCCCTCCAAGGCGGTAAAGGTGAAGGTGAAAACGGTTGTCTTAGAGCCTATAATGACAAACGACGAGATAAAGGGGCGGGAAGGTACATATTTCACTGATAAAGAAGTCAAAACTATTTTTGACGAAGATGTGGATGTATATGGAAAGGAGTCTTCTACGGGGGCCAAAAAGCTACTTGCGAGATTTCGTAAACATGTGCTGCCTAATCCACTTGTAAAGACTGGGTGGGAGGCGTATTATAGGACAGCGGCGGCCTCAAGAAATAGAGGGGCGGCGGCGGGTCCTATACGGGTAGACTCCAACTATTGGAAGAAACGCAAGCCGGTTGATATCAACAAATGGTCCGCCAGATATATGGAAAAGGGGTCAAAATCAAAAATGCGGGTGAATAACAATGTATTTAGTTCTGTACTCGGATATTTTGAACGCACTCCCTTCATGGGCCTACCCTGCCGTTTAACATCCTATACACAGAAATATTTTCATCAATATAAACACGGAATACCCTTTATTGAAGCGATTGATGCTACATTTAAGCGTCTAATCCCCGACAGACACGCCAAACAATATGCGGCGGCCTCTGCCTCTCCCAACTATCGTGTCGCGAACACGGCCTTTTCATCTATCACCATCAATCGCAACTTTCAGACGGCCCTTCATATGGATGACGGGGATTTTCGCGAAGGGTATGGAAATCTCTCCGTGATTGAAAGAGGCAAGTATTCTGGCGGCGCGACCCTATTTCCTAGATACGGGGTGGGTTTCAATGTGCGAACGGGCGATTTCTTGGCCATGGATGTACATGAGTGGCACTGTAATACAGAGATGTATGAAACGGCCGAACAAAAGAAATATAACGCGGCGCTTCCAAAGATTCATAGCGATGATGTCAGTACAGGGACCCTTGGCGGGGAAAAGCCGTTTACACGTATTTCCTTTGTCTGCTATTTACGAGAGAAGTTGCGAGGATGTACGGTAAAAGATACAAAGGCATATTACAATCGCATACATTTTGACCCAGAAAAGGGGAGTCTTGTACGGAGGGCGACGACGAGGAAGGCTTCTACCGGCAAGCAAAGATTTTGACAATCATCGTTAGAGGACGTATGGCAAGTAACTTATACGCAAGAATACTTGATACTGCGAATCAGTTGGAGCAAGATTCTACAGGGCGACTCAGGGCACTATTGCCATACACGAATAATCCTAATGCCCGCACATCACTATCAGATATCTACAATACTGGTACAATAGGCAGTTACGCAAATACTTTCGCGGGGAATGCATATTCATATATGTTCTATATGTCCCTATTGGCATTTGTACTTTTTCTGGTGCTTATCACTATTCACTTTACGGTAACACCCGTATTTTCTTTCGCACCGAATCAACCAGGATTTTTTAGCATACCAACTGTATCTGATGTACAAAAGGCGTATACAGATGGCCCGGCAGTGAGTGATGTTCCTGCGACTCTCACTTCATTATGTACTAATAACTATACGGTGGCATTTGATGTATTCTTGACGGGAGAATTTAATGTAGCAGGGGGGGCGAGAGTACTACTATATAAACGTAACACTCCTTCATCGCCCTCCCCCATCCTATCAAGTAGTATAACAACTGCCGAACCCAGTAGATCTGTATTTACAGACACAGATATTATAGTATGGCTAGATAAAATAAAAAATGACATGTATGTTGGTACATTTACTTCTGATTCCCAGCTACAAAAGACAACACCTATAGAAAATCTTCCGATTCGTAAGGCATTCCGAATCACAATCGTATTTAGTGATAACTTTATAGAGGTGTATAAAGACGGAAAAATGGAAAAGACCATTACACTTAAATCCGCCCCTATTGCTATTACTGGAAATCCCCCATTTTATCCTCCAGTAAAGACGGTGCCCGCGGGAGCGATGATAGGACATTTATCATTCTGGCCAAGAATACTTAGTGCTAAAGAAGTACGTGCGAATGGCACGCCTGTGGCCTCTAGTTCATTCTTTGCCCCTACGAAAACTTCTAATAAACTATGGTAAACACGGTAACGTGGCAGATTCTTAAAAACAAAAGTTAGATGTCTAACTTTTGTTTTTAATGGGTGCCTACACGCCGGTACAAAGCGCGCTACTATTTAGAAGGGTCTTGTAGAGATGGAAGGTGGCTGGTACTTTGGAATATTACTTGCCCTGTTTATAGGTATATATCTCGTATTTTACTTTTCACCCTCATACGCAAGGCAGCTAACATCTACGGTAGCTGGCCCACAAGATTTGACACCTAGAAAATCGGATTTTATGTCTGCGAATGATGCCCTACCATTTTATACCGAGTCAGAAGGTACTTTTAGTGCCTTTATATATTTGAACCCGATGGTTCGCACAGGTGAACATGTAAGCTGCGGTAATAATCCGAATCAGGCCTCGTGTGACAACGGACAGTATGTAACGGCATGTTCATGCGGTACAAAAAATGACTGCGCCGCGGCCTGTTCGCACGCAGGATACAAATCCGTCTTTGATATAGCGGGTATTGTGAAGTTAGAGGTATTGACTACTCCGGATGCGAGTCGTCAATCAAAGGCTATGTCACAACTTGTCGTACAAACAGAAGGTACGGCTACATCTGGTGGGGACGGTCAATCTATGATATCACAGAAATACATTGAAACCATACAACTGCCTATTATACCGTTTCAGAAATGGGTATACGTAACTGTCGCAAGAGAAGGAAGACGATTTGATATTTATTATAATGATAAATTGGTTGTTTCCAAAAAGCTTATTAATATGCCCATATCAAACTATGCTAAATCAAGTTTATCAGGTGTTGTTTCCGGCACAGATGGATTGGGAGGTACTATAGCAGTGGCGAATATGTACAACTATCGCCACAGTATAACTGACGTGGTAAATATGTATTCAACCTACGCGGACACTCGTGGTAACCCGTATGTAAATAATACCGGGCCGACAATCACACTCGGCGACGCGGTAGGGATGAATCCGACATATTCCCCCACAATGTTTTCAAGTATGTATGGCATGATTCCCTCTATGAACATGTGCCCTCCAGAGGGATGTTTTAAGGCGCCTGCTATTACTCCCGAAACATCGGCCCTAAGCTGGTCATCTTCCTATTAGTTTCATACCCCTTGATAGAAATGGACTATAACAATAATAACTCAAGATCATCTTCGGATTCGGGTTCGGGTGTATGGTTCGGCTTGCTAAATGTTATTTTTGTAATATTATCCCTATTTATTATTTATTATCTATACCGATTTGTATACACTTCTTCTGGTTCTTCTGCGGTGGTATTATACAAAGGAACCCGGCCTGCTACAACACCGCTGGATAACCTTCCTGTGGCGCCTAAGATATATGAAGGGGGAGGATATAGTGTAAATACATGGATATATGTAACGGGTGTAGATAAGACATCGCATAATAGAAAACATGTGCTGGAACTAAAGGGACAGTATTTTTCAACGCTAGTGATTGCCTTGGGCGCCTTCAAAAACAGTCTTGTTGTGCGTACAAGTACTGGTAACACGGTAGAAGGCTTTGCCGCTGGCAGTGGTTCTGGCAGTGGCCCCACGGCTATTTCCACACCTAACTCTGAAATAACTACAGGTAGTTTAACACCCACGTATTTGAATACATTTTTTAAACCGATGACGGCGGATGATTCTTTACTCACTTCACCCGTCCAATGCGATATTCCAGAGATTGATTTACAACGCTGGGTCATGGTTACCGTTGTATTGACGGGGCGTACAACAGATGTATATATTGACGGCAAACTACGTCGTTCTTGTATAAATAAATCATACTTTAAAGTGGATCCTACAGGGGTCACCCCCGTTATGACACTTCGTAGTGGATTTGATGGATATACAGGTACAACAAGTGTAGCAAACTATTCTATGAATCAAT
>Ga0214923_10007113_pt1 | contig 12308 bp, 13 predicted proteins | sample LL1510_MetaG_FD_177993 | JGI IMG/M metagenome (GOLD analysis project Ga0214923, IMG submission 177993) | Freshwater microbial communities from Lake Lanier, Atlanta, Georgia, United States - LL-1510 | ecosystem: Environmental > Aquatic > Freshwater > Lake | place: USA: Georgia | collected...
TAGGGTTACTGCTGTTCAATTGAGAGCTAAAGGACTCAGTTTCATGAGATGGCCAGTTCACGTTTGGGCTCAAGTGGCCACGGCATTTTTGTTGCTGTTGGCTTTTCCCCCACTCGAAGGTGCAGCTGTTCTTCAATTGGTTGATCGAGTATTTGGTAGCAGCTTCTTTCTGCCGAGCGGGCTTTATATCGATGGAGCCAAAGCATCGGTTGCCGGGGGAGGCAATCCTCTCCTTTGGCAGCATTTATTTTGGTTCCTAGCTCACCCCGAAGTGTACGTTCTTATTCTTCCTGCGGTCGGGGTGATTTCGGAAATTATCTCCACGAATTCTCGAAAGCCTATCTACGGTTATAAAACGATGGTTTATTCCATTCTCTTTTTAGGTTTTATGTCTTTTGTTGTTTGGGCCCACCACATGTTCATGACTGGCATGGGAGTTACTCTCAGTTCATTTTTCCAAGCAACCACCATGATTATTTCAATTCCATCCGTCATTATTCTAACGACGCTTCTTCTGACGTTATGGGGTGCTTCTATCCGTTTCACTGTCCCCATGCTATTTGCCTTGGCATTTTTACCGATGTTTGCCATCGGGGGGTTAACGGGTCTTCCTTTAGGATTAACTGCTTCGGACATTCACTTGCATGATACCTATTACGTCATCGGCCACTTTCACTACGTGGTAGCTCCTGGAACGCTATTTGCTCTGATGGGTGGAGTTTATTTCTGGTATCCCAAAATTACCGGACGTCAAATGAACCAGTTTTTGGGTAAGCTTCACTTCTGGCTATCCTTTGTTGCGATAAATTTCGTCTTTATGCCCATGTTCCTCATGGGATCGAAGGGCGTATCGCGAAGGCTCTATGACCAAACGGGATATTCTCATGGAGCAGCAACTCAGAGCTGGAATGTCATAATGTCAACGGCCGCATTTGTGTTGCTGTTGGCTCAAATTCCTTTCCTCTACAATATGTTCACCTCTTGGAAATGGGGTAAGAAAGTTGAAAACGACAATCCATGGGAAGCAACAACTTTGGAGTGGGCCGCTTCTTCACCCCCTCCCCACGAAAACTTTCCAACTCCAGTAGAAGTTTACCGTGAACCTTACTCTTATTCTCCGACCAGTCGGAAAGTAAGACCTCAATTTTCTCAGCAGGAGGCCTGATGTCAGTTCAAATACCTTATATCGATGAGCCGCATCCAGTTACAGGAGTAACCAACGCTAAATTGGGCGTTTGGTTATTTTTAGCTTCGGAAGTTATGCTCTTTGGCGCTCTATTTTCAGCTTTGATCACACTTCGATTAGGAGTTAACGACTGGCCTCACGGATACGATATATTGAATGTTCCGTTAGCAACACTGAATACAGTCGTACTTATTTTTTCTTCGGTCACAGTCGTAATGGCTTGGGCTTCACTTAAAATGCAAAATTTGTCTCGGTTTCGGACCTATATGGTATTAACCATTTTGTGTTCGTTCATTTTCTTGGCAGTAAAAGCAGTGGAGTATGGCCATAAATTTGAGCACGGTATTTCCCCGGCGACGAGTAATTTTTATGCGATTTACTTCGTGATCACCGGGCTTCATGGTCTTCACATTATCGGGGGAATTATTGTTAACGCCTACTTACTGGGACCGGGAAGCCGCATGTGGAAAACACAACCAGAGAGGTTTACAGGACGTATTGAATGCGCAGGACTTTATTGGCATTTTGTTGATTTAGTCTGGATCTTTCTATTTCCAATTTTATACCTTCTCTAAGGAGAGCAATCATGGCATCAGGACATATGTCGGTTGAAGAAGTAAAAAAGCATACGCGGATTTATTGGGTTATTTTCTCGTCGCTATTATTATTGACGGGAGTAACAGTGGGGATCTCCTACATTCACTTGCCCTTCACTTATGCAGTAATTCTGGCTCTGGTAGTGGCAAGCACAAAGGCATCTTTAGTGGCTCTTTACTTCATGCATCTGATTTCTGAGAAGGCAGTGATTTATTTTACTTTGGCTCTCACAGCCTTCTTTTTTGTGTTTTTAATAATTATTCCTTGGTTTATTCCCTGGGATTTTGCGACCCATTAAAAAGGAGCAGTTTTGTCCTTACGAGTAGTACACGTTCTTTTGATCTTGGCCTCTATTTCCCTCTCTGCCTTTTTCGGGACTTGGTGTCTGAAAAATTATGGGTTTCACTCAGACCCACTGATGGTAATTTTGGGTTACTTGTCTCTTTCCAGTTCTGGCGGACTTGTTTTTTATTTGATCTACTTTATACGTAAGACCAAAGGCTTCGGGTTATTAACTCTCCTCTTTGTGCTGGGCAACTTAATTCCTTTAACCGGTGCAAATGCATGTGCTGTTTGTCAATTTGGAACACCGGATTCGCCGCTGGTTATGGCGATTCGCGAGGGAATCTGGATTATTCTTTTTATTGTAGCTGGTATTTTAAGTAGTTTCCTAGCCCTCTTCCTATTTTGGGCAAAGCGCTCGCGTGAATTAAACGGCAAATAATGGCACTAAAATTGAGGCAGTTCAATTCGGATCAGTTTTCGATTACGGCCTTCTTTGGGATCTTTCAGTCGAGCTGCTACGAACAGTTGTCTGCCATCATCAGATAGCACCATATGTTCTTTTCTCACGGGACCCATCAATTTGTTTCCCAACAGTCTTAGAATCAAAGGCTGACCGTCCAAAGTCTTTCTAGGATAAATAATGCTCAACCCATCTTGGTCGTCCCATGTAGTCAAAATTGGCTGACGAGGATTGAGTACCATTGGCTCTCTCTCGCCAAATTGATAGTATCGACATCCATACGTCCCATCATCCCACAGGAAATTTTTTTCCGGATGGTCAGATTTGACAACAAACATGTTGTGATTCCCTTCCATTAATTCCGGAAACTGATACACCTCGGTCACATTACCGGGAATAACGGTGGAATATTGACCTGATTTATAAAGGAGACAAGTCGGTTTACCCAGAAGCTCGCCTTCGATCTGAATGTTGAAATAATTTACCTGAGTGTTATCACCAGTCTTCTTAATCGTGTAAAGAAACACGTAAGGATAAACATGGCCCTCTCCCAGGTAAAATATTTGGCCCTGAGGAGCTATTAAATTACAAATATGCGGTTTTATCCCCCGAGAGCTGAAGGACAAAACCTCAATCTGTTGTTGGCGAGGTCGATAAAAAGAGGCTCCAACACTAAACAAGGACTCTCTCCCCAGAAAACGATGCCAATATAAATGTTTAATTTCCCGATAGTGCGGCCAACTACGCCACATGAGAGGCGAGGATTCCGTATCCAAAACTGTTGCTCTACCTCGCAACGAGAGAAACCTGTTATTATCGTCTTTTATTGATGAAAGGGGATTCCGACTATTAGCTAAATGAATTTGCCTGCCTCCCCTTAGTGGCAGCGAATAGATTCTCCCGTAATCATTTCGATAAGCAACAGTTTGCTTATTGCTCCAAAACAGAAACTCCTGAACAGAGCCTTCGGTAGGTAATACTTCTACTCCTATACCCAAATTATCAGAGACATCGGTTAGAGGATTAGGACCATCTCCTCCCATGCATTTGACTGAAGTAAGTGGTATCGCCTGAGCAGCCGAATTTAAGAAAACGAGCGTTGCTATTAATAATCCAGAACGCCTCATGACTCGACCGCGACCAATTTTATTTTGGTTAACCATCTATAGCCACCTTTTTCAAATTGAATTGGGTCATCATTCAAACCCAATTGTTGGCAAATCTTTCTTAAGGAATGTACATGAGAATGGATGCGACTATCGTCACGCTCAGCCACGTACTCCTGTTTGAAAATTGTTTTTGCTAATTGGATCTTATCTATCCACGAATTCGATAAAAACATCTCGAGTATCTTGGCAGTTGCAGTAGCGAGTTTTATTTCCACCGTTCTCGTTTGGAATGACAAACGCCAAGATGAAATACCTTCCTCGCAATGGATTTCCACTGTCGTTACTTGCTCTTTTATCTTATTTTCCAGAGCTATTAGCTGGGTTTTAATCGTTTTAAAGGGGGTGTTTTCAGCAATTTTTCGCACTTCATCAACTACTGACAATGCCTTGTCCGATTTGCCTTGAGCAGTGTAAAGCCCTCCCAAGAGGATTTTTGCAGAAAAAAATCCGTACCAATTTTTCCAAACATCTAATTTATTGATAGTATCAAAAAGTTTTTTTTCAGCTTCGCTTAGCTTTCCCTCGTCTCTCAACACTTTCGCACGCCAAAGTTGTACTGCAATCTCCAAATCAGGCTCATCAGCTTTCGTAATTGAATCAATAATTTTGCGACAAGAAGATACGTCGTTATCTTCCATATCGTAACAATAGGCCAAGAACAATTTAGCCTTTACATGGAGATAACCGGCATCGGGATCTGAAATAACTCCTTCAAGAATCTTCTTGGCCTTGGGGATATTCTTCTGGATCCCAAGACAATAGACTTCGGCTAATTGGTAAGCGAGATCGGGCGTTCTCCATTTTTCATAAAGTGACTCAATTTGTCGTAAGTAAAATTCGAGCTCTCGTTCTTTTCCCAGCTCGAGAAGACAACGGATAAAAAAACTCAAGTAAATGGCGTGTGCTGGTTCTGGAGAAAAAGGGAGCCTATCAAAAAAGCGGCGAAAAATGGCATAAGCTTCAGGGAGCTTCCAAGCATAGAAGAGTTCTTTGCCGCGCTCCATGTCTTTTTGAAATTTTTCGTTCATGCGCCTGCTAATTTCCTAAAATACTCTCCAATCCCAAGTGGTAGAGTCTGCGTCGAAAATTGTTACCTTTATCTTTAAAGACCATGTACATATCTGGACTACTTGAATTTATCCAGACGTGGCTCTTCAGTGTCAATTCTAAATTAACTGTTCTATCTATCGTAAAGTACTTACCCGACTCTAAAGCGAAAACTCCCGCGCCTTTCTGACGGTTTAGGTTGAGCAAAACTGGAATGCCAGGGTTTGGAAAATAAGAGGTCCCAGATGGGATATTGAAATAGCGACAAGTATTTCCCTGATCGTAAAGCAGGTTATTTTGATCCTGGTCGGTCTGGATAGCATAGTCTCTCGCATCATTGAGCTGTGTTACTTTAACGATTTTTCCATGGATAGGATCACGATAGTGGGCTATTAATCGAATATCACAGTTTTTTGATTGCGATATCAGATTTACAAAATAGAGATCGACATGACTTCCGCCTTTTTGCTGTCGGAATCCATAGAGAAACAAGAAAGGAAATACGTGACCCTGCCCCACTCCGACTTCAATATTTTTTGCCAAGGAAAACTGGCAGGAATGCCGAACTTGAGTTCCATAATCCGAATTCACCCTAGCAAAGCTAACGTTCCAGTTTCCACCTGACCCACGGCTCACTTTGTCCAAAAGAAAAAGTTCCTTCTGATACCAAAAAACAGGATCAGCTGAATTGGGAATTCTTAATTCAGTCGTGTCCTTATAAGTTCGCAAGTCCTTTACTAATCCGGCCTTTCCAGAAACAAGAAATCTCTCATCCGGGTCCACCAAAGAAGCAAGCGGCCCTCTAAATTTACCTAAATTCAACTCGGATTGATTTTGAAGGTCATAGAGCCACAGATGGCCTTTTGAACCCACATAGGCCAATTGATTTTTTTTCTCTAAAATCACAAACGAAGTAATGGAATCAGTGGTTTTGATTAACTCCTGATTGGGTGGTGGAACCACAGTAAAAGGAGTGGGTCCATCGGTACCGCGACAATGAACTTCAGTTCCCCAAAGCCTGCTAATTAGGAAAAAGTTCAAAAAGATGGCTGTTAATTTCATTTGGGCAACTCCTCAACAAAAGTCACATCGGGTAACCAACGATATCCTACGGGCTCCTTAACGATGGTTTTTTCAGAAAGTCCTAATTTGAGGAGATTTTTCTTCAATGAGTGAATATGAGCGTAAATAATTTTATCATCAGACTTGTGGCGATATTTTCGGTGATAAAGATGCTTAATAATTTCAGTTTTTGGGGCAATTCGATCCTGAAGGAATAATAACAGCAGCTTTTCCCATGGCTGTTCGCCATGCAGTGGGATGGTTTTTCCTTCATAACTCAAAATTCGTTGGCGCTGGGAGTTCACTAATTCAATCCGAGAACGCTGAGGCTCACCTTTAATTTGCTCTGCAAGATAATCAATTTGTCTTTGGATTGTTCTGAGGGGATTTTGAGCGCAGTAAGCTTTTACTTCGCTCACTAAATCAAGAAGACGCTCAAATCGGCCCTGCTTGAGATAAACTCCTCCCAAAATTATTTTGGCAGAAAAATAAGCGTGCCAGTGAAATTGGGCACTTACTCGAGATAAAAGAGTTCCCAAATGAGCTTCTGCTTCTTTCAAGAGGCCTGCGTCTCGCAAATTTTTGGCTTTCCAAACTGAAACTAAATCGAGCAAATACGGACTCAGGTCTTTCTCCTCAATAGAATTAATAATAGAAGTGCATACTCCCCAATCGTGAGCTAAAAAATCATGGCAAGTAGCAAGACCCATTTTGATTTTGGCGAGAAGATCATGATCAACTGGTTTTTCAATCAACTTTTCAAAAATTCTTTTGGCTGTCTTTACTTGGATCTCGTCCGAAGTAAGGTAGCTCATACCTAATTGGTAACCAATTTCAGTCGTCGCGGTGTCTCGATACAGATTTTCTAGCGTATTTCGATAAAAACTAAGCTCATCCTCACGCCCCAGTTCATAAAGAACTCGTATAAATTGCCCAAAATAATCAGCGTGTTCTTTTTGAGGGCGGACCGGAAGCTGATCAAAAAACCGTCGAAACAGGGGATAAGCCTCTTTAAGACGGAGATTCAGATAAAGCTGGCATGCCCGATTAAGTTCAGAAACTTGGATTTTATCCATGTGGAAGAACCGTACCACACTCTATTGCCGTTTGAAAAAGCCCTTGATTAAGGAGCAACAAGGTTGCTGCCTTGCATTAATTTTCCCGGTTGGTAAAAACTCTGAGATTAATGCGCCATGTATAGATTGGGCTTCGCAGCAAATGAGATCCTATTGGCAGACGTTCTTCCAAAATAATCACTTTTTCCCATGAAAATTATTACGCATCGAGGTCTCTGGACGGAGGTCTCTCAACAAAACACTCTGGCAGCTTTTAAGTTGAGCCAGCAGGAAAATTGGGGCATTGAAACAGACCTTCGATCCTTTCAGGGAAAGCTATTTCTGTCTCATGATCCGCTAAAAAGTAGTACTCATGCTCCGAGCCTCGAAGACCTTCTGAATCTCTGGGCCGATACTCCTGAGTTACCCATTTTTATGAATATAAAAGAAGACGGTCTCCTTCCTTTACTTCGACCGTTCAAAACATCCATACATTCTCTTAATGTCATATTCTTTGATATGAGCATTCCTCAGCTGATCCAATATGCGAAGGAATTTCCACGGTCGATGTTGGCAACCCGTTATTCTGAACACGAGCGGCATCCAGCGGCACTTGAACTCTGTCAGTGGCTCTGGGTTGATGGATTTGAAGTAGATCCCGCCCCCGAAGATCTCAGCTCATTTGTGAAAGTGAAAAAAATGTCAATCGCTGTAGTTTCCCCGGAATTGCATTCCCGACAGCCCCAAAGGGCTTGGAACAAGTTTTTAGCAGCCTCATGGATCCCTCAAGGGGATCTCGCTATTTGTACTGATTGGCCACAAAAACTAAAAAGGGAAATTCGATGATAAAAGCTATCATATTTGATCTCGATGGAGTGCTTGTGGATGCGGTGGAGATTCATTACCAGGCCTTCAATCGAGCTGTGCAGCTTTTTGGCTTTCAAATTCCAGCTAACCTTCATGGGTTTTCCTTTAACGGTCTACCTACGATGACCAAATTAGAAATGCTAAGTCAGACCTGTGGACTCCCCAGAGGTTTGCACCCTTTTATTAATGAGATGAAGCAAACCTTCACTCAAGAACTCATTCTTGAAAAAGTTGCACCTAATTCAGATCTGAAATCATTGCTCCGCGAATTGCGAAGAAGAGGAATTAAGTTAGGAGTGGCGTCGAATTGTGTTTCAAAAACAGTTGATTTGGTTCTAAATAAAATGCAAATTGCTCAGTTTTTTGATGTCATTTTATCGAGAGAGCAGGTTAACCATCCCAAACCTCATCCCATGATTTACCAGGCATGTTTTGAAAAACTTAAGATTCCAGCTCATGAATGCTTGATTCTCGAAGATTCACGCCCCGGAATTCTCGCTGCACAAAAAGCGTGTCCTAACGTTTTGGTGATAAAGAATCCAAAAGAAGTAAATCTCGGGAGAATCGAGAACGAGTTGAAAAAAATTGATGCAGGAACTTTCGCTAAAGAACCCGTTGTGGAAATAGTCATACCGATGGCCGGACTAGGTTCCCGTTTTTCCGAAGCTGGATATCGGGATCCAAAACCCCTGATCGATGTAATGGGTAAGCCTATGATCCAATGGGTAGTGGAAAATTTAGAAAGCCATCAATATCGCTCACATTTCACATTCATTGTTAATGAAATTCACTTAAAGTCTTACCGACTGGATGACAAACTTTCTCAGCTAGTGCCCGGTTGTAATATCGTGACAATTCCTGGAAAAACAGAAGGAGCCGCTTGTACAGTACTTTTAGCTCTGGATGAGATTTCACTCGATAGGCCACTTGTAATAGCTAATTCTGACCAATATGTTGAATTTAGTTTCGATCAGTTTTTGACCAAAGCTTTTGGATCTCATCTCGACGGATTGATCCTCAGCTTTCCCGCTGCCGAAACCAAATGGAGCTACGCGCGGGTCGATCAATTGGGCAAAGTCCGAGAAGTTGCCGAGAAAAAACCGATCAGTGATCATGCAACGGTAGGTATTTATTTCTTTAAGACAGGGCAATCCTTTGTGGAAGCTGCTCAATCCATGATTCGACTCGAGCAGAAAACTAATGGTGAGTTTTATGTTTGTCCTGTTTACAACGAACTGATCAGAATGGGTGCAGATGTCGGTCTATTCCCTATTCCTCGGAACGCAATGCACGGATTGGGTACCCCTGAAGATCTTGATAGCTTTTTGAAAGAATTTGATTCTAATCTTTTCTCGAACCGATTATTAAACGCGCAAGCTGCTTAGCGATATTGGTTTTTCCTTCACATTTCTTCACTGTCCCTGATGTAAACAACCAGGCTGGATGGGCTTTTTTAGTTATTTGTGGAAAGAAATTTAAAACCAAAGCGTAATACTTCTTTTTATTTAGCAAAGTTATGCCATGTTTTTTTATTTCCTGAGTTGGACAAGGCTCGTAATCCAACTTGAACCCTATCCTCTTTATATGAGGAAATAATTTTCCTACTTCATCTACAATCTTCGCCGTAGGAATAAGTCGAATTCTCCAAATTGGTTTATTTGAACTCGTTTTTCCTGGAAGTATTTTTTCGGGTTTAAAGTCGAGTACCGCTGCCGTAAAAATAGCAAAATTAGGACGAAACTTTCTGCATTCTGTGATCACTGCTTCATACATTTGATCGTTAGTTTCAATTTCGATCAACTTTGTTAAAGGCAGTTTAGAAAAAGGATGCTTGGTAGGACCGGTAACTGCAATTACCTCTACACCCTCTTTCAGTAACGCTCGGCTGATTTGATATCCAAGCTCACCAGTTGAGTAATTGGTCAAATATCGAATGGCATCGAAGTAAGCGCGCGTAGGTCCAGCCGTGATAAGAACACGAATTTTGTTTTTTCGGGGGAGAATTTTCCCCAAATTTCCCCTCAATTGGGTTGATTTGTTCATCGAAACCAAAATTTTTTTAAAAAATGTGCGCCAAGCCATGGTGACGCGCGGTTTTTGGGAGTATGCAATAAAATATTCACAAATTCAGGGGTTTTTTTCGATCTCGGCCACTCCGCACGCGTCGCGTCTTATTTTCGTGCCGCAACGTGTTGTTATTTTTAGCTAAACTAATATTCCTGATGGTCGAAATAGTCAGTGGCAGGCGGAAATTTTAGAGAATAACTCTCTAAGCCGTCTGCTCACTCTGCAAGGAAAACCGCAGAGCGTTCTCGAAGATCGGGAACGATTCACAAGGAAGGAGGTGCTAGCGAAGTAAAGGGGGACTCCCATGGGTTTAAGAATTAACACTAACGAACACGCCATTGCTGCTCAACGCAATTTAGAACAGACGGGAAGAAGAATGGATTCCGTCTTTCAAAGACTTTCAAGTGGCAGTCGGATTAACAAAGTATCCGATGATCCCGCCGGCTTATCAATTTCAGACGCCTTAAACGCTCAAGTACGAAGCTTAGGACAAGGGATACGAAACGCTCAAGACGGGATTTCCCTCGTTCAAGTTTACGAAGGGGGCACAAATGAGATCACGAACATCTTGGTTCGTATGCGCGAACTTGCTATGCAGTCTGCTACGGATACTGTAGGGGATAAAGAGCGACGAATGATCGATAGTGAAGTTCAACAAATTAAAATGGAAGTAGACCGAATTGCCAAAACTACGAAATATGCGAGCCGAGACCTTCTATCTGGCGATAAGATCGTTCTTGATTTCCAGGTAGGCACTGAAAACCGTGATAACGTGGATCGCATCACTTTTGATCCAGGAGATACCAATTTAACAGCTTCGGGAATTAACGTAGATGCGATTTCGGTCCTCGATAAAGAGGGTGCTCAATCAGCTCTGGGAGACATCGATGGGGCTTTAGACAAAGTGAATGACATTCGCTCAAGAATCGGGGCAATCCAAGGTCGATTAAATTCTACTCAGATCGCTCAAAGTATTTTTCAAGAGAACCTAACAGCAGCGAAATCTCGGATCAGAGATGCTGATATAGCTCAAGAAAGTGCGAACATGGCTAAAGAGAGTATTCTACGACAAGCGGGGGTAGCAGTTCTCACCCAAGCCAACGAAAGCTCAAAACTAGCACTTAACTTACTGAGATAATCAGCCCTCAAGACGAGGGGTCCTTGAGACCTCCACCGACTTAGGGAAAATGGGCGACACAGGAGGGCAAGGTCCTTTTTTATCCCTGTGGTAAAATCAGATTTTCTCTTCAACCCCTTCCCTGAGCCTATGAATACAGAAAATCTCATCCAAATAAACGAATCGGGCATTTACCTTTTTACCTCTCCCAAAAAACTGTCAGTCTCCTTAAAAAAAGTTTTGATTTTTACCATGCACTCACCGTCCAGTTCATCTACTGGTTTGGTTGTTCAAAGTCCTGATGAACATCGAGGCGATCTGCTCTACAAGTTGGATACGCTCTGGACAAAGTATTCCAAGCTCGATGATGTTAATACCGAATTGATCGAGGGAAAAATTTTTGGTGAAGGAGATAAGTTTTCTTCTTTACTTCTAAGTCTCAAAGGTTGGTTACAGCGCCATGAAATCCCAGTTCCGGCCAGCAATCTGGGTAAATTGCTTCCTGACCATCTTTTTCTGGACTGTGCATCAGGAAAAGTAGGCATTCAATATCTCAAGAACGATGGTGAGCAAGCCTCACACTTAATTTCTTCGGGCACGGCTCGATTGCGAAACACCGCTAATCCCATTCGGGCGGAAGTTCTTATTTTGAGTACTAATCGTGTTCTAAGAACATTGGCCAAGCAGTGCGTTGAGGAACAGCCTCATTGGCTTGCTACCGCTCCAGAAAATTTCAATGAGTCTTTTGTTAAAAATTTAAAAGAGGAAAATCGATGGTCTGTCGTACTTGTATTTGACGACCTTATAGCTCGACCAGATTTGGTTAATTGGCTTGATGGAATCTCAAATCACAACCCGAATGTCCAGTTTCGTTGGGTTGGAGCACAGATCCCTCACCCATTAAAACAATTTAAGAACTGCAAACTTCTCCCGCCCTTAGAACCCGTCCTACTTCCTGAATTTAAGAAGAACTTAAACCATGCAGTTTTCGATTCAGAGCTGTCATCGACATCGGAAACTTGGAGTTTTCCTCGACGAAAAAGAGCTAAGTAATCTAATACGACTGCTCCAGGTCTTTACTTCCGCTGATTTCTTTCAAATTAATATCTACTTGCTGCAACTTTTTATTTCGATAAAACAATACCCGGACTCTGTCGCCAATTTTCTTTTCAGATAAAAGATCTGAAATATCTCTTAAAGTGCGAATAGGCGTATCATCAATTTGAGTAATAACATCTCCATCAATGGGGATTCGATAAAAGCCAACAATTAATTCTTTGGTTGCAACTCGAAGACCACTTCTGCTGGCTGAACTTCCCCTGGCTATTTGGGTGATCATTACCCCTCCCTCACTCGGAATTTTCAAGTAATTTAAGACTCGATTATCCAGTCCCAC
>Ga0214923_10007114_pt1 | contig 12306 bp, 6 predicted proteins | sample LL1510_MetaG_FD_177993 | JGI IMG/M metagenome (GOLD analysis project Ga0214923, IMG submission 177993) | Freshwater microbial communities from Lake Lanier, Atlanta, Georgia, United States - LL-1510 | ecosystem: Environmental > Aquatic > Freshwater > Lake | place: USA: Georgia | collected 2015-10-15
ATATATATCACTTAAATATTTATTTATATAAAATAATTTATCTGGTGGTTTTTTCATTTTTATTTATAATATAAAATATTGATATAACTTTAAATTATTTAATAGAGAAAAAATAAATAATTTCATTATGAAATTATTTATTTTTTATTATCAGATGTCCCATTTTTCAGTGAAAAAGGTGTAATTTTATTTTTATCAATTTTTTTAAACAAGTAAGTAAGATAAATTAATTTTTTTAAAAAAATATTTATATATTTTATAAATGAAATAATCATTATATGATTATTAGATCATATATCATTAATGATCATTTAAAATAAAAAATACCATATTATTATATATTTTAATATTTATAATTTTTCATAATATTAGAAAGATTTAATAATTAACAATTTTTACAATCTAAATATTATATTTTTTTTGATCTAATATCTATTTTTTTAATAAAATTATTATCAGAACAATTTAAATATTTTAATTCTTATGATTTAATCTTTAATTTATTTTTTTATATTTTAAAAAATTATTCAGTAATATCATTACATTCACCACATTCTTCACATTCAAAATTTACATTTTAATTAGTAAAATTAAATAAATTATTTAAAGAACAATCTAAATATTCTAATTCTAAAGATTCAATCAATAAAAATATAATTTAATTTTAAGAACAATCTAAATATTTTAATTATATATTAGATAAATCTATATAAGATATTTCATTATGTGAACAATCTAAATATTTTAATTATTTAGGTAATAATATTAATTTTATTATATTATTATGTGAACAATTTAAATGTTAAATTTCAGAAGTGAATATATCATATTTATTAATTTCATTATATGAACAATCAAAATATTTAATTTTATTTGATAAATTTTTAATTTTATTAATTTCATTATGAGAACAATTTAAATATTCTAAATTTTTACATAATAATTATAATTTATTAATTTCATTATATGAACAATCTAAATATTTTAATTATTTAATATTTAATGATATTTTTTTAATTTCATTATTTGAACAATTAAGATGTTATAAATTTTAAAAACAATCTAATAATACAGTAATATTATTATTAGAACAATCTAAATATTCTAATTAACTTGGTATATTAGTTATATTATTTATATCATTATGAGAACAATTTAAATATTATAATTTGTATAAAAATAAAAAATCTAATTCATCAATATCATTATGAGAACAATTTAAATATTATAATTTATCTAAATATAAAAAATCTAATTCATCAATATCATTATGAGAACAATTAAGATATTATAATTCATTAGGTAATTATAAATGTTCAATCAAATTATGTGAACAATCTAAATATTATAATTATTTAGGTAATATTATAGTATCTATATTATTATTCGGACAAATTAATATTAGAATATTATTAAAATTATTATTTGTATTTTTTATAATAACATCTTCTAATAAATTATAAAATACTAAATTACTATTATTTTTAATAAATAGATTATCATTGATATTTTATATAAATTTAACAATATTTTCAATAAAATCTATTTCAATATAAATATGTAATTTATTATAATGATTCTAAATTTATATGATTTATTTATTATCTATACTATATTTGAATAAATTTTAAAATTAACCAACAAAAAATTTATAATCATATGTTTAATTATTATAATCTAATTAAAACTATTATAATTATAAATTCATATATTTATTGATAAATAATAAATTATAAATATCTTTACTATCTAAAAATATTAACACAGATCTTAATATTTTAGGATTATATATCAAACTTTAATAATTCATTTTATAGTATTATTATTATTATTATTATTATTATTATTATTATTGTTATTTATTATCAATTAAAAATTCAATTTTTTATAATACTCTTTGTCATACTATTATACTCTTATAAAAATAAATCTAATAAAATAAATCTAATAAATAAAATAAATCTAATAAAATAAATCTAATAAATAAAATTATTCATCAATATAATTATATAAATTTTTCCATATATGAATCATATCATCTAATTTATTATTAATATTAGAATGTAAATTAGATATTTTTTCAATTAATTCATTTTCATTAATATTATTCATCCAATAATAGAAATCTAAATGATTAAAATTATTAGGTATTAAAATATCATTAGTATCCATTTTATATAAATAATCATTTAAATTATATTCATTCATTAATTCAGAACATTTACGTGAACAACTTAGACTAATAAATGGTTTATTACAAATAATAGAAAATATATGAGAATGAAATCTACCACAGATCATAAAATCCATAGAATTAATAAGATTTAAAATATCAAAAAAATAATTATCATGTTTATGAATATTACATAAGAATACATTATTAGATTCTTTAATAGTGATAGTATTTAATTTAATTAATTTAATATTATCTTCACTTAATAATTCAAATAATTGTTTATTTAAAATATCATCATTTTCAGAATAACTTAAATTATTAATACAAAATGGTATTAAATAAATTTCTAAATTTTTATCTTTATCAAATTGTTTAAATAATTTAAAAAATTTATATAATTCAATAATTAATGATTTATATTCATTAACATAATCTTTATTAAAATAAGTTCTAGGTAATGATATACCTATTCTATAATTATTAGTTTTATTTAATATATTTAATGGTTTGTAATATTTCATCATTAAATAAACTAAATCTGGTTGAGCTAAATAATTATTTTTATTAAATTTAATTAAATCATTTGAATTTCTTAAAATAATTTTATCAAATTTATCTAATAAATGTATTTGATCTAAATATGGTAATCCAACACCATATGCTATTTTTTTAATATTTTTTTCATTTATTAATTTATTATCACAAAAATATGGATTAATAACATCACCACCACCTAATATTATTGATTTATAATTATAACCTTGATCATTATAATGTATAATATATTTATTATAACTATTAGTCAATGAATGTAAATAATTAAAAATATTCATAAAACAATCATCACCACAATTCCATTTATTAAAATAACCTAAATGTAAAATTTTAGATTTTAAATCATCAGGTTTTAATAATATTAATTCTTGATTATATTTTTTTAATAAATTTAATATTTCATCTTTTGATAATTCTAATATTTTACATTTTTCATCACCTTCACCATAACTAATATAATATTTATCATTATAATAAGTTAAACCAGTAGGAAAAACTAATAAATATGGTAAATAATCTTCATTATCTATAGTAGGTATAAAAAAATCACTAAAATAAGTAATATCGTAATTATGATTAAATAAAAAAATAAATGCAAAATAAATATATTTACCATGTATCTTTATTTTTGATAAATCTATATTTTTAAGAAATTTATTTAAATATTGATTATTATTATTTTTATATTCAATTTTCATATGACCAATTGATATATATTCATTATCATTAAATTTTAATACTGGTGTGCCAAATGATATGAAAATATTTTTATATCTATTATTAATATGATCTAATATATTCGAATATTTTATTATTTTACTATTTTTTGTTTGATAAATAAATTGTTTATTTATATTATATAATACATCATTATTTTCTAATAATATACAATTTTTCTCAACTGTTTTATGATTAATAGATAATAATTCATGTTCAGGATATAAAAAAATAAATTTATCATTTAAATTAAAATCTAATTTTCTTTTAATCATTTTAACATGTAATTTATTATTAATATTGATGAAACTATTATAAGTTAACCATATATCATTATTAAATTTATATATTCTAGTATCTTGATTCATATTATTATCAAATATATTATTGACATTATATTTAACATAAAATTGATCATCAATATATTCTAAAATACATAAACCAGTACTATCAAATTCAATAGCATTTTCATCATTATTAAAAATAGTATTATCTTTGAATTTAAATAATTTAACAAAATGATCTTTAGCAAGATAATTTCTATATTTATTTAAATTAAATAATTTTAAATTAACATTAAGATGTTGATTATTTTTAACAATATCAGGATTATATTTTAACATAATTTTATAAGAATCATTCCAGAATTTCCATGGATGTGTTAATTCATTAATATTATATATGATGTTTCTATAAACCATTATAAAAATATTATCTTGATAATGTATTAAAGAATTATTAAATACATAATTATTTATTTTTTTTGTTTTTATCAACTCTGTTATATCGAATATTCTCATCTTATATATATTATATATTTAATATATATTTTTTTATAATTATTATTTAAAAAAATGAATAATCTATATTATTATTTTATATTAAATCTTATATATTTAATTATGTGATCAAAATAAAACAATTTAAAAAATAACATATAAACAAAAATCATAATAAAATCCAAATTTTTTTATTGTAAAATATTATATATGAAAATATATTCTAAAGAAATATTATATATATAATATTTAATAGATAATAAATATAGAAATATATTAGATGATTTTGAATTAAAATATAATATTATTATAGATAATAATTTAATTTAATAAATTTTTTTTATATAAATAACATAGAATATCTTTTATAAGTATAATTATACCATTATGATTTTTTTTTAAGTTATTATAATTTTCTATAGTTAGCTTATCCATTTTATTTTTATTTAATAATATAAAAATTAAATCAATATATAGCTTTTTATCTATTGATATAAATATCTCTTTATTATTATCTATAATTTTTATAAATAATAATATGTTTCTATTATCATTAATTGAATTTAAATTTCCTTCTTTAATTATATTTAATAAAGTATTATTATTATTTTTATCATAAAAATATATATAATCTAATATTATCAAATTATAAATTTTTTCATTATTATTATTAAATATTAAATCAAAATAATATTTATAAGAATGATTCTTTATATTATTATATTTAGATTTAAATAATTCATTTAGATCATAATTATTTTTTTTATTTAACACTATATTAGTATTATATTTATTGTCATAATATATTTTATCTAAATAATTTAATAAATCTTCACTCATTATTCATTAATTATATAAATAAAATAGATATTATTTTTTATAGTAAGCAACTTTTTGAGTAAAAAAGTGTAATGGTCAAGTTATATTAAAACTTACTATATTTAATAAAAAATTGATAAAATATAATATTTATATATTATTACATATATTATTTTATTAAAAAAATGATTGATGTTAAAATATCTAATTATTCACATCTTGATGATAATGAATATAATATAATTTATAACTTTATACATAATTTATTAAATAATGACAACTCATCAATAGATTATTTAGTTAATAATTTTAATATATTATATAATGATGAATATATTTTATATGATAAATATAAATCATTGATTATTGATAATAAACTAAATATTATTGATTATATTTATTGGATTATTATTGATGAATATAATAATTTAGTTAATATATTAAATAAATCTATAGATGAAATGAAATATATTAATATTTGTATTTCTATTATTGAATTAAATAATTTATTATTTAATTGTGGACCTTCTAATGGATTATTTTTTATTAATGATAAAGAATTTTGTTTAAAAACTCTTATTAATAAAAAATTAGACATTTTAAAAGTTTTAATTATTAATAATCATTTTAAAATAATTAATGAATTACTTAATAATAATCTTATATCTCGTTATATTATTTTTAAATATTTTATTAAATATAATAATTTAGATAATTTACATCTTTTAAAACAAAATAATATTTATATATTTTATAAAAATTCTATTGAACTAGATTATATATTATTTGAATATTATTATTGTAATAATATTGATAAGATTTATAATAATATTTATCAAATTTATAATCTTAATTTTATTCAAAAAATATTAAATTCATCTAATAATAATATATATAATATTCTTAAAAATGATATTATTTATATGTTAAATTATAATATTAATAAAGATCACATAAAATTTAATAAAAATTATAATTATAAAAATTATATCACTTCTTCTAATTATTATTATAATTTAACTATTTTTAATAAAAAAAAATATTATATAGATGAAGAAGAAAATATAGATTGTAGTATATGTAAAAATAATTTATGCGATTCATGTTTTAATTGTATAAATAATCAATGTAATTATTGTAATTATTTATATAAATTATATAATAGTGAATGTGATAATGAATCATTTCATATAGATATTAATTTTGAAGATAAAATCATTATATATATATTAAATCATTTATCAATATTATTAGAATATTTATTAGAAAATAAATTAATAGATGATAGATATATATTATCAAAATTATTTATACCTAATATTATTAATATTACATTATTAAATAAATATAATAAATTAATTATAGATGGTGATAATAATTTTCAATATGTTATGATTACAAATAATAAATATTTAATAAATTATTATTCAGATAACAATTTATTAAATATGAGTAATATTATTCAATTATATTTAGATGATAATAAATATGATATACAAATATTAAATGATATTTTATCAAAAGATAATATTTTTAATAAACTAATTAAAAATGATAATATCACAAAATTATTATTATTTTTATATACCTTAGACACATCTAGACAAAATATAGATATCAAAATATTTAATAAAATTATTATATTATCTGAATTTAATAAAATTTCTAATTATATACAAAATCTCTTAGAATCTAATAAATTATATATTATTGAATATATTTTAGATCTCATTAAAAATAATAAAAAATATTTTAATGGAATTGTAGATTTATCTTTTAATTTTAATGCTGATATATTTTTATATATTATCAATAAATATAATATTAATATTAATAAAGATCATATTATTAATTTAATTGATAAAAAGTTAAATAGTCATACTAATATAAATGATAATATATTTTTTCAAGGGTTTAAACAACAAAGATATAAATTTATATTTAATTATGCTCATAAAATAAATTTATTAAATGAAAATATTATTAATAAAATAATTTTACATAATTATAATAGTGAAATATTTATATATTTATTACAACATAAATTGATAGTTATTAATGATGATAATATATTAAAAATATTTAATTATATTAATAATATTATTTCAAATAATAAACATTGTATATTGATTAATTTTATTAAAAAATATAAATATTTAATAGATGATGATATATATAATAATTTAAAAAATATTAAATTAGTTATTAAAGAATATGATATATTAAAAAATAAATTTATAGAAGATCATAAAATTATATTAAAAGATATTACATTAGATGATGATTGTTTTAATAATATTATATTTGATTATATTAAATCATTATAAATCATTAATATAAAAAATTGATAAAAATAAATATAAGTATGTTATTCATTTATAATAATAATATAAAAATGGATAAAATATAATTAACAATAAGTGATATGTTAACAACTGATATATAAGATAAATAATTAGATACATAATATAAAATATATAAATAAAATAATTATGATAAATTATAATAAAATAATGATAATGATATAGATTATTTAATATTTGAATTTTTATAAAATATATAATTTAATAAATTAGAAATAAATTTATTTTCATTAAATATTGAATCATTAGATGAATTATAATATTTTGATTAATTATAATTAAAATATTTAAAAATAATATTATATAATTGTTATAATCTATATGATATTAAAAATATATTTCAAAAATAATTACAATATATCAATTTATATATTGAAGATTGTGATGTAAATATAATATAATCACCAATATAATTAAATAATCTCTAAGAATTATATTTATATTTTAGAAATAACATTAATATTATTATAGATTTTGATAATGATTAATAATAATATTAATAATTTATAAATAATAACAATATTATTATTGATCTTAATAATATGTAATAATTAAAAATATTACATATTATAATATATAATAAATAAGAATTTAATATTGAAATGAATTTTGATTAGATTTAAAATTTATAAAAATTATAATAATTAAATGAATTTAAATTATCTACTAATTGTAATATCTAATCATTTAATAATATCTAAATTATTGATTCATTAGTAAATATTAAAAATTTAGATATAGATATAATATAATAAAATATTGTCGATTTAATGAATAATAAAAATAAATAAATATAATATATATATAATAATTGTATATTTTATCACATTTTATAATCATCATGTTATAATTATAAATTATTTATTTTTTATGAAATCTATTAAGAATTATTTTGATTTTATAATCATAATATGATTTTTTTATTATATTTATTTATAAGATTTATTTATTTATTACTCACTTTGTTTCACAAGATAAAAAAAATTGAAATATATATATATACATTATACATCATATAAATAAAAAATTAATAATAATAATAATAATAAAAATTAATAATAATGTCATATATAACTTTATAAAGATCTAAAATATAATCATTTATTGTTAAATTTAATAATAAATAATAATATTTATTAGATAAAGATAAAAAATATTATTAAGATATTATTAATTATATTAAAAATAAAGATTATAAATAATAATAATTGATATAATAAATGGAATAATATGATGACAATATGTATATTATGAAAAGATTATTAAAAAAATATAAAATTAAATAATAATATAATATTGATAAAGTAGTTTATTATATGATATAACATCTATTTATTTTAAATAATATAGATAATGTTGATTATTTATAATTATTAATTCATTTAAAAAAATAATAATTTTATATCAATATTATCAATGAATTAAAAAAAAGTTCTTTAGTTATTGATAATAATGATTCATTTGAATATTTTGATGATTCAGCTAATAATGATATATAATTGATATTATAATTATAATATCAATAAAATGAAATTAAAAATATTTTTTATTCTTGTGATGACAATGATGAATATTTTAGTTTACATTATAATTATAAAGATAAAATTATATAAATAAGAATATATGATGTTGAATATATATAAATAATTACAGATGATAATATGAATAATTATGATAATAAATATTCAAATATATTTCATGATGATTATAATTTATTTAATATAATAAAAAAAATAATCAAAATGTAAAAATAATTAAGTTCAAATATAGATTAATTAATTATTTTTAATTTAAATAAAATTTGTGAAGGGATTTAATAAATATTATATTATGTAGATGCTGTAAAATATTTAATAAATTTAGATAATTTAATATAATCATATTAAAATAATAAGAATATAATATTAAAATTAAAATCAAAGAGTTATTATTTAGATTTAGAAATTATATTTACTATAAATTATGATATAATATTAGATTCAAAAACATTTTAAAAATGTATAATAAGATTAACAGAAATATAATATTAAACATTGATATTGATATTAAAATAAAAATATTAGATAATATTGTATGATAAAATATAAGATATCAAGAATAATAATGATATTATTATTAAATATTTTATGAATTTATTAAATCAACATTATATTAAAACAAATTATTATTTAGATTAAATTTATTAAAATATTAAAAGTGATATTTATAAATTTAATATATATGTAAATTGTTATGACAATAGAATAAAATTAGAATTATATACTTATAATTCTAATTTTAATATCATTATAAGTATATATAAAAATTAAAAAATAAATCTAATTTATAAAAATTCTAAAAATTAATTATTTGTTTTTAATTTTATATATAATGATATTATTAAAAATGACGAATAATTTGATATGTTATATGATATGATGGATAAATTACATAAAATATATTTAAAAAAAGAAAAATATATAAAATATTCTGATTCTATTATGTATGATATATAATAATATATACTTAGATCTAACTTTAAAAGAGATGATTATTATTAAGATATTATGAGTTAATTAATGTAATGATTTTATTAAGAAAATAATTATTTTATAATATGATTTTTTATTTATATTACTTAGTTTGTTTATTATATAGAATTAATTTTAATAGATAGATTAAAAAAATTGAAAAAAAAATATAATATATTATCTATATTAAAGCTATAAATAAAAACATAATTTTATAAATAAATATTTTATTTTAATAATCTTAGATGTCTGATAACTAACTTTAAAACTCATTTTAAGGCTTATTTGGAAATATATTTTTTAATATTAAAATGATGAAAATAATAGAAAATTTTTTATCATTGGATGAATATAAATAATTTTTGAGAACAAACAAAATTATATATAGCACATATATATATAGTTATTATTATAAAAATTTTAAAAAAATAGAAAAAAATTCATGTTTAAATAATTAAATATTAATATATTTTAATAAAGATGAAGAAGAGTAATATTATAAATATATTCAATAGCATTTTATAAATATATAAAATAAATATATGTATAATGATAATTTTAAATAAAAATGTTATATACATTTGAAATAATTATCTTAGATAGGATAATAACATAAAAATATATTTATCAAATTCATTGATTAATATTCGAATAAAGAGGATAAAAAACATTATTATTTTGATTTTACAAATGTTTATTTAAAATTTGAAAATCCATTATAAAATATAGAAAATTAAAAAAAATCATAATAATTATATTAATTATTATAATAAACTTTGACATAACCAAAAGAACCATTTTTTAAAATAAAAAGAGAATGTGTTGGTGAACATATATAATCTAAATTTTAAGAGTTATTGATAGATGTATTGTATTAACCTAAATAATGTACCATAAATATAAATATTGAAGATTTAAAGATACCTGATGTAGATAATTATAAAATAAGATTATAAAGATAAAATTATTATATGTATTATAACAATAAAAAAGAATTATATTAAGAATTAGAAAGAGAATTTAAAAGAGAATTAAATAATAAAAATAAAATTAAATAATAATCACGTGGTGTATTTTTAATTGAATTATTTGATTTAATAAAATAAATGGTTTAGATTTAATTATTTTCAATAGATTAAATGTTATAGATGTAAGATAATGATTTAGATTTCATATTCACTTATAATAATAATTGGGAAAATTATGTATGTTCGATGTATAATTTATAATAAAAATTTACAAGTTATATAAATTAATACAATAATATGTTTATGTATAATATGTAAAATCATCCTAAAGTTTTATTTTCAATATGGTAATTAATGACTAGATTATGGATTGCAATTATATTTAAACCATATTATAAATAAATAATATAATCATTTAAAATATGTTTAGTTTAAGTATTAGATTAAGAAAATGATATTAAACATATATATTTAGATAAATCTAAAGCTTATTAATAAGTATTGAAACTTCTATAATCAGTATTTGATATAAGTATAAATGAATATAATGTTCATTACATAGGTCATTCTAAATTTTACATATAAGATACTTATTATTAAGAATTTGAATAAATATTTTTGGAAAAAAATAAAAAATATCTTGATAATTTATTCAAAAATCCAAATTTAGAAATAGATAATTTGTAAAATTTAATATATTATTTTGATGATAATATTTTTTTTAATACTTAACATAGAACAGTATATTTATTAGAAAAATTACGAGATGAAAAATAAATATAATATATGAAATAATGGTTAATAAAATGTTATCAAAAAAATGAAAAGTATCTATAAACAAATTTATAAGGTGAAATAAACAAAGAATAATGTGAATTTATCAAGTAACATCTTAAATTAGATATTGAAGATAAAAAAAAATAATAATTTGCTATATGGTTATAATAATAATAAGATTATTAATAATATTTATAAAATATGATGAATATTGTGAACAAAGAAAAATATAAATATTATTATGAAAGAGATAATAATTTAAAAAACCATAATCATTAAAGAAAATTAGAAATGAATATAAATAATGATTTATAACATTTTTATCAATTAAATTATGAAATGAACATTGCTATTGTTAATAATTATATTGATAGATAAAAAAAAAATAATAATGATGAAGATGATGATGAAAATTATGATTTATATGATGATAGTGATTATATTGAGGATGAAGATGAAGATGATGATAATTAATAATAATCACAATAATTCACACTCTAAAAATAATAATCATTTATTGGATCATAATAAACAGGACTCTAAAAACAATAATCATTTTTTGGATCATAATAAACAGGACTCTAAAAATAATAATCATTTATTGGATCATAATAAATAGGACTCTAAAAATAATAATCATTT
>Ga0214923_10007115_pt1 | contig 12304 bp, 22 predicted proteins | sample LL1510_MetaG_FD_177993 | JGI IMG/M metagenome (GOLD analysis project Ga0214923, IMG submission 177993) | Freshwater microbial communities from Lake Lanier, Atlanta, Georgia, United States - LL-1510 | ecosystem: Environmental > Aquatic > Freshwater > Lake | place: USA: Georgia | collected...
ATCAGACTCTACAACATTGATTGGCTTTTCGATTAATTTCATATATTGAATTTAAATTAAATTTAAAATGAAGTCAAAGAAAATTTTATTCGTAGCTATCTCTATCAATAGCAATCACATAAGGAAACCTTGGCACTTCATCTGGCGTATAATTAAAGAATTTTATGGTAGCTTTCTTACCCAATAATTCATTTCTTTGTTTGTAAAGTTCTTTAAGATAACCAAAATCACCTTTAATATTACTCTTAAAGTATTTACCCTTGGCATTTACAAATTCCATATAACCAGCGGTTCCTTTGCGGTTGCCTTCGCCTTCTTTAATTCCTTTGATTACAAATTCAGCATCCATAAACTCTTTTCTTTTAAGAAGATGTTTGCTTCGTTTATTTTCATAAGGTCTATTTAATCTGACCATTTGACCTTCATATCCATTTTCCATATACATTTCGTATGCTTGAGTAAGTTCTTGCTCGTTACTTACCTTTAAAGTAGTTACAACAACGATACTTGTATATTTTCTTTTAGTAAGAGCATTTGAAATTAATTCATATCTCTCGTAGAATAGATCACTTTGATTTAACATTCCAATATTAGGAGCATCATAAACCCAATACTGAATACTATCAGCACTTTCTTCTAGTTCCTCATCGGTAGGCTTAGTCCTCTTTACTAAGGAACAAATTTTATTAAAATCATTTGCAAACTTATCACAATATAGTTCACCATCAAGAATTGCATTTGGATAATCTTTAAAAAATAAATCTAGATTGTGACGAATATGTGGTGCAGAAATAATCTTCTTGCCATTTCTGCTAAACATTCCATCTTTTGTTACAATACAACGAATACCATCAAGTTTGGGTTGGCTATAAACTGGATAAGCAATTTCGTGATCTTCATACTTTTGTGCAAGCATTGGCTCAAAATATTGTTTCTTATTAATATCTTTTATATCTTCAAAATAACCAGATTCAAGTTTTTGCTTACGCTTTGCTTCTGCTTCTTTTAATGCTTGCTCACTTGCAGAGGTAGCATTTGCACGACAAGTATTTTTAGCTTTGCAATCTGTCCATTCATTAGTAATCTTTTCGCCATCTGTTTGACCAGAAATTGTGCGGTATTGATTTCCTTTAACTTCAATAGTCCATTCTTGGACTTTGCCAGTTTTAGTCTTTTTATAAATTGTAGGTAACTTCATAGTCTCAGTTTATACTGGACTAGCCAACTTGTCAAATTTTGTTTTTTTTTGATTTAGAAGGAGTTGCAACTTTTAGCAAACTCCAAGTGCCATCTTTATTATCGTGCCAATCAATCGTATCGCCAATTTTCCAACCCATCTTTTTTATTAAAGAATTTGGTAGCTCAATATACTGATAGCCGTCTTGCTCTTTGATTTCAAGAATATGAGGCTTTTTCATCTAGGAGTCAAGACTTTAACAATGAATCTAATACCCTTCCAATTCATCCACTCTAATCCTCTGATAAGTTTTGTAATAGACCTTTGAATCTTCCAGCTAATTCTTTCAACAGAACGAACATAATAATTAAAATAAATCCTATAAACTGGACAACGCATTTTTCTTTCGTGTTTAGCCATCGCTACTTCTGATTGGATTTGATATTCAATTCTATCTTTGCTAGGATACTTTTGATATTCTGGAAGGATTGTAATTTCTTTTACCTCACCTTTAACTATAACAGCTTTCCAATCTGGATAAAAGTCTAGCCCATCAATATTATCTCCATATACAACACAACCAAAAGTAAAAGTGCCAGTATAATCACTTCTAAAGACTTCTTCTTCACTATCTTTTACCCATTTATTTTTATCAAAAAATTCTCTAAATCTACCATTACCCATGATATGATCTGGATTATCTTCCCAATGACCTTCTACTTTTAATTCAAATAATTTGTTGTCTCTTAAAATAAAAGTAGACATAGCATTTTCTTCTAGTTCTTTTGTTTGAAATTCCTCGTCTCGCCAATTACGATTTAGCGTCTTTAATGTAGCATCAAGAGGAAGCTCTTGTTCTACTTTGACATAATTAAATAATCCCATACTAATTATTATATTCTATAATTTTATTAAGTCAATGTTATTTTTATTGTCTATAATAACAAAAGAAGCTCTTTCTTCACAAAAACTACCAGTATTAATATACTTATCAGAGTATTCGGCTATATGTGAGTGACCGCAAATTACTTTGTCATAGTTATTATTTTCTATATATTTGAGAGCATTTCTTTTCATATCGGAGCTTTTTTCTATAAAATTATTTGTTCTATTTTTAAATAAATGAAAAAAATCATCAGCAAATGGAGTATAATGTCGGAATATGTAATATAATCTTACAATAAAATTTGTTATGTATTTAAACCTACTAAAGTAAATATCAAAAATATCTCCGTGAACAACAAGAATCTTTTGATCTTTTAATTCTAAAATGTATTCGTCTTTGCAATCGAATCCTAGAAGAATACTCATAAACTCTGCTTTGAGAAAACAATGATTTCCAATAAGGTAAATTACTTTTTGTTTCTTTGATAATTTTCTTAATTTAGATAATACTTTCCAATGATTACCTTTTAAACGATTTAAGTTGTGATGGTCAAAAAGATCGCCAGCAATTATAATTGTTTTTGCTTTGTATTTTTTTAAAACTTTTAATAAGATTTCTGCTTTACAATCTTTATCGCCAAGATGAATGTCTGAAATTATAAGATACTTATTCATTATTTCTTATTTTATCAAGTAAATTTTCACAAATAATTTTCATTTTTTCTGCGGAAAAACAACCTCTACCTAAATTTGCTAATCTTGAAGAAATTACTATATTATTTATCTCATATCCTCGGTCATTGTCTATCCGATCTATGCTTAAAGCTAAGGGATGATTTGGCTCTAAGTTTGCTTCTGGATCTAGTTTTACTTTTAACCAGTAACATCTTCCATTTTGCTTATTAAAAATATCTTTTAGGATAGATTTATTTATATTTTTAGACACTTCTTTTACGATATTCCTTTTTCTACCCTTTTGTCCTGCTCTTTTTAAATTTTTCATTAATCTTACAAATGGATCTTTTTTTCTGGTTTTAGATATATTTTTTATTGTGTGTAATAATTTTTTTATATGATTTGCTGATGTTTCTGCAATCAAGTTATCTTTAGAAAGATCAAAAATATTTCCGTTCTTGTATATTACAATCTCTGGTAGCTCTTTATTATAAAATAAATAAAATAATCTATTTACGAGTAGTCTTTTTTTTCTATAAATAATATAAATTTTATTTTTTTCTACTTGTATTTTCTTTTCTTTATTATTCTTTCGTAAAAAAATTTTAAAATTTATATCATCAAAAATGAAATCTTTTATCATATCTTCGTATAAATTAGGAAATAAAAATCTTATAGTATCTTTTTTCATAAGTTAGCAAAAGATTTTTCTTTCATTTTTAATTCAAAATCTACATCTACATTTAATCCGTATGAATCTGGTATGCAAGTTGCATAGTCAGCGTGTTTGCGTGGATTCTTATGACCTTCAATACTTTCTGAATAATGAAACAAAGGAGTAGTATTCCAAGTAGAATAAGCTAACTCAAAGGCTTGCTTCTCGGTTAATCCATCTGGATGACACTTGTGATGAAGATAATCAAAAGTAATTGGTATAGCTGTGACAGAATGAAAATACTTCATAAGTTTTTTAATAGACCAACAAGTATTTTTGTCATCGTTTTCTATAACTAATCTGGTCTTAACATCCTCTGATAGCTTATCAAAGTTACTCATAAACTTCTTGACTATATCTTTTAGATCACCCTTGGAATTATGTATGTGCATATTCATGGGCGAGTTATAGTTTAGTGGACAACCAATTTGCGTCATAAACCAACCATAGAAGTTTAATTCTTTGATTGTTTTATCTACGGCATTTTGATTGTCACTAGCAAGAACATTAAATTCAGAGGGATGACAAGAAACTCTTACATTCGTAGATTGAATTAAAGATTTGATCTTATTGAATTGATCTAGTATTAGATTATAGTCTGGTAAATCTTGTAGTGATACATTAGCCTTATCATAAGTAATAAGAGGAAAGAGATCAGAAGATAATCTATATGCGTGTCCATTATCCGCACAATATTTAATAGCGTGATATGTAACATCCATATTGTTTAGAATACGAGATGACAACTCTCTCAATGCTTCTTCTCTAGAAAGTTGAGAGAATCTTTTATATGTCATTGTCTTAAACTTCTTGGGAACATCTTGCTCCTCTAGAGTTAAGACGATACAGCATACTCCTTTTCTCATTAGCTAAATATATTAACTATTGTCAATTTTGTCAATATCTACTTTCTCAAAGAATCCAATCATATTCTGCTTTAATCTCTTGCAATCTAGTTTCTATTTTTTTATTTATATTTGAGTGTCTAACTTGTTGTAGCTTATCAAGATCCGCAAGCTCAATCTTTGGAGCAGAATATTCTGCTATGTGAGAAGAACTTGCACGATTCTTTAAAGCTCTTTTGAAATCTGTCATCTGTAAATATATGTAGATGAACCATTTTGTTTTTTTAATTCTTTTTTAATCAACGACTTTTGATTTTCTTCTTTCCAAGAAATGCTATCATAGTTTCGTTTAAACCTATTAGAGAAACAATTTCTCGGTGAATCACCTTTTCCAGCTTCTTTATTTGGCATTTTTTCGTTCACAAATATGACTTATTATATTTGGCATTTTTTCGTTAGCAAATATGGCTTTATTTGCAAAAATCCTGTTAGCAAATATGTTATTATATTTGGGATTTTTTCGTTAGCAAATATTACTTTTTAAAGTCACCAAGATCGCGATCAAAAGAAAACTCTCCTGTTTTTTCTACAAGACATTCGTAAGTTTCTTCTGTGCATCCAGCCATCTCAGTAAATGGAGCTACTACTGCAAAAATTCCAAATGAACCAATAGTTGCTGCGGTTGATATTGGTCTAACAAATACTAGATCTCCAGCTGATATAAAACCATCTGCTACTGGAGAAGATTCACTTTGAGTACCAGTATCAGACAAGCCTAGAGAGGCGGAGAGTAGTGATATTAATGCTAGTGTTTTAATTTTATTCATATTTATATATCATATATGAAATATAAATATTTGTCAAATATTTTATATAAATTTTACAAAGAATCAATATAATATATTATGAAAATAGGTTTTAATTGTAGTAGTTTTGATTTGCTTCATGCTGGTCATGTTACAATGCTTAAAATGGAGAAAGATTTATGCGATTATTTAAAAGTAGCTTTACAAGTAGATCCAACTATTGATAGGCCAGGAATTAAAAATAAACCAATTCAAAGTATATATGAAAGATATGTTCAATTGCAGGCTTGTAAATATGTTGATGAAATACTGGTATATAGTACAGAATTCGATCTTCTTCAATTAATAATGACTCAAAAAATAGATATTAGATTTTTAAGTGAAGAATATTTAAATAGAGATTTTACTGGAAAAGATTATTGCATAAAAAATGGTATTCAGCTTCATTATCATAAGCGTGGACATATTTATTCTTCAAGTGAATTAAGACAGAGAACTGCAAATTTAGAAAAAATTAAAAATAATGAAAATTTAATAGAAATACCTCAACATTCTCCAGATTTAATTAAGCCAGAATAGCACAGCGGTAGTGCAACGGTTTTGTAAACCGTAGGTCATCGGTTCGAATCCGATTTCTGGCTCTTATCTTTTTGGTATAAAATTAACTAAAGCCTCATCTCCATATACTTTAAATGATTTTAATTTATACTCTTTTCTTTCGAGCATATTCTTTAGTTCATTAATATATTCACTTTTCATATAAACAACTATACTTTCACCATCTTCAATATCTACGCCATATTCATCAGCGAACTCAGAGCAAATCGCAAGGGCTTCATTTTCATTGCTCATAGTATATATTACACCTGTTATATTTGGCATCTTTCTGTTAGCAAATTAAAAGTGTAAATTAACAACCAAAAAAAGAAACTAATCGGAACGAGTAGGATTCGAACCTACGGATGATATTAAACCATCGGAAGCTTAGTAGGCTTCTGCTTTAGACCTCTCAGCCATCGTTCCAATCATTTCAACCAAACCGATGTAGGATTATAAGCTTCTGTATCAAGATAATCCCAAACTTTCCAATCTTTTTCTCCTTTAGTATAAGAAATAATATTAGAAAGAAATGCTTGTAAATCTTCAATATGCCAAACATCGTCTAATAATTTTTTTCCAAGATATCGTGATTGATGAGCAACATGATCTGCATAGCTATATGCAAAAGCCGAAAACGGCGGAAGGACGCATCCCATAGAGCAAAGAACTCCTTGCATCCTAGAGGCAACTTCTTTTCCACCAACAGAGTGCATTGTTACAATTACTCCAGCTGGCTTACCAAGAAGATGTTTCTTCCCTTCAATCTCGGTCATCTTTTCAAAAAGCTGTTGCATATTTGAACCCCAACTATCCCAATATGTTCCTGTGCAAAAAATTAGTGCATCACTTTCTTTAATAATATGTCTTACTTTAGGCCAATAAAAATCCTTATGAAGATGAACAATCTTTATTTTTATATTTGAATCAATTTTATTAATTTTTTTCTTTATTTTATTAATAAGAGATCCTGTATTGCCACTTTTCCCGCCAATAGAACCATTAATTATGGTAAGAATTATTTTCTTTTCTGGCGAGTTCATCTATATAGTCCTTTATTATATTATATAATCTAGATTCTTCTGGATTCGCTTCTCTCTCAACTTCATCAAAATTATAGAATATATATTCTTTTAATTGGTGGTGCTTGAATCTATGTATTCCTTTTTTATCATCACCATTAACAAATATATATCTGAATGGCAATGGTTCATTTTTTATTTTATATAATTTTCCATATTTGGGAGGAATTGGTTCGGTTTTATCTAGAAAATTTAATATTTTTTTAAATATCATAATACTCCAAAAACTTTTAACATAACAATAGAAGAAACAATTGCACCAATTAAACTACTACAAGTTCTAATGATTTCTAGTTTGTGATTGTGATGATCTACCCATATCTCGAAAGGATCTCTTAGTTTTCCTTTTGCTAGGAGTTTTTTTCTTTGTTTTTTACTTAACTTTAGATTAGATATATCTTTTAATGTTATCATTTTTTTATTGCTCCCCATATACCAGCAAAATATCCAAAGTCTTCAAATCGATCTTTTTTATCCCTTACTTCTTCATCTACTGCTTTTTTAAGTTCTTGAAAATCGGTAGCTGTAGGATCTGGATAATCATGTCCTATCATAATTCCGTTCTTTTTTAATTTTGGATACCATGCTAAAATATCAGCTTTTACATTTTCATAATCATGTGCTGCATCAATAAAAATAATATCGCAACTTTCATCTTCATGAATTTTTGCGACTTCTAGTGATGGTCCTTGCTGAATATTAACTTTATCTAAAAAGTTAAATTCATTCAAATTTTTCTTAAATTCTTGTAAAAGATTCGAAGTATCAAAATCCTTATGTTCTTCACTTCCCTTCCAAGTATCTACGCAATATATTGTTACATCTTTTTTTTCTGTAGCAAAACAAAAGACTGAAGTTGACTTACCTTTCCAGCTGCCGACTTCTACAAGTTTACCTTTTAAATGAGATGCTATAGCGTATAATGTATAGGCTTGATACGGCCATAACCATCCTTGTATTTGATTAATAGTACCATATAATTCCTCTAGAAATCTTTTATCATATCTTTGTATAGATTTTATATATTTATTAAATATTCCAAAATTATTCATATTTATTTTTATCTTTAACGGATTTCCATATTTTATTTTCTGTATCTAAATCAGAACTCCAAAGCATAAGTTTTGAGTATAATCCGTATCCAAAACCATTAAACCATTGCATGGTTGTTCTACTTATAATATCTCCTAAATAATAAAAGATATAAACTAAAAATAATTTCATTATATATTATAATTATATATGCTCTTTGTTTCCAGAAAAAGTTATATCAACTGATTCATGTAAAATATGATTTAATTGATTTCTAATAAATGATTGCATAGTCTGTAATGTATTAAATTTATAAAGATTATTATTTTGAAATAGTTTATAGGTATGTATTTTCTCTAAAATATCACATTTATTAATAATTAATTTAGTGACTCCAGAAATCTTAATGCTATCAATTAACTTATTAAGATTTAACCAATTTACAATTCTTTTACGACCAGTAGTTGATCCAAATTCTTGACCAATATCGATTAACATATTTAATTCTGGATCATCCCACAGAGATTCTGGAAATAATGGATCAACTCCGCTTTTTGTATCATAAATCTTTGTCACCCCAATAATATCTTTGATCTTTTTAGGAGAAAAACCTAAAGAGCAGGCCGAATAAGGTAAGGTTTCACTACTCGTAACATATGGATAATCACCATAATTTATATCAAGCCAAAAACTTTGCGCGCCTTCACACAAAATATTTCCATAAAGTTCACCATCCCAAAGGTAATTCTTATCAATATAATTTTTTGCAAGTTTACCGATTCGCAGCATTTTATCTCCATAAGCTGGAGCTATACCTTGTCCAGTTGTTCCAAGTTTAGCTTTTAAAAAATTAAGATCATATTGAATATGTTTCTCTGTAATAATATGAGCTTTTGGACTTACTTTAATCAAAGATGTATCAAATCCTTCTTTTTGCAAGTATTCTATCTCGTCAAAAAATTTGTCAACATTAATTACGCAATTAGGACCAATAACACTAAGTTTATTTTGAAAAATTCCGCAAGGAATAATATGGGTTTTATATTTTTTATCTCCAAGATAGACTGTATGCCCAGCATTAGGACCACCATTCCACCGACAAACAATATCATAATTTTTACTTATAGCATTACTTATCTTGCCTTTACCTTCATCGCCCCAAGCAAGGCCAAATATAATATCTACTGAATTTATCATTAATTTCTATTATTATAATAAAAATATAAATAAAATACAAGTGTAAATTATAGATATGTTTAAATATGTATTAGGATTTTCAGCATTTATATTAGCTTCTTGTGCGGCTTTCTTTTCTGTGAAAGGAATCGCTCTTCTTTTTGCTGCAAGTTTCTGGAGTGTAGCTATAATGGCTGGAAGTCTTGAGTTATCTAAATTAATATCTGCTAGTTATCTTTATCGTTATTGGAAAGATATAAATAAAATTCTTAAAAACTATATGTTAGTGGCAACTATTCTCCTTATGTGTATTACTAGCCTTGGTATATTCGGATTTCTTTCAGACGCATTTCAAAGAAATTTCTCTCAATATAGCTTAAATTTATCAAAGATTAATAGCCTAAAATCTCAACAGACTTTTCTAACTTCTCAGATAGAATTTAATAAAAATAAATTAAAAGATTTAATAGAGCTTCAAAAGACATATCAATCATCTTTAGATAATGCAGTCAAACAAGATGTGACTACCACAAAAACCACAAGTGGTGGATTATTTAGTAGTGGTCAAACTGAAAAAGTCACAGATATAAAATTAGTAGAAAGTAGAAATAAAATAGTAGAAGGGTCTCAGCAGAATATTAATAATCTATTCTCGCAAATATCTACTGTTACTAGTGACCTTCAAAATTTAGAGAAACAATCTTCTGAAAATGCTCAGACTATTATACAATTAGAAAGCGATAATACTAAGGGCGAGATAGGTACATTTAAATTTGTAGCAGAAGCTTTTGGTATGAATATAGAAACAGCAGTAAAAATATTCATTATATTAATAGTAATTGTATTTGATCCTCTAGCAGTCTGTTTGGTAATAGCTTATAATTCTTTGAATAAGAAAGAATATAAAATTGAAACAAAAGAAATAGTTAAAGAGCAAAAAATAGAACAAATAATAGAAAAACCTATAGAAAGACTAAAAGTTATTTATAGAGACTTTAAAAGAGGAACAAAGTCCAAGCATAATCCAGATCTTGCTGATCCTAATATTTCTTAATTTTATAATTTTTATTAGATGGATCTATCTTAAGAATATGAGCTTTAGCTTTAGATAGACCATCTTTTGATGGAGGAAATACTCCGTGAAGAAAGTTATCATTTTTACTAAAAATAGCGTAATACTTATGTTTTAGTTTCTTTTGTTTCTGATTTTTTATTTTCTTTTTCATTTACTAGTTTCATTAAATGTTCTTTTAGAGAATCTCTAGCTTTATCGCAAAAATCTTGTCCCATTTGACCACAACAATGTTTAAATTTTTTACCAGTATGCGGACAAGTGGTATTTCTGGGAATTTTTGGATATATTCTTACTATGGGGCTAAATTCTGTAGCTCTGGCATATTCTATTGAAGTTAATTTATCTATATTTTCTTTATCCATAATATATTATATATTAATTATTTAGTAAATCAAATTTTTCCATGAGCAAAACCTTCGTACATGCTATTAGAACTATTTCTAACGGCTTGAATTTTATTGAGCCATAGTCCCCCTCTCATGTCCTTAAGGTCTCTAAAACCTAAATAACTCATGGCACTTCTTAGTCCATTTGTAAAATCATATACAACATCTTCTATTGATTTATTTTCTATAATTGGAATTAGAGTGTTATCTCCTTCAACAAAAAGATTCTTTTTTGTTCCATCATATAATTCATAGTCTTCAACAACATCTCTACTTGCCATTCCTCTGTATTTAGCAAATCTTTGTCCATCTTTTTCAACTATATCTTGATCATCTATAACATCTGACAATCCAGCGAAAATTCTTCCGCAAATAACAGCGTCACATCCACTAGCTATAGCTTTTACAAGATCTTTTGGATATCTAATTCCTCCATCGGTTAATATACTTGGCCTATTTGCAGGATCTGGCTCGTTTGAATTAAATAAATCTACTTGTGACAATTCCCAATTTCTTACGGCCTTCCATGCATAATAATTTCCAGTAACGCTTGGACAACCAATTCCAGTCTTAACTTGAGTCAAGCACATTGACCCTGGGCCAATTAAATGTCTAAATCCATCGGCTTTTAAAGTGGCTAACCTATATACACTTTGTTTTGTTAAAGTATTTCCTACAATAATATCTTGTCTAAATCCAGCAGTTTTATACCATCTTAAAAAATCTTCAACATTTTTAGCTAAACCATTTGCTGTATCTAAAAAGTATATATCTGTATATGTACTAGTGGCCCTAATTCTATTATCGGCATCTTTTAAACCAATTGCTGTCACGCAAAAATCGCTTTCATCTTTAATGAGTTTTGCTTTACTAGCCTGATCATCAATAGACATGAATCTATGCATAACTCCTGCACCACCTAATTTATTTATTTTTATACAAGATTTTACCGAAGAAACTGTATCCATTGGAGACAAAATAATTGGTATTTTTATCTCATAATTTTTAGAAATTTTAGTTTTTGTACTAACCTCTTTTCGTGAATTTATATCTGAAAAATTTGGTAATAATGAAATATCATCATAGCTTAAAGCTTCTTTAAATTCTTGTTTTTGCATATAAGATATCTTAAGTGATTCTTTAGAAAGAATCAAGTAAAATATTGACTATAAAAATAAAAAGTAGTAATATATAACTATGGATCAAATGTTTATACAAATTATTATTGGTCTCTGTGTTGCTATATATTGGCATATTAAAAGTTAATATGATTAATAGAATTTCATTTATAGAGGCAGCATTAGAAACCGCAAAAATTTGGTCTACAAGATCAGAAGATCTTCACAAAAAAGTTGGAGCTTGTATCCTAAATAAAGAAGGCAGAGTATTGTCTGTTGGATATAATGGTCTTACTCACAAATTAACTGTTAATGATAGTTTTTGGAAAAACAGAGATTATAGGAGGGATTATGTTATTCATGCAGAAGTCAATGCTTTAGCTCTAATAAAAAAACAAGATGAACCTAATATTATTGCTACCACACTTTTGCCTTGTTCTCATTGTGCTACAAATATAGCTTGCTATGGTATTAAAATTGTAGTATATAATGAAGAATATGAAAAAGATCAAAAAGCAAAAGATATATTTAAATTCTATAATATAGATTTAATTAAATTATGAAATTATTTTTATTATTAATAATAACATGCATGTCATCGTACTCTCAAAATGGTAGAGTATTCGATACATATTATAGTGGAGGAGATTCTACTAATGAATCTCACCAAACTATATTTACAAAACCATTTCAATCTTATAATTATATTAAAACTCATCGTGGAATTGAAGTATA
>Ga0214923_10007117_pt1 | contig 12302 bp, 9 predicted proteins | sample LL1510_MetaG_FD_177993 | JGI IMG/M metagenome (GOLD analysis project Ga0214923, IMG submission 177993) | Freshwater microbial communities from Lake Lanier, Atlanta, Georgia, United States - LL-1510 | ecosystem: Environmental > Aquatic > Freshwater > Lake | place: USA: Georgia | collected 2015-10-15
CACCCTGACCGGGCGGGCAAGAGCTGCAGGCGGGACCTTCCGTGAACCGCATCGAGCCGGGCACCATCTGACCGTCGCCGACACGGCCCTGCATGGAGTAGCTGCCATCGCCGCCGACGGGTTCAGTGACGACATACCCGCCGCCGGAGGCCGGCAGATCCAGCGGCTGACCGTTTCCCTGCCTCTTCAACGACGTCGGCTGCACACCGCCGGGGTTCCGGCGGGCCCGGGCGAGTGGCTTGGCAGACTGGCTGGCGAGCGGCCGTGGGCCCGCCTGTGTCGTCTTGCGCACGGTATTTTCAGCTGCAGAAGGCTGCAGCGGCCCGCTGCTCTCCACGGCCCGCGTGAGGGCGATCGGCGAGTCGAGACCACCCTCCGCGTCGCTCGGGTCGACGAGCGCGGCTTGCTCGGCCGGCTGCCGATCGGCGGCGGTCTCGATGGGCGGCGGGTCCGCGAGCGCCGGCAGGGCCATGAGCGAGCGAATCGAGGCCGGAATCGAGAATCGGCCGTCGCCAGAAGCCGATTCCACCACCGTCAGCCGGTTCACGACCCGTTCCACACCCGGCACTTCCTCGGCCGCCGCGATCGCGGCGTCGATCTGCCGGGCGTCGGACACCGTGCCCTCGAGCCACACCGTTCCCGCCTTCGCCTTGACGTTCACGCGGTAGCCCTTGAGAGCCCCGGATTCCTTCATGTTGGCCGCGACGCTCGCGGCCAGATCGGCGGCTGACACGGACGTCGCAGCCGGCGACACCACGACTGCGGCCACGAATGCGGATCTTGAAATGGGCATGGCAGGCTCCTTGGATCGGCGGCGGATGCAGAGGACCGCCGCTGGGGATTGTCTTCGACCAGCAGTGCCGCCGAGGGGGAGTTTTTTTCCGGTTCGCGCGGAAATATCGCGCAGGGCCGGCAGTCGGGAAAGACTGGTGAAGCCCGGGCGACGCCGCAAACGCCGGTGGCCGGGTCAATCCTGCCGGCCGCCGTCGCACACCGCGATCAGCGTCATCAGCGTGAGCGTGACCGCGCACACGGCGGCCGACGCCGGGCCGAATTGCAGCGCGAAGCCGCACAGCCCGCCGACCGCGGCCAGCGCAATCACGAGGAGCCACTGACAGCCGCGCTCGTGCCGCGTGCCCTCGGCGAGCCGCACCAGCCCTGCCGCGATCAGGCCCAACACCTGCACCGCGCTCAACGCACACAAGACGGGGCTGACGGCGACCGCGAACAGCAGCATGCAAACCTCCTGGAACCCCCACCGGGGTTGATGACCCTAGCGATCCGGCAGCCCCTCGGCAAAGCCAATTCCAACCGCCCTCCGGCGGCCCAAACGGCTCAATTCGCGCCGAGGAGTTTCTCGAGCTTCTTCTCGAGGTCTGAGATCACGAGGTTGCGGTCGACGACGTTCCCCTGTGCATCGAGGAGAAACATCGTGGGCAGCGTGAGGACGCCGAGCTCTTCGGCCAGCGGCCCGTCGAGACCGCCCGATTCATGCAACTGCGGCCAGGGAATCGGCTTGGCGGCGAGGAACCTGGCGAGCGCGTTCTTGTCGGTGTCGAGGGCGATTCCGACGACGGCGAACTTCTTGGGGCCATACTTCGCCTGGAGCTCGCGGATCTGCGCGATGTCGACCTTGCAGGGCTCGCACCATGTCGCCCAATAGTGGACGAGCACCGGCCTGCCCCGCAGCGACTCCAAAGACACCGCTCGGCCGTCGAGCCCGGTGCCGGAAAGCGCCAGCGGCTGGCCCACGCTCTCGAGCCGCCGGGCCGCGCCGCGGGCCTTGCGGGCCGACGGCGACTCCGGGAATCCGCTCACGATCGCGGCGTAGCGCCCGAGCGCCTCCTTCTCGGCGCCTGAAAACTCGTCGGAGATGCCCATCTGGAGCATCGCTTCAGCGGCATCGGGAGCCTGCGGATGCTGCTCGACGAACCGCTCGAGGTCGTCGAGCCAGGCGGCCTGGACCTTGGCGATGTCGGCGTTCGGCTGCTGCATGCCGGCGGCATAGCGGGCGGAGGCGAGCCGGAAACGGACGAACGCCGCGAGCCCGTCGTCGGCGGCCACCGCCGTGGCCAGCCGCTCGAGCCCCGGGATGCCTTCGGGCAGCGAGCCTTCCTGCACGCCGGCGGCGATCGTCTCGGCGAGCTGCCGCACCCAGAAGGGCTTTTCCCCAGGTTCGGCCGCCGCGACCACCTGCTCCAGCAGCCCCACCTGCTCGCCCGCGAGCGGCCTGCGGCCGGCCGGATCGGCCGCCGAGAGCTTCGTCTCGACCTCGCGCAGTTTCGCCAACAGCGGCTTGAGCTTCTCGCTGTCCTGCCCGCCGCCCGCGGCTGCAGCCCGATCGCCCACCCGCGGTCCGAAAAACCCGCCGGCGTCGGTGATTTCGCCCTGCATGCCCGGCAGCTGCGGAAGATCGACCGGACGCCACGTGTCGCCGATGCGCACGAGCGACCCGACGAACACCTGCCCCGTGCCGCTCGACTTGCCTTCGCCTCCTTCGACGAGGGCCACGACGTTGTCGTAGGCCGTCACGTCCCTGCCCACGCCGGCCGTCCCCGCCGGAAGCGACCCCGGCCGCGACGCGAGCATGTTGTTCCAGATGGTCTGGGGACCGAGCGTGTTCTGCGGAGCGGCGGCGAGCTTGGCGAAGCCCTTGGCAGCCGCCGTGACCCGGGCGGTGAGATCGCTCAGCAGCGGCTCCTCGAACCCGGCCGCCTGGAGGTCGGCATTGGTGGGCAGGAGCCGCGTAAACAGCGAAGATTCGCGGAACTTGAGCGCCTCGACGATTTCCGCGGTCGCCTCTTCGGCGGAGATCGACTTCCAGGAATCGATCGAGCCGTTCTCATCCTCATCGATGCCCCACCGACTGCCGCCGGCGCCCAACCACCGGGCTTGATCGGCCTTCGCGTTGTGGTTGGAGTCGACGTCGCGATAGACCTCGGCGCCGTCCTTGTAATAGCTCCACCGGTCGACGACGCGGTCGCCGTTGGTGTCGGCGAACGACCGCAGCACCTCGCCCCGCGGCCCGCGCACGACCCACGCATTGAGGCCGCCTTCCTTTTCCATCTTGATCGTGCACGCCTTCACCTGGTCGGGCGCCACCCGGTCGTAGTCGACGTTTTTCTGAAACGGGGCCAGGCCGAGGGCGTAGTCGACCGTCGGCTGGGCGGCGGGGGCTGCAGCCGGCAGCATGGCGATCATCACGGCGAGTGTCGTTGCCGGCCGCGGCCGGGCGCAACGGGAGACCATCGTGGTCAGGGCGGTCATCGCGGAGGCTCCTTCCTGGAGAGGATCGCACGAAAATACCCGGGATCGCCCCCGGCGCCAGCGCCATTTCGCGGCCGCGCCGGGCCTAAAGCCCCGATTCGGCCCCTTTCAAATCCACCCCTGCAGACCTACACTCGGATCCGACGGCCGTGAGGGCCGCGATCGAAGCGTGCGGGCGCGCGTAGCTCAGTTGGTTAGAGCGCTACCCTGATAAGGTAGAGGTCCCAAGTTCGAATCTTGGCGCGCGCATTTCGACGGATTCCTCACCGACCAGGTGCGGGGACGTAGCTCAATTGGGAGAGCACCGCCTTTGCAAGGCGGGGGTTGTGGGTTCGATCCCCATCGTCTCCATATACGCCCGCCGGGCCATCCATGGCCCCGGCGGGCTTTGGGCGGCCGCGCACCTCCGGGCGATCGTGGCATAGCCAATCGGGCGCCATTCCTGAATAATCCAACCACGTCCCTCATCACTCCTGCCCTCCGCCCGCCCCCCCGAGCCCCCATGCCCGCCTCTGCCACCGCGTCCACGTCTCCGCCGGCGGGCACCCCCCGCCGTGCCGACCTCCGCAACATCGCGATCATCGCCCACGTCGACCACGGCAAGACGACGCTCGTCGACTGCCTGCTCCGCCAGAGCGGGCAGTTTCGGGCCAGCCAGCTCGCCGGTGAGCGGATTCTCGATTCCAACGACCTGGAGAAGGAGCGGGGCATCACCATCCTCGCCAAGAACATCGCGGTCGAGTGGAAGGGCACGAAGATCAACATCATGGACACGCCCGGCCACGCCGACTTCGGCGGCGAGGTGGAGCGCGTCCTGCGGATGGCCGACGGGGCCCTCGTGCTCGTCGATGCCGCCGAGGGGCCTATGCCTCAGACGCGGTTCGTGCTCTCGAAGGCGCTCGAATGCCGGCTGCGGCCGGTGGTGGTGGTCAACAAGATCGACCGGCCCGACGCCCGGCCGCTGGAGGTGCTCGACGAGATCCTCGGGCTGTTCCTCGAGCTCGGTGCCGACGACGACCTGGCCGACTTCCCGTTCGTCTACGCGTCCAGCCGCGGCGGCTACGCCGCACACGACCCGGCCGTCCGCGAAGGCACGATGGAGCCCCTGCTCGACCTCGTGCTCGAAAAGATTCCGGGGCCGGTCGTCGATCCCGCCGCCCCGCTGCGGATGCTCGTGACCACGCTCGACTGGTCCGACTACGTCGGCCGGATCGCGATCGGCCGCGTCGAGTCGGGCACCCTCACCAAGGGATCGCCCGTCGTCCGCTCGACCGCGGCGGGCACGCTGCTGCCGGCGAAGCTCGTCGGCGTGCAGTCGTTCGACAAGCTCGGACGCATCGACGTCGAGGAGGCGACCGCCGGCGACATCGCGGCCGTGAGCGGGATCGAAGACGTGGAGATCGGCGACACGATCTGCGACGCCCTCGACCCCCGGCCGCTGCCGAGGCTCACGGTGGACGAGCCGACCCTGTCGATGGTGTTCGGCATCAACACGTCACCACTGGTGGGAAAGTCGGGCAAGTTTCTCACCACGCGGCACCTCCGCGACCGGCTCGCGAAGGAGCTCGAGAAAAACGTGGCGCTCCGCGTCGAGCCGATCGAGGGGAGCGAGCAGTTCGCCGTGTCCGGCCGGGGCCTTCTGCACCTCTCCGTGCTCATCGAGACGATGCGCCGCGAGGGCTACGAACTCTCCGTGGGGAAGCCACGGGTGATCCTCCACAAGGAGGGCGACGCGACGCTCGAGCCCTTCGAGACGCTCGTGGTCGAGGTGCCGCACGACAAGCTCGGGCCGGTGATGGAGCTCACCGGCTCCCGCCGGGGTCAGCTCGTGCACATGGGCAACCGGGGCGAGTTCGCCCATGCCGTGTTCTCGATTCCGGCCCGCGGCCTGATCGGCCTGCGCACCCGCGTGCTCAACGCCACGCAGGGCACCGCGATCATGCACCATCGCTTCGAGAAGTGGGCGCCGCTGGAAGGGGAGGTGGCCGGGCGGGCCAACGGCGTGCTCGTGTCGATGGTGCCCGGGAAGGCCGTGGCCTTCGGCCTCGACGGCCTCCAGGAGCGGGCCGACCTGTTCATCGGCCCCGGTGACGAGGTTTACGAGGGCATGGTGTGCGGCGAGAACGCCCGCGCCGAGGACATGATCGTGAACCCGACCAAGGAGAAGAAACTCACGAACATGCGGGCCAGCGGCAGCGACCGCAACATCCTCCTGAAGCCGCCGCGGAAGATGTCGCTCGAGGAGGCGCTCGAGTACATAGAGGAGGACGAACTCGTCGAGGTGACGCCCGACTCGATCCGGCTCCGCAAGATCCTGCTCTCCGAACACGACCGCAAGCGGCAGAGCAGGCAGAAATGACCGCCCGTCCGCTCCGCTCCTGAGCCCGCTGGCGGCTGGTTTCGGCTCCCCTGTGGACTTCCCCGCGGCGATCGGGTAGTGTCCCCGGGTTCATTCTTCCTTCTCGGCCCCAGGAAACCCATGGTCAAGCTCACGGTCAGAGAGCGCGAAAGCATCCAGGAGGCGGTCCGCCGCTTCCGCAAACTGGTGGAGCGCAGCGGCATCAAGAAGGAGATGCGACGGCGCGAATTCTTCGAGAAGCCGAGCGAAACGAAGCGGCGTGCCCGACTGCGTGCCGAGCGGCGCACCAAGCGCAACCGCCTGCTCGGTGTCTGAACAGGCCCCGCCTCAGAACGACTGGGTGAGCCGGAAGAACGCCCCATCGAAGGAGAGGCTGGAATTGGTGAGCGGCACACCCGTCGCCAATGCCGATGGCGGCGACTGACCATTCAAGTCGATCGTCTCCGAATAGCCGATATTCCCGAAGTACATCAGCATCCAGCCGGCAGAGATGCTCGTTCGCGGTCCCCACTGCCAGCTGGTGCCGAGGGCGATGTCGAAGTTCGGGATCACGAGCGTGCCGCCGGTCGTCTGGGATTCCAACAGGTTCGAGGCCTTCGTGAGCCGGGAATCGAAGTTGCTGTAGTTGCCGACCAGCAGGGCGGCTCCGCCCGCCGCAAAAGCGCTCCAGCGGCGGGCCGGGCCGAGATAGCGTCGACCCTGCACGGCGAGCCTGGGCCCGACGCCATGGAAGGCGCGGTCGGTGAGCACGAGATAGTTCGGACACACGGGGCAGAAGTTGTCCACGACGGTCTTCACCGACGAGTCGATGAAGCGAATGCCCGCCGAGCCCGCGGTGTCCCAGCGGGCGGCACCGTCGGTCTCGAGATCGATCTCGAATCGCCGCGCCAGCTCCATGTCGTACACGTCGAGGTTCACGTCGGCCTTCGAGCGGATCGAGGCGGTCGCGGGTTCGGCCTGCGTGAGAAACGGGCCGATGTAGGCCGTTCCGTTCCCGCCCGTGTAATTGCCCGAGGCGGTGCCGAGCACCGACGTCGAGGCGTCGACCGTGAGATAACTGAAGCGGCCCATCGTATCGGCAGAGAAGTTGTAGCCCAGGAAGCCGCGCACGCCGCTGGCGTAGCCGAAGTCGTAGTCGAGGGCCGTAAGCGAGGTCGCCTGCCCGCCCGTATTGACGGCCCGAAACATGGCCGTCGAGTTGCTGAACGAAGGCCTGAGCAGCAGGTAGTCGGCGCCCGCGACGAATCGCGGAAAACATTCCTCGGCCAGTGGCGCTCCGGCGGGGGCAGGGCAGGGCTGCTCCGTCAAACTCGGGAAATCCTCGCGAGGGGCGTCGGACGCCCTGATCGTGCTCGCCGGGTCGGTCGCCACGTCCCCATCGTCGGCCGCTTGCGCCACCCCGGCGGCGAACCACGTTGAAAGGAGCGTCAGCAGAGCCCCGCCGACGAGCGGACGAAACGACAGGATTCGGAGTGTGCGCTGGACCATGGGACGAAATCCTCGGAAAAACCCTGAGATGCAGCGGGCCGATCGGCTGCGGGGGAAATCGACCTCCTCCGGGCCGCGAGATGAGAAAAAACGGCAAACTCTTCGCAGGCGATGCACTCCGCTCCGTGCGGAGGGCCGACGCGACCTGCACAGATGCCCCGAAATACCGCTTCTTCCCGACCGAACAGACGAGGTTTTGCGTTAGATCCCGGCCGCCCGGAGCGGCGGCGACGGGTGTGACGGACCGCTCGGGGCCTGCCGCCGCGCGGATTGGGTCCGGGACGCCGGCCTCCCGAGGCGGACGGCCACCAGCCCCACGACGGCCGCGGCGGCCAGGATGAGCCCGCCCGGCTCGGATACCGGCACGATGGTGCTCTCCACCAGGCTGGAACTCCGCACCCCCCCTCCCACAAGCGGCTTGTTTGCAAAACTGACCGTGGACTCGAGACCGCTCCCGGGGACGGGGCGACCCGACTCCTCGAACTCTGGGATCAGACCCTCGTCCTCCAGGCTGCGATGAAACAGTGTAAACACGCCGAAATTCGTCGTCGTCGTGAGGCAGTCGCCGATGCTCGGACGAAACAACGTCTGGTTCATGTTGTATTTCATTCCCTGGCTGTTCGGCCTGGCGGCGGTGCCGAGCCGCATCGTCACGACGTCGCCCGGAGCGATCGGATCGAGGAACTGGAAAAACGCCGACGCCGACGGGTCGTCCCAGTTCCACGAGGATTTGGCGGGTGCCTCGAGCCAGTTGCACGACGTGATCTTCGAGCCGGAGTGGCTGAGATCGAGCTGGATGCCGGTCAGCGAGGTGTCGGTCGTGAGATTCGTGATTGAAACGATGGGATGCGACAGGAGGTGCAAACGTTCGAGCGCCGAGCGATCCGAGAACCGGGAGGCCTCGGCGACGAGATTCCCCTGGCTGTCGAACCAGGCTGCGGTGGCCGCGACTTCGATCTGGAAGCTGCCGAAGCTGATCGGCTCACCCCGCGCCGCAGGGACGAGCCCGATGCCGCAGGCGAAAAGGACAGCCGACCCGAGCGCTCGACGAACCATCGCGGCCGCGCAGCCAGGCGGTGCAGACGCCGCCGAGGGTGGCGTTCCGCGAAACGTTGAATTGTGGTGATTGCCGGCCACGGTGATGCCCATTTGGGGGAGGGCAGCGACCATGAATTCCCCAAGCCAGGCTCCCGAACCTACGGCCCGAAAGCTCCTGCGCGCCGCTCCCGGCGACGTCCATCATCAAATGACGGACACAAACGAGCGACGGATCGAAGCGAGAAAAAACGTCAGGCGTCCTGAAACTCGGCTCAACTTCGACCACGTCCCCCGGAAACCGGGACGGACACGGCCTGAGGAACTCACGAGCGGACTGCCTGGGTGTGACGAAAAAATGAAGACCAGAACCTTACCCGACAACCATCAATGTATCGGCCCGGACTTGCCGTTGTCAAGTACCCGCTGAAGATCAAAAACCCGGGAAATCCGTTTTTTTAGCACCCGGCTCCGGGGAACCCCCGGAGCGGTCCGATTCACCAGTCGAGCGCCACGTCGACCCAGGGGGCGTCGTGGGTGGGCCACCCGCTGCTCACCCGATCCACGCCCGTTTCTGCCGCGGCCCGCGCCGTCTCCGGCCGGATGCCGCCGGAGGCTTCCAGAATTGCCCGCGGCCCGCCGCGCTCGGCCATTCGGTCCCGGATCATCACGGCCTCCGCGAGGGCGAAGTGCGGCATGTTGTCGAGGAGGACGATATCGGGCCCCGCCGGAAGGACATTTTCGAACTGGGCGAGCGAATCGACCTCGATCTCGACAACCATCGCTTCCGCGCGGGCGGGCGGGAAGGCCGTGGCGACGAAGCTGCGCGCCCTGCGCACCGCGTCCGCCGGACTGCAGCCTGCCGCCGCCAGGGCGGCAAGGTGGTTGTCTTTGATCAGGATCGCGTCGTGAAGTCCCAGGCGGTGGTTCCAGCCTCCCCCCAGCCGCGTGGCCAGTTTGTCGAGCAGCCGCCAGCCAGGCACAGTCTTCCGCGTGTCGTAGACGCGGCACCCTGTTCCCGCCACGGCATCGACGAGCCGCCGTGTGGCCGTGGCCACTCCCGAGAGCCGCCCGATCATGTTGAGCAGCACCCGTTCCGCCGCGAGGACGCTGCGGGTCGGCCCGACGAGCGTCGCGACCGTGTCGCCTGCGGCCACCACCGCCCCATCGGCCACGGCCGGCCGCCAGTCGAGCTGCTCGTCGGCGACGCGGGCCACCACACCGCCTGCCGCGAGCCCCGCGATCACACCCGGTCGACGGCAGACCACGGCAAGCGCGGCCGTCGCCTCACGATCGATCGTGGCCACGCTCGTCCAGTCGCACTCATGCCCCAGATCCTCGGCGAGCCACTCGCGGGCCCGGGCAGCGACGTGGGCCGCCAGGTGCTCGTCCCAATCGGACTGGTGAAACTCGCGGCACGGCATGGACGAGGAACGGCTGGGCATGGTGCCGGTATCCTATAGCATGATGTCCGACCATTCCGACGACACCGGCCTGATTCCCACCCGCCTCCAGCGGCCCGCGGCCTGCGTCACGGCGGGGCTGCTGTTTGCCGCCTTCGTCTGGCTCGCGGTCGGCGGCCCGTTCGTCGACCACGACGCTCCACCCGCGCCGCCGGCCGGTTTCACCACGAACGTCAACACGGCCCCGGCGGTGGAACTCGCCCAGGTGCCGGGTCTCGGGCCGGCCACCGCGGCCAGGATCATCGAGCACCGCGAGGCCCGCGGCCCGTTCAGCTCGATCGAGGCGCTCCTTGACGTGCCGGGGATCGGGCCGGCCACGCTCGAGCAGATGCGGCCCTATCTGCGGCCGATCCGCCCCCTGAAGACTTCGCGAGACTCCCCATGACAAGCAAGCCGAACCAGCCGAGCGAGACGAGCCACAGCGACCAGGCCGGCCTGTTCGAACTCGTGAGCCCCTATCAGCCGGCTGGCGACCAGCCGGCGGCGATCGACGCGCTCGTGCGCGGCATCGGGGAAGGGCGGCCCGCGCAGGTGCTGATGGGCGTGACCGGCTCCGGGAAGACGTTCACGATGGCCAACGTGATCGCCCGCACCGGGCGGCCCACGCTCGTGCTCTCCCACAACAAGACGCTCGCGGCCCAGCTTTACGCCGAGTTTCGCGACTTCTTCCCGCACAACGCCGTGCACTACTTCGTCAGCTACTACGACTACTACCAGCCCGAGGCCTACATCCCGCAGCGCGACATCTATATCGAGAAGGATGCCGCGATCAACAAGGAGATCGACCGCCTGCGGCTCGCGGCGACGAGCGCCCTCGTCAGCCGACGCGACGTGGTCGTGGTGGCGAGCGTGTCGTGCATCTACGGCCTCGGCTCCCCCGACGACTACCGCTCGATGGTGATCCGGCTGGCCAGCGGCATGGATCTCGGCCGCGACCGGCTCCTGGAGCAGCTCGTGTCGATCCACTACGAGCGGACCGACGTGGCCCTCGACCGCGGCAAATTCCGGGTCCGCGGCGACGCGATCGACATCTGGCCGCCGTACGACGAGCTTGCCACCCGCGTCGAATTCTGGGGCGACACGATCGAATCGATCGCGATCATCAACCCGACGAGCGGCGAAGTGGCGGCCCGGAAGGACGAGATGTATTTCTATCCGGCCCGCCACTTCGTGATGCCCGAGGACCGGATCAAGGCGGCCGTGTCGTCGATCAAGGCCGAGCTCGAGGCCCGCCTCGAGGAGCTCAAGAGCCAGGGCAAACTCCTCGAGGCCCAAAGGCTCAACGCCCGCACCCGGTTCGACATCGAGATGATGCTCGAGGCCGGCTTCTGCCCCGGCATCGAAAACTACTCACGGCCGCTCTCGGGCCGGGCCCCCGGCAGCACGCCGACCACGCTCTTCGATTACTTCCCCAAGGACTTCCTGTTTTTCGTCGACGAGTCGCACGTCACCGTGCCGCAGGTCCGCGGGATGTACGCCGGCGACAAGGCCCGCAAGACGACGCTCGTGGAGCACGGCTTCCGCCTGCCGAGCGCCCTCGACAACCGACCGCTGATGTTCGACGAGTGGGAGCGGCGGCTCCACCAGACGATCTACGTGTCGGCCACGCCCGGCACCTGGGAGCTGGCCCGCACCGGCGGCGAGGTGGTGGAGCAGGTGATCCGCCCCACCGGCCTCCTCGATCCGGTGATCGAGATCGTGCCGGCCAAGGAGCAGGTGCCGCATCTCTCGGGTGAGATCGAGAAGACCGTCGCCACGGGCCAGCGCGTGCTCGTGACCACGCTCACGAAGAAGCTCGCCGAGGATCTCACCACCTACTTCCAGGAGCGCAACGTCCGCTGCCGGTGGCTGCACAGCGAGCTCGACGCCTTCGAGCGCGTGGAGCTCCTCAAGGAACTCCGCGAAGGCAAATTCGACGTGCTCGTGGGCGTGAACCTGCTCCGCGAGGGCCTCGACCTTCCGGAGGTGTCGCTGGTGGCGATCCTCGACGCCGACAAGGAGGGCTTCCTGCGCAGCGAGACTTCGCTCATGCAGACGATCGGCCGCTCGGCCCGCAACGTCGACGCCCGCGTGATCCTCTACGCCGACACGATCACCGAATCGATGCAGCAGGCCGTCGACGAAACCCGCCGCCGCCGCTCCCTCCAGGAAGACTACAACCGCGAGCACGACATCACGCCCGAGACGATCCGCAAGGAGATCCGCGCGGGCATCGAGGCGGAGGCCGTTTCGCGGGCGGTGGCGTTCGACGCGGTGGGGCAGGGGGAGGACGACACGCGGCACCGCGCGGAGCTCCTCGAGCAGCTCGAGGCCGACATGATGCAGGCCGCGGCCGAGCTCGACTTCGAGCGGGCCGCATCGCTTCGCGACCGGATCGCCGACCTGCGCGAAGGCCGCCGCCGCGACGGCCGCCGCCTCGGCAAAGGCCCCCGCGGCCCCGGCCGCATCCCGCGCCCAAAACGCATGTAGGCCAAGCTTCGGCTTGCCATGGTTTGCGTCAAGTCGCCCGCGCCGGCTTCGGGCTCCCCGTATCCCCTCGCCGGACGTTCGGTCTGTTGGTCGCGCGCCGGCTCGGGATTGCCCCGTACCGTCTCGCCGGACGTTGTCGAGTAGGCCCGGGGGCTTTCGCCCCCGGGCCTCTCTCAGAACCGGACTTGTGGGTCACACATCCGGCTCTTTGGGCTTCGTTC
>Ga0214923_10007118_pt1 | contig 12300 bp, 11 predicted proteins | sample LL1510_MetaG_FD_177993 | JGI IMG/M metagenome (GOLD analysis project Ga0214923, IMG submission 177993) | Freshwater microbial communities from Lake Lanier, Atlanta, Georgia, United States - LL-1510 | ecosystem: Environmental > Aquatic > Freshwater > Lake | place: USA: Georgia | collected...
TTGTCTACAAAATTTATCCCAAAAACCCTAGACCTTACATCCCCCGTGGATCTTCCACAACCAAGTATGCAACCGAGTATTCAACCGAGTATTCAACCGAGCATGCAACCGAAACCAACAAAACCAATCACTATTTTAACTAAAAAAGTAAAGGACCCAAAAGAATTTAATTTTATAAATTGTTCAATAGAACAAGAAAGTCAATTGTATCCTTTTTTTAACGAACCAATGAAGAGTAAACTATTTAATGTTATTCATTCTGCGTTATGTAGTTATCAATTAATCATAGAAATTATCAATGATCATACTAAAATAAATGTAACGTTTAAAAAACTAATAAATGATTTAATTACAATCTACAATAAATTATTTGAAAATGAATCACAGAAGCAAAAAATTCTTTCACTCTGGAACACGGAAGGAAAAGAACAAGATAGTACTAATCTAGCTAGCAACGTAGTTACCATTGACACCATACTAACAGAGGATTCCTATTTCATAAGTACTATAGATATGATATTATTAGCAAATCTGTATAAAATACCAATTGTATTCTTTTCAAATGAGCTATTAAATGACTTTTCTATTTATGTGGAAAGTCTTGGTCTTTCGTTATTGATCAATAAAGAAGCCCAACTTCAATTATTGACAACTACCAAAAAACTAAAAAAACCAAGCATTCTTCGCTATTATTACATTTATGTAACAAAGAAAGAGGACATTTTAACTTATAAATTATTTTATACAAACAAAAAAGAATTAAAACTACCTGAGCCGCTTGTAAATGTAGATATTATAAATTCAATAAAAGTATCCACTTCCTCTATTAATACTATTTTAAATCCAATGTTGCGGGGTTGAAATGTCTCGCGCAGAGTTGAAATGTCTCGCGCAGAGTTGAAATGTCACGCGCAGGGTTGAAATGTCTCGCGCAGGGTTGAAATGTCTCGCGCAGGGTTGAAATGTCTCGCGCAGAGTTGAAATGTCTCGCGCAGGGTTGAAATGTCTCGCGCAGGGTTGAAATGTGTTTAAACTCAATTATTATTATATAAAGTTATAGCATCATTGAATATGTCTTGTAAACTTTGTGAAGCCGACCCAACAAGTCATTCTTTTAAATTTAAAGGAACATTTAATGATATAAATTATTATTATACTTGTCCTGCGGAAGCGACCAATTATGATTCACAAGGAATCGTAACTCATTTTGACCTACTATTATCTGAAAACAAGAACAAAAAATGGGCCTGCATTATTGATTGTAAAGGATTAAGTAGAAAACAATTGTTAGAAATTACTACTGGAATTGAATTAACAAAATTAATAGTAAATAAATATAGTCATTCACTTGAAAGAATTATTATTATGAATAAAAATATATATTTTAACATGTTAATAAATGCATTGAGTCCTTTTTTTAATGAAAAAATCAACTCTCTAATTACATGTCTATAAAATAAGTTTTTAAGTTTTTAAGCGAACACTTAAAAACTTACTATAGTATAAATGATAGTTTATTCTACTTTACTTGTAATCGTGATTTTATATTTGGTATTTAAAGTCTATGTGAAACTAACTTATAAATTTTGGGCAGATCAACCAGTCTTTCATTCTTATAAGTTAATGTATTGGATTATGCCAAATCGCATACTCCGTGAAGTTCCAACACTAACTTCTTATTGTAATTTTATTGATATTATTACTAAAAATTATTTTGACTACGAGGAAGAAGACATACTTACCATAGTAACACTCATAAATAATAATTTTCAAACCACCTATAGGAATGAGTCTCTCGAATCCAAACTAGAACTTCCTAACACTCACTTTGTCGCAATGTTTACAGGACATCTACATAAATGTTATGTGTCTGTTTATAAAAAAATTATCTACACATTGAATGATCAAACCATCGATCCCAAACCAACAATCCTTGGCGTGGTCACCGGAAAACCAATTTCTATATGCATTCACAAAAAACACTTGAAATGTTATTATATAGATTTTTTATGCGTTGATCATAATTACAAAGACAAACAGATTGATGTACAATTGATACAAACCCACGAATATGTTCAAGGGCACGACAATAAAGAATTTAAAATATCACTTTTTAAACAAAAAGAAACAAAAGAAACAAAAGAAAGGTTTGCCAAGATTGTTCCTTTTATTCACTACAAAAGTTATGTCTTTAATTCGGCACTCATGAAACCAGAGTATAAGTGTTCTTATCAAATTTTAGAAATTAGCGAAGTGAATTTTAGTTTACTTACTCACTTTATAACCATCCATAAAGAATACTTTAAATGCGTTGTAATGGTGGAAGAATCAAATTTATTACATTTACTATTAAAAAAAGTATATAAAATATATGGCTTATTAGACCTTAACTCAAATTGTTTAAAAGCCTGTTATATTTTTAAAGAAAATTATATAATTTTTAAGGTTAAAGAATTATATAAAAAAGAGGACAAATACATTCGATCATTCGAGTTAATAGCCTCTATAAAAAATTGCCTTGACACTGAATTTATTAATGGGTTTTTAATTGTTGTAAATAAAAAATGTTATCTTACAATAGATGCTCTTAGTTATAATACAATTCTAATTCAATATTTATTAACTCATTCATTTCATCCTTTAAGTATATCAAATGATGCTTATTATTTATATAATTATATCTCTACTGGGGTAGAATCGCATAAAACACTCGTTCTACTATAAGATTCTTTTTAGTCATTCTTTAGCGAACATATTTCCCTGCTCTTACAAAGGAGTCTAATACATAGATAATAAATACACCTAAAAACACGTACAAAATAAGCTCTTCCGTGATTAAATGGGATTGGTCATTTTTTTCCTCTTCTAAAAGATATAGAATTTTATCTAAACGTTTCAAGAGGTCATTGTTTGTATTTGGATAAGATGATAGATTTGATGGAGTTGATTGACTTGATAGAGTTGATGGTGTTGATGAATATAAATCTTTTGCGAAGGATTGATTATAATTATGAATGTATTGTTTGTATAATTCGTTTTCATACGTTGCGTCGGTGTTTATTTTATCTACAACATCATCATCCTCTTCTGAAGGTTCTTTCTTTTTACTATGACTAGTACTAGTTGTACTACTATTTAAAATACCTTGTTGAAGATTTGCTGTTTGCATTTGTTTTTGAACAGGAACAAAATCACCCATCGTTTCCTCAGAATCATTATTGTTAGACGACGTATACAATTGGTGTAACATTGTTTTATCTATTTTTTGAGCAGTTTTATTTTTATAAGTTTGATTTTTTCGACAAGAGCCATTGTTGCCATTGTTGCCATTGTTGCTATAATTATTAGTAGTGCCATTATTATAATCATCATCTAATGTTGCGGCATTAATTACTAAAGAACTCATACTAATTAAAAGAGAGAATAAATATTTTAAAATCTACATTAATTATATATGAAAAAAAAAAATTTCTTTTCCAATTTTCCAAAACATTATATTCAGCAAATTAATGAAAGTAAATTATTTGCGGGACTTGGATTAATAATATTAAATTATTTTTCTAAATATCTTGTATTAAATTTTAGTAAAACACAAGAAGCCTTTATAAAAAATACAATTACGCGTGAACTTATTATCTTTTTAATCGTATTTACTGGAACAAGAGATTTATTACTTTCATTGTTTTTAACGGCAACTTTTATAATATTATCAGGAACTTTATTTAATGAAAATTGTCCATTTTGTATTATTCCTGAAAAATATAAATATGTATATGATGAAATGAATCATAGTAAAGAGGATGGTCGTATAACAGAGGACGAAATTAAAAATGCCAAAACATTTTTATACAAAGAAAAAAATACCGATTTTTCTAATGGTTCTGATGTTTCTGATTCTTCTAAGTTTTCTAAGTTTTCTAATGTTTCTAGTTCATAGCTATAAATATATAATCCTATAGTATAATAAGAAATAAATGAATAAATCGAGCGATCAAGACTATGGTACTTTCACATTTAGTATAACAGATGAGAATAACACAAAGAATACACAATTAAATAAACTTGTTTTTACAACAAATCCAAAGGATACTTTTCATATTAAGAAGAGAGGCGCACCCTTACAACAACCTGATACTAAATATTATATGCCTTTTAATATAAATATCTTTAAACAAACCTTTCAAAAAAATTCTTCCACTACCGCCATCAATGACTTCTTTATACCAGACCTTAATATGTTTATAACAAATACAATGAAAGAAAGTTTAACCCCACAAACCTATATTAAATTTATAACTACTAAATCATTAGTAGAACAATTTATTAATGAATATAAAGTAAAATATCCCGATAAAAAAGTAGTTCAAGAATCAACAGCGCGTGACACAATTATAAGAGAGATTAAAGAAAAACAAGCAAATAAAACAATCCAAGAAAAAAACATAGACTTGATTAAGCGTAAATATGCGTATAAAATATTTATAGAAAATATATATTTATTTCTAATCAAAGTACTATTGACTAAACATGGAACGTTTATATATTTAGATACACATACAGAAAAACAAGCGCAAGAAGCAGCTGCTAAAGCGGCAGCTAAAGCGGCAGCAGCAGTAGATCAAGAAGAGGAACCAGAAGAGTATGAGGAAGAGGAATTATACAATGAGAAAAAAGAAAAGCCCGGATTACATTTTATAACTTATAATGGAGAGAAGGAGCAGGATTTGAAAACATTAAAATTAAGACTTAATACATTTATCAAAGAATATAATACAGATACGCCAGAGACGTTAACTATTGATGGCAATATAAAATTAGAACTAAAACAAAATGAACTAAGTAAGGAGGCGTTAAAAAAAATAACCAAAGAAATTTTGTATGATCTTTTTTTAAGTAATAAAAAAAATAAAAACGAAGATTTAATTGGTCTTTCTATTAGCGAAAATGTTTATCATGAACTTGTAACAAAGGAAGTTTATGAAAATATAATTTTACATGAATTTTATACATTGCCAAAATACAACACGGACAGCTTAAATGCCAAATTTAGAGAAATTAAAATAACCAAAGTAGAAGAAGCTCAAAAAAAATTAGAAGAAGCTGAAAAAAATTTAGAAGAAGCACAAGAAAAATTAGAAGATGCACAAAAAAAATTAGAAACAAAATCAGAGGATCTCAAACAACAAGAAGCATTTAAAATAGATTTTAACAAAAAAAAACAGCAAGTAGATGATCTTGCCAAAAAAGTTGAAATATTAAAAAGAGATTTAGTGGCAACACAAAAATCTTATGAAAATAGTATGGGTACTGATTATTTTATAAAAAAAATATGGAAAGGAATTGATGAGTTCAAAAAAACTAACTCAATTCTAAGAGAAATTATAATTTCCGATGACACTATCGAAGAAGATATCATTAAAATGCTTAGATTTTATTTTTTAAAAAAAGAAAAAGAAACAAAACGAAAAAAAGAAATAGTAATTTTTATTACAATTACTCCTCAGAATTTAAAAGCATTTGATCAATTCAAAACACTTCTTTCAAGTACGCCTTCTTTTGAGGATATAAAAAAATTTCAAAAAAATTTACAACAACAAATTACAAACTATGTAAATAAATGTCAACCAACCGAAGAGCTAGAAAATAAGATTACAGAGCAATGCGAAACAATTTGTACTAAATCGAATCTTGGTATGAAAGAAAAGCTTTGGTGTAAGATGTGCGAATCTTATATACGATGTGTCTACGACCAAAACTATACACCAGCAGCAGAAGTACAGAGACAAGCAGCCGCAGACGAAGCAGAAACTGCAAAAAAAGCAGCCGAAGCCGCAAAAAAAGCAGCCGAAGACGCAAAAAAAACAGCCGCACATTTAAGAAAAATTACAAATCCAGAACAACTACCTAAAGAAGTAAAAGCAATCATTAAACTAACATTACCTAGACGATTAGAAGCATTACGAAATAAAACACAAGAGGAACTTAAGCAATTCGCACAAGCACCAACAATCATACCGGGAGCACCCGTAAGACCATCACAAGTTAAACCACAATATATCGCACAAGGTGTACGAGTAGGAGGGAGAAAAACAATTTCAAAAAATAAACTGAAACAAAAATTAAACCTTTCCATTAAAAATGGAATACGAAGACGTTAGATAATTAAATAATTAGAGGCTTACACCAGCCATAAATTCTAAGACTAAGTCTTGCGGAATTTCATTAAAATCAATCAATGCTTTGTTTCGTTTGTAATGCTCTTCGCACCCTTGAACTTTTAAGTCTTCTTCAAATAAACTTCGATTGTTATAATAATTTACAATCAATGAATGAGAGCAACATTTAAACACTGGACGAATATTATCACTTTTATCACCAACAATTATTTTATGAAATAAATCAAAGTCAGCATTTCCTGAACAATGTTTGCTTGTAGTAATATCTTTATATTGAAGCGTAATAATTTTTACCTTCTCTGATACTAATTGTAAATAATCCATATCGCTCGCAATTATATAAATCATACAATTGGAATCTTTAAGTAATAAATGTTTACAAAGTAATGCATTAATATCATCAGCCTCCAGTTTTGCATGATAAAAGGTTGGAATATTCATTTCTTTAATTATGTTTATCCCCATCTGAAAGAACGGCCCGCCCAAAAACTCGTTTGTATAAATACGGGTTTCTTTATATTCATTGTAAATTGTATTTCTCCAAATGTCACTCCTAGAACAATCTAACGAAGCAATCAGTTTAAAGTGTTTAAGCTTTAGTTTTTTTGGAAGTTCTTTGATCTTATCAATGCATGTTTTTTTGAATTTTGTAACAAATTCTTCATTTAAAATTGGATTTCCTAATGGAAGTTCTGGCTTTGCCACTTTCCACCATGTTATTAAAGCATAATATCGATAAAATATAAAATAACTAGTGTCTAACAAAATATAGTTCATTCGTTGTGTCGTGGTGGTTATCATTAATACTAATAGTGAAGTTGTACTTATATTAGTATTAATTTAATAGATTACTATGTTTCAATTTTTTTTAAAAGTATTTACAAGTCTAAACTAATCGTATTCTTTGGAGTATTGGATTGTTTTCGATTCGATTTTGGTTGTTTTTGATTGCTCATTTCTTTTAATTCAGAAATGCTCACTGTGCTCGGGTCCCGTTCTTCTCTAAAGTCGGGGATCAATACTGGCTTACTTTTTAATCCAGAAAGCAAATCGTTAATATCGCGAGGACCTTTCATCTCAGTGCGTCTTTGTGGTGCTGGAGTTCTAATACTATCAGACGTATCGAGCGGAGCAAATCTCTCTTCAATACTAATTCCATTTTGCTTTTTTGAAGACATTAAATCAGGCCGATTTTTTGGAACGGCATAACGTTCGCTTTTCATGCTTTGTGTTTCCATGGGTGGCGGAGGACTTCCAATGTTTGGAGGATTTGGAACATTATTTCCGGGTATAAAATTATTCATAAAGTTTCCAAAGCCCGGATTGGATTCGCCCATTGAATTTACTGCTGCTTGCGAAAATTGTCTCATAAGCTCTGGATTTTGCTTCATAATATCGTCCATTCCGGGTAAAGCAGACTTAAACATTGTGTTTGTCATATGAACCATGATTGCAGAACCGCCTAATTGAAATAACAATTTGAGTTCGGGCGCCAATCTTGCTTTGGATTTGTATTTTTCGTGTAATTCTGCGAAGATTTCATCATAATCATTAATATTTTCATTCACTTGTTCGCCCCAACCATCAATCTTAATATCAAAAGGATCAAATTTGTTGTTTAAAAATTCAATTCCTGTAACAAATGCCATCAACATTTTTCCTTGAAATTTAACACTATTGCTTTTTTCTTTCTCAGCAATAATCATCTCATACTCCCCTTGAAGCTCTTGTAACGGCGACTCCATCGTATATTTTTTTGTTAAGGTCGCTCCTTTTCGTTCTAATTCTTCTAATCGTCGTAAAAATTTAAACTTTTCTCTCACCAATTCTTCTTTTGTCATGGACGCCTCCTCATTCTCGCTTGGAATCGCATTCACTTTGCCATATCCATCCCACGTTTTTGTATTTGTATTAATATTACCAATGGTTTGTTTTCCTAAATTGCTTTCCTCTGAAATATTAATTGGGCGGTCATTCATATCTTCTTTTTCATTTGATCTCTCATTGTTAAAATTAAGATTGATTGCTCGATTGAAAATATTATCTCTTGTATTTTCTGTTTTTGTTTCATGAATTGTGCTAGATAATTCATTTAATTCATTTTCAAGTTCACTTAAGTCTCCAAGCATTTTATTGCTTGAACCACCACGTTTTTTTTCATTCATCAAAAGTTCAATGCCTCCTCCAAAATTAGTGGAGGATTGAGCGCCGCCATTTGATAATGAAATTTCATTTTTAGATTCTTCTAATTCTATAACCACCGGTTCTAAAGAACTCATTATACTTAATTAAGAACATATAATTTTAAGTCTTACGAAATTAATATTAGTTATTTCATTAATTCTTTTATGTTAATTTTTTATTTTAATTCTTTTATTCCGTCTGTTAGAAACCATACGGCTTGTAATAATGAATCTGCTAAATCGTCTTTTTTGGTATGATGATCAAAAAAATCAAGGAAAGGGTGGTCAATCTTATTTTTTAAAAGTAGTGTGCGAGTAATTTCTATACTTTTCTTTTTTCTCTCACTATAACTTGTTTGTTTATCAATCCAATTTTTTAATTTGTTCGAAGCAGATACATACTTAATAGAATTAATATTTTTCATTATAAAATATTGTGTTAACATTCCTTGAATACTATTCATTCGATTCGCAATTGGCCCGATCTGATTTTCAATTAACACAAAATCCACATTAGAAAATAAATTCATAGAAGTTTCTAACGTTTCTAAATGATACTTTATGGATTTTCCTATTTCTATCAAATTAATTGTATTACAATTTGTGCGTGGTATTGCAAACAACCCATTCTTTTCTATATAGGTTTCAATCCTATTAAGCAATGAAGTCTTAGTTAAATTGTCATGGTTAATCATATATTGGTCACATAAATGCTCCAAGTCTTCTACTTTAAGTGATTTATACTTTGGTATGCTTTCTGGCAATAAATAACTTGATTTTTTAGCATGAGTTTTACAAAAAAAGTTGTCCTCTTTAAAAAAAAAAGCAGGGTTTGTACATAATTTGTTTGTTTTTTTTGTTAAAGTATAACAAGTACAAATTTTTTTACTTTCGGTTAGATTAATACAATTCCAATAAATAATTTTAAACGTCGGTTCAATGTTGTCAATGGTCTCAATAGATTCAATAATACAAAGTGCTAAATTTTTTATACCTACATCAATACTGACTATTTTCATATATAGTATATAGTATATATACAGAGATCTATAACTATTTATATCTTCTTTTTTCTTATACTATTCTTTACCATAGTTTTATATTTTAATATTGTAGTATTGTAATAGTATACTTTAAAATGACATGGCAAGATGATATAATAAATGAATTATATAAATACTATGAACAAGACAAATCAACGACTAAAGACAACTGGGTTACAAATCCACAAGTACATAAGTTTATTAGAAAGACTTTTATTAAAAAAATTTATTTTGATCCTTTTGATCATGCTGAAACGCTACGCCATTTTGAATTCTTAAGGCATATAATGTATACAATTTGTAAGTATATAAAGAATAATGAGTATTTAAATTTTATTACAAGAATACTTGTTACAATATTAGAAGAAAATGGTATTTCAATAGAGCACGTGATAATGGAAGACACTAAAATATATAAATTAGTAGTACTTCCCAAGTTATTAAATTATTTTAAAGACCCCAATGATGGTATTATGAAACTATCAAACGGAAGCGTGAAAAAGTTTATACAAGCTATTGTAGATGGCGAAATAGATAGAACAATATGCGAACAAATGGAACCAATAATCAATACTAGAACAAGTAGTTATACAAGTAGTTATACAAGTAAAAATTTAGGAGAAGGATATTATAAGAAAACAAAAACAAGAAACACAAGAAACACAAACACAAAGTATAAAAAACGATGGACAAAAAACTATAAAAAACGATGGACAAAAAATTATAAAAAAGAACAAAAAAAAGAACAAAAAAAAAGAAAAAAGAATAAAAAAGTATAAATAGAATACAAATACTATAATACTATAATACTATTATACTAGTATAGTAATAAAGAATGATATTTAATTCTATTGAAAAACATTTATATACAATCATTATACTCCACGGGATGTTTCAGACTTATAAAGATTTGATTCCTTTAAAAATCGCGATTCAAACCCATAATAAAAATATGAAAGTAATATTACCAACTGCACCATTGCGTAGTATTTCATGGTCAGAGAAACCGCTTCCTAACATCAGTTCATGGTATGATTATTATACGCAAAAAAATGGACTATTAGAACACGACGACATAAATGAAACCCATTTTAAAGAACAAACCCGGCGGATTTATAAAATTATTGACCACGAGAGAAAGTGCATCGTGGCGCAAAATATAATCGTCGCTGGAATAAGCCAAGGCGGGACAATTGCTTTCAATGTTGGACTACATTATAAAGAACCTTTAGGGGCAATCATCGGGATTCATACTATTTTTTTAAATACAATTATTCCTATTGAAAAAATCCAAACGCCTCCTATTTATTTATTTTCTGGGAAAAAAGATTCAATCTATAATATTCATTTACAAGAAAGTTCTCTCGCCAAACTTAAAGACAAATGCTCTATTGATTGGCACATTGAAGACAACTTAAATCATTGCGAGTATTCTCCTAATGAATTAAACTATATAGTTTCGGCTATTGATAAGTGTAAGGGGATCTAATGGATCTGGCTAAGGGGGGCATTTCCTCCCTTACTTTAATTTTTATAGTTATATTTTATAATGAGTTTTATAGAAATGTTTAAAGATAAGTTTTATTTTATTGGTTGCGACATTACAAGAGAAATTAGAAATCATAGAGAAGTTAAAATAGTAACTTTTCCTAAGGAAGTTTTAAAAAAAGTTGTAGAACAAGCAAATTATGATAATAATACAAATAATACAAATAATACAAATGATATAAGTTTAAATGTTTCTTCGTGGATAGATGAATATAATGCTTACGCATTACATACTAAATCTTATGCTGTGCTAACTGGAAAAATTAGTGGAATTACTGTTTTAGATTTTGATAGTTTAAACTCCTATAAAACATTCTGTAAAAATGTACCGAACTTTGAAAGTTATTTTACTATTAAAACAAAAAATGGATATCATGTTTATTGTTTATATAATCCCGAGTTAAAAACTTGTAATAATGTATTAAAAAAATTAATAAGCGTTATAGACATTAGAAATGACCCAGTTATTACTAAATGTGGTCTTATATTAGGATTTTGTGTATTATGTCCTCCGTCAAGTTATAATACATTAAATGGAGATAGTTATAGTTATGAGTTTTTAGGAGGAACTATTAAACCAGTTCCTGAATATTTATTTGAATGTTTAAAGATTTTAAAAGCCGAAAATCGCACAGATGAAGATAATATAAATAGTCTTACTTTTTGGCCTCATCACAGATTCTAAATATTTAACTTGGTGGATAGCTAACAGTTAAAAAAATTTGTAAATAATGATGAAAATTAAATCCGATTTTAAAAAGAACACTATTTCCATCTTGAGAATCATTAATAATTCCATTTGGAGGAACAGGAACATTTAAAGAATAACTTGATAAATCATAACCATCACCATCAACTAAAAGTTGATATTGAGGAAGAAAAAAATTAACAGGTAATATATAAGGAATATAAGCAGTTTCACCACTATTTACATATATATTTTGAAATTGATAAATATCAGTTTCAATATTATTATCAAAATATTTCATAGAAACATTAATACTACCAGGACTATCTGAATCGTTTGTAATTTCAAAAACACCATGCGGTTTTTGAATTTCTGCTTGAAGTGATTCTAAACTTGTAGCAAAAGCACCTAGTATCGTCTGAAGTTCAGCACTAAACTTTGCTTCTGTAATAGAACCATCTAATATTTTTGTTTCTGTAACACTATCGCTAGCAAGTTCTACATCAGTAATAGAGTTTGCTCCTATAGTTGCTTGAGTTGCTGGTCCGGCTGGTCCCGTTGCTCCAGTTGCTCCTGTGGATCCAGTTGCTCCTGTGGATCCAGTTGCTCCTGTGGATCCAGTTGCTCCTGTGGATCCAGTTGCTCCTGTGGATCCAGTTGCT
>Ga0214923_10007119_pt1 | contig 12299 bp, 20 predicted proteins | sample LL1510_MetaG_FD_177993 | JGI IMG/M metagenome (GOLD analysis project Ga0214923, IMG submission 177993) | Freshwater microbial communities from Lake Lanier, Atlanta, Georgia, United States - LL-1510 | ecosystem: Environmental > Aquatic > Freshwater > Lake | place: USA: Georgia | collected...
TTGAAGAGGAAACCAAACTGTCAGGCTTCTCCGCCGCTCCGGTGAAGAACGAAGGCAGTGCGATGGCCTATGACAACGCGCAAGAAGCTTGGACCGCTCGTTACGTCCATGAGACTATCGCTCTGGGATTCTCGCTGACCGAAGAGGCTATCGAAGACAACCTGTACGACAGTCTGGCTAATCGCTACACCAAGGCACTGGCTCGCGCCATGTCTTACACCAAGCAGACTAAAGCTGCTGCAGTTCTTAACAACGGCTTTAATTCTGCCTATACCGGCGGTGATGGCGTATCGTTGTTCTCAACAGCACATCCTTTGATCTCTGGTGGTACTAACAGCAACACGCCAGCAGTTGCGGCTGATCTTTCTGAAACATCGTTGGAAGCAGCGGTTATTCAGATTGCAGCTTGGACTGATGAACGTGGTCTGTTGATCGCAGCTAAGCCGAAGAAGTTGATTATTCCGTCTGCATTGCAGTTCGTTGCAACTCGTATTCTGGAAACGGAACTGCGTGTTGACACGGCAGACAACACGATCAACGCCTTGAAGAATAATGGTTCGATCCCCGAGGGTTACGCCATTAACCACTTCTTGACGGATACCGATGCTTGGTTCCTTACGACTGACGTACCCAACGGTATGAAACATTTTGTCCGCGCACCTTTGACACAGGGAATGGATGGCGATTTCGATACCGGAAACGTTCGTTATAAAAGCCGTGAGAGGTATTCATTCGGGTGGAGCGATCCGCTTGGGATGTTTGGTTCGCCTGGAGCCTAATAAAAACAAGCACTTATGCTTGTTTTGGAGAGCCACCTTCGGGTGGCTTTTCTTTTTTCTATCTATGTGGTATTCTTCTCTGTATCGTAATTAAGGAGATAAAATGGACACCACAAATTTACCCAAAACCCGCAAAGAAGCCCAAGAAAAGGGCGCTAAGTATTACTTCACAGGCGAGCCGTGCAAGCACGGGCACATAGCCCCCCGCAAAACAAAAGGTGCATGTGTTGACTGCCTGAAAGTTGAATGGGAGAAGGCTAATACGACTAGGGCCGAGTACTTCAAAGTGTATAACCAGTCTGACGCAGGGCAGCAGGCTAAACGTAAGTATTACGAAACTAACAAAGAAGCGGTGATTGCTAGGGCGCAAGCACGAACAGATGAAGATAAGCGGCGGTATAAGAAGGCCCACAAGGTTAATAACCCTGACATGTACAAAGAGATGACTAGCCTTAGAAGGCGTAGGTTTAGAGACGCTACTCCTAAGTGGTTAACGCCTACACATAAAATGGAAATTAGGCTTAAGTACCGTCTAGCAATTGAACTTAGTAGAACTACAGGTGAACGGTACGCAGTCGATCATATTATTCCGTTGCATGGCGAAACTGTTTGCGGACTACATGTGCCTTGGAATCTACAAGTTATAACGCAAAAGGATAATTTAGCTAAATACAATTACCTTATTGACACACTTCCTACAACCTGTTAAAACATAACTATTCCGGGGTTAGCCCGGTGTATTAGACAGTCCCGGCTGACGACATGCAGACTAATACACCGATATCGCATGTGAGGATCTAATGGCAAATACAACCTTTAGCGGCCCAGTCACTTCAGACAACGGGTTTGTAGGTAATATCACGGGCAACATTACAGGTAATGTAACGGGCAACGTAACGGGCAACGTAACGGGCAACATTACTGGTATTGTTACCGCATCAATTCAAAATCTAAGCGGTGCTGGGGCGGTTAACCTCACCACTATGCTTACCTCCCTTACCACTACCGGTGCTTCTCAAGCTTTAACTTTAGCTAACGGGACTGTTGGGCAGCTTAAAATTATTACCCATACGGTAGATGGTGGCTCTGCTATTCTTACTCCTACAACGGCCCTTGGTTTTACAACCATGACATTTACTAATGTTGGCGACACCATTACACTGGTATATACATCAGCAGGGTGGGCTATCGTCGGTAACAGAGGCGGTACTGTAGCCTAATTAGGAGTACAGCATGGCTATGCAATATGATGTTTCTGCGGCGCATACAGACGCTACAGGCACGCTAATTAACTCACGGACTCGCGTGAAAGGGTATCACTGCATATCAGGTGGTACTGCTGGCGATGTAATTTTTCGTGATGGCGGATCAGGCGGCACCACACTTTTACAGTTTAATATTGGGACAGGCACACAGCCAATCACAATGTTAATTCCTGGCGAAGGAATTTTGTTTGGTACTAACGTTCACGTAACGCTTCCTGCAACAGCAAAAATCACGGTGTTTTATGGCTAAGTCTCCGGCGTGGCAACGTAAAGAAGGCAAAAACCCAAAAGGTGGCCTTAACGCCAAAGGCCGTGCTTCTTATAACGCAGCCAATCCAGGCAAACCTGGGTTAAAAGCGCCGCAGCCTGAAGGTGGGCCTCGCAAGAAGTCATTTTGTGCAAGGATGGAAGGCATGAAAAAGAAGCTGACTTCTGCTAAAACGGCTAACGATCCAAACAGCCGGATAAATAAATCCTTGAGAGCATGGAAGTGTTAAATGGACCCGATGCTGATTTGGAATCTAATCACTTCAATTTTAGTGGGGCTGGTCATGTTTATGCTCAAGAACTCACACGACGAGCAACAGCGTATCCAGATCCTGTTAAACAAAACCCGCGAGGAAATCGCTCGTGACCACATTACTCGTGCAGAGGTTAGGCAAGATCTTGAGCATATTATGGAACGTTTTGACGCAGGTTTTGAGCGGCTTGAAGCAAAAATTGATGCGCTTGCTAAAAAGGGGTAAAGATGCCAGCAGTCAGTGAGAAGCAAAGAAGGTTTATGGAAGCTGTAGCACATAACCCAAAGTTTGCAAAAAAAGTTGATGTCCCCCAGTCCGTTGGTCGTGAATTTACGAAAGCTAGAGGTGGTGAAGTGAAAGAGTCCAAAGCAATGATGAAGAAAGAAGTTGGCTTTATGAAAGCCAAAGGTGCCCCTAAATCCATGATTAAACATGAGGAAGCTGAGATGAAAGGTTACAAATCAGGCGGTATGGCCGCATCTAAAATGGGCGCTGTGAAGACTGCTGCCCCAAGTCGTGATGGTGTTGCTATGAAGGGTAAAACCAAAGGCACCATGATTACGATGGCCGGTAACAAAGGTATGAAGAGCGGCGGCAAGGTCAAGAAGATGGCTTACGGCGGTAAGGCTTGCTAGTATGATGGCATCTCGCGGGATGGGGGCCATACGTGCCTCCAAAATGCCTAAATCTGTAACCAAACCTCGTCGGGACGATACTGACTTTACGATGTTTGCTAAAGGCGGTATGTCGCGGGTAAACGAAGCTGGCAACTACACCAAACCTGGAATGCGTAAATCGTTATTCAACAGCATAAAAGCTGGAGGTAAGGGTGGTGCGCCGGGGCAGTGGTCAGCTCGTAAAAGTCAATTATTAGCTATGAAATATAAGGCTCGTGGTGGTGGATACCGAGACTAAGCTATGTACAATGTGTGGGGAAATTAAACCCATTTCGGCGTACAGAAGCCGTGGCGGGGCCATGACGCATTTGTTGAAGAGTCGTTGTAATACGTGTTTATATAAAGAACATAAGCGTTGGGCGGAAGAAAACCCTGAGCGTATACAAGCATACAGAGAAAAAGATAGTTGGACATTAGCTAAACGATGCACTAGAAGAGGCATAACACCAGAGCAATTGATTGATAGGTACGAACGGCAAGAAGAGTGTTGTGCCATTTGCAAAAAAGAAATAGAGCTTATTGACAGTGCTATTGACCACAACCACGTAACCGGCGAATTTCGTGGAGTTTTATGTAAACAGTGTAATAGGGCGTTGGGTATGTTTAACGATAGCCCTACTGTGTTACGTAACGCAGTAGAATACTTAGAAGCTTTTGGGAGCTACGGTGATGGCTCTTAAAAAATCGCAGCAGTCCTTAAAAAATTGGACTGACCAGAAATGGACAACTAAGAGTGGCAAGAAGTCATCTGATACTGGGGAACGGTATCTCCCATCGGCGGCAATCAATGCTCTTACACCTGCAGAATACGCTGCGACAACAAGAGCTAAAAGAGCAGGTAAAAAAGCTGGTAAACAATTCGTCAAGCAACCAAAAGGCATTGCTGCTAAAACCGCGAGGTTCCGATAATGGCTAAATCATTTCCTGATCTTAACGACGACGGTAAAGTAACCAAGGCTGATGTATTAAAAGGTCGTGGCGTAGAAGGGTTTAAGAATGGTAAGTTTATTCAAGCTGCTATCAAAAAACCCGGAGCATTGCGCGAACAGCTTGGAATTAAAGGCAAAAAGCCTATCCCCGCAAAAATGCTGGATAGAGCTACGAAGGCTCCGGGTAAGTTAGGTCAACGAGCTAGGCTTGCTAAAACTCTTCGAGGAATGAAGTGACAACTTCAGGTACTGTTGCGTTTAATCCAGATCTCAATGAGCTGATTGAAGAAGCTTACGAGAGGTGTGGTATTGAGGTGCGTACTGGTTACGAACACCGTACAGCCCGTCGCTCTCTAAATCTGATGCTCACTGAGTGGGCTAATCGCGGGATTAACCTGTGGACTATTGAGCAAGGGCAAATTGCTTTAACTACAGGTACTATTACCTACGCACTTCCAGTTGATACGGTAGATCTTATTGAACAAGTTATACGTACACAAACCGGTATCCCACAGATTGATATTAATATCAGTCGTATTTCTGTAGACACCTACGCCACAATTCCAAACAAAAATGCTCAAGGTAGACCCATTCAGGTTTGGATTAACAGGCAGACCGGTCAAACCTATCCAGCCGGTGGACGGCCTAATGGTGCCAATCCGAGCACGGGCGTGCTGCCTCCATCAATCAACATCTGGCCATGCCCAGACCAAGACAACTACTACACCTTTGTGTACTGGCGACTACGCCGCATGCAGGATGCAGGGATTGGGACAAGCGTGCAGGATATTCCGTTCCGACTTATCAACTGTCTCGTTTCAGGATTGGCTTACTACTTATCGATGAAAAGCCCTGAAGCTGCTCAGCGGATGCCGCAGTTAAAGCAAATGTACGATGAGCAGTTGCAGCTTGCACTTGATGAAGATCGTGAAAAAGCGCCGTTGCGCTTAGCCCCAAGACAGTTGTTCTTCTAGCCATGCCTAATCGGTTTGCATCAGGTAAGTGGGCAATATCGCAATGCGATAGATGTGGCTTTCGATACAAGCTGAAAGAACTACGTGGGCTTGTCATTAAGACTAAAAACGTCAATATCCTTGTTTGCAATAATTGTTGGGAACCCGATCAACCGCAGTTGCAGTTAGGTATGTATCCTGTAGATGACCCACAGGCGTTGCGTAACCCACGCCCTGATACTACTTACCGTGTGGCAGGTTTAAACGGGTTGCAGATTAATACGTCTTCGACGCAATTAGGTAGCGGAGATCCCTCTGGAGGTAGTAGAATTATACAGTGGGGATGGGCACCTGTAGGTGGGGCGAGAGCTTACGATACGGGCATAACGCCTAACAATCTTGTGCTTGGTATCACGCTAGGCACTGTTACTGTAAATGTCACATAGGAGTTTGTGATGGATAAGAAAGACCTAGCGCAAGACAAAAAGACTGCTGCAACGGCGGTTCATAAGCATGAGAAGCACATGCACCCTGGCAAGACACTTACCAAGATGCGTAAGGGCGGCAAGACTAACCTAGAAATGAAGAAGTTAGGGCGTAATCTTGCTAAAGTTGCTAACCAGAAAGCACCATCGTTTAAGTACAAGATGGGAGCAAAATAATGGCTAAGTTCAGTCAAAAAATGATGGGTAAAGAAGTAGGCCAAGCGCCTGTATACGCTGAACCCCACACAATGGACGGTAAAGCTGGTACAGATATTAGTAAGTCTGGGTATATGGGTGGTAACCGTCTAAAAGCTTCTGACGTTAATATGTCGGTTGGGAACATCCAGCGGTTTAACTATCCTGAGCCAAAAACTACCGGTACTAAAATGCGCGGTACAGGGGCGGCTACCAAAGGTCTAATGTCTAGGGGTCCGATGGCGTGAATTACGCTACCCTTTTTAAGACGATCCAAGGCTATTTGGAAAATGACTTTCCGTCATTTGTTGGGGCAGATTCGTCTGGATCGGGTACAGCTACATTAACTGCCAAACAGCAGATTGATACGTTTATTACGCAAGCAGAACAGCGCATTTATAACTCGGTTCAGTTTCCTCAATTTAGGAAGAACGACACAGGCCAAATGACAGCGGGCAATAAATATCTCTCAACCCCACCTGATTTCTTGGCGGTATATGAACTTGCGGTGGTCAATCCCACAACAAGTGAGTATGAGTACTTGTTGAATAAAGATGTTAGCTACATCCGTGCCGCGTACGCGAACCCTGCGACGACAGGCATACCTAAGTACTACGCTTTGTTTGATGAAAATACATTCATTCTTGGTCCTACTCCCACCTCTAACTACGCAGTAGAACTTCATTATTTTTACTACCCAGAGTCGATTACTACTGCAAGTACAACTTGGCTTGGCGATAATTTTGATTCTGTGCTTCTTTATGGGTCTTTGGTTGAAGGCTACACTTATATGAAAGGTGAAGCTGACGTAATTGCTGGGTATATGAAGCGATACGAAGAAGCCATGATTCTTGCTAAGCGTCTTGGTGATGGTATGGAACGCCGCGATGCCTACAGGTCTGGTCAGGTCAGGATGTCGGTGAATTAATGGCTTTTACTGGCAACTACACATGTAACTCCTTCAAGCAACAACTGTTTGAAGGAGATTTTGATTTTTCTGCGACTACAGCACAAACTTTTAAAATAGCTCTGTATTCCAACAATGCCACACTCGATCAGACTACGACGGCTTATACGAGTACAGGTGAGGTTGTTGCTACGGGTTATACGGGCGGCGGCGAGTTTATCACCCCTTCTCTTGCTTTTGATAGTACCAACGGCGTTACTTATCTTGACTTTACTAACGCTTCTTGGTCTGGTGCTTTCACTGCTCGCGGAGCTTTAATTTATAAAGTTGGTAGTGGTAATCCAGCTATTTGCGTACTTGATTTCGGGTCAGATAAGACTTCTACAACTACATTTGTAGTTGAATTCCCTCCCAACACTAGCACTGGCGCATTAATAAGGCTTGCTTGATGTTTACTTCTTTTCATTCTGACCCTCCGACAGTTGTAATAGCGCCCATTCCTTTTAAAGATGATGAAACTTGGGTGGCTGCTGAAGAAGTGGAGATGGAGGGGTCTTTAAATATAGACTTAGAAACATTAAGAGCTAACGTAACGCATAATATTCGACTAGGTTTTCAGCAAATAGCGCCACATCCTACAAATGATGTAGAGGCTATGATTGTTGGGGGTGGACCCTCACTTGCCGAACATATTGGCACCATCAAACAACTTCGGCAGCAAGGTGTCAAACTAATTACGCTTAATAATGCGTACCAATACTGTATTGACCACGGCCTTATGCCTTCTGCTTTTTTTATGGTGGATGGTCGTGAGTTCAACAAACGCTTTTTAACTACGTTTATACCAACTTGTAAGTATTTCCTTTCTTCTCAGTGCCATCCGTCTGTGTTTGAAAATGTGCCTAAAGAACAGACTTACATTTGGCATACAAGCGCAGAAGAAATACAAGAAATTTTGGCTACTGAATATAAGAATTGGTATGCGGTGCCGGGAGGGTCTACAGCATTACTTCGCGCCATTCCTATGTTTAGAATGCTAGGATTTAAACGATTCCACATATTTGGGTGTGATTCATGTTTGGAAGACGGTAAGCATCACGCTTACACGCAAGCAGAAAACGATGGGCTTCCAGTAGTTCCTGTAAAAGTTGGCGATAAAATATTTTATTGCCATCCTTGGATGATTTCTCAAGCTCAAGAATTTATTGACTTGGTTAAATACATGGGTAATGTTATGGAGCTTCAGGTTTATGGTGGTCTTCTCCATCAAATTTTAGTAACTGGGGCGTCAAACGCCGATATTAAGGAGTATTGAAATGGCCGCTTCCGCATGGCAACTCTACAATGATGCTAAGCGTTATCTTGGCAACGGGACAATTCAGCTTGGTGTTAACAACTTTAAAATGGCGCTTTTTAGAAGTGCTAGTAATACTTCGACGTTTACGTTAAGTACTTTTGCTTCATTAACTAATGAGATATCCGCTACTGGCGGGTATGTCTCTGGCGGTAAAGCACTTGTACCGGCAACGGGACAGTGGACTACTGGAGCTTCGGCTAAACAAATGAAGTTCACTTACTCTACAGTGGGTTTGACTTTTACAGCTTCTGGCGCTCCTCTGACAAACGTTAAGTTTGCAGTAATTTATAATTCCGCAGGTAAACTTCTTTGTTTTTGTCGGCTTTCTTCAGCGCAATTTACGGTATCTTCACCTAATACGTTGACAGTGCTTCCTGCTGCAACGGGCGTTTTTACCCTCACCTAAACTAGGGGGTCGCTGTGGCGGCTGGTTGGGGCATACCTCCTTTTGGAGAAGGTGATTTTGGCGGGTTAAACACTGTTATTCCTAGCAGTGGGTTAATTACGCTAACCGGTACTGTTCCAGCTTTAGTTGTAGATACGCGGATTACTCCCCAAGCGGGGGCGGTAGCAGTTCAAGGGTTTGCACCCGGTGTTTTCCAAAACAATCCTGTAGAAGTCCCCGCAGGAGCTGTTTCTGTTCAAGGGTTTGTCGCACAACTCATAACAGATATACGGGTTACTCCAGCGGCAAACAATTTAGTTTTTGCCGGTAATGCTCCTGGAATAGAACGTAGTCAAATTTTAACGCCCCCTGCAGGATCACTATCTTTAGCTGGTGCAGCACCAACGGTTCTTGATGGACGGGTAGCGATTCCTGGTACAGCCGATCTTATTGCTTCTGGCGCTACTCCAAGTCTAGCCGCTACAATTGAACCTAGTACAGGCGCAGTTGCTATTCAGGGTTATGCGCCAACTTCTAGTGTTAGCAGTGTTATAACCCCCATAGGGGGAGCAGTTACAGTAGGTTCTGCGTCTCCCTCAGTTGTTCGTGGGACCATTATAACTCCTTCAGTTGTTGCGGTAGTTATACAAGGTAATGTTCCTGGAATAGCTAAGTCATTTGTTTTACAACCTTCTTCTGGGGCATTGAGTTTAGTTGGCGGTACACCTATAATTAACAATCCTAATTGGACCCCTATAGATGATTCTCAAACTCCAAATTGGACCCCTATAGATGATTCTCAAACTCCAAATTGGGGTACTGTTAATACCGCGCAGACCCCTAATTGGCTACCAGTGGCGGCATAAGGAATAAATTATGGCAAGTACATACTCAGACCTTAAAATTGAGCTTATTGGTACGGGCGATCAATCAGGCACTTGGGGGGTAACAACTAACAGTAATTTAGGCAATGACGGTCTTGGTGCAGCCATTGCAGGCAGTGCAGATGTCACTTTTGCTAGCGCTGATGTAACCGTTACTCTTACAGACTCAATCGCCGCTCAAACCGCTAGAAATCTACGCCTCAATTTAACAGGCACAACGGGTGGGGCAAGGAACCTGATCCTTGGTAGCGGATGTCAAATTGAAAAGCCTTACCTTATTAATAATGGCACGGCTGATACCATAACCGTTAAAAACACTACAGGTACTGGTATCGCAGTTCCTGCCGGTAAATCCATGTGGGTGTACAACAACGGCACGAACGTCGTTGACGCAGTTACGCATTTAACGTCTTTGACTCTTGGTTCGGCGCTTCCAATCGCATCTGGCGGCACGGGGTCTACTTCAACGACTTTTGTTAACTTAGCGACAAACGTAACGGGTGATTTGCCTTTCTCAAACCTTGCTCAAGGTTCAGCTCTCTCAGTTTTGGGGGTCACAGGTAACGCTACAGCGGATGTAGCTAGTATCGCAGCAGGAACAGATAATCAAGTCTTAAGAAGGAGTGGTACATCAGTAGCCTTTGGTGCAGTTAATCTTGCTTCTACTGACGCGGTCACGGGTACGCTTGCGACGACCAACGGCGGCACAGGTCTTACGAGTTTTACCGCTAACGGTGTGGTTTACGCATCATCTTCAAGTGCTTTGGCGACGGGCAGTGCGGTTACTTACAACGGCACGACATTTGCAACGTCCGCTGACGCTTCCATTTCTGGCTTAACAGTCGGTAAAGGTGCGGGTAGCGTGTCCACCAACACTGCGGTGGGTGCGAGTGCTTTGGCGGCGAATACGACTGGCACTGGTGTCGTGGCCGTTGGTCGTCTCGCCGCCACTTCAAACACAACGGGTCTTTACACGACAGCAGTTGGTGAGGCTGCCCTCCGAGACAATAATACGGGTAATTTCAATACCGCCGTGGGCAACTCCGCACTGGTGTTTAACACGACTGGCGCATCCAACACTGCTTTTGGGCAAGAGGCACTTCGCTCCAACACCACCGCCTCTAACAACACTGCGGTTGGGTATCAGGCGGGGTACTCTCAAACCACTGGGAATGGTCAGAACACCTACCTTGGGTATCGAGCAGGCTACGCCACAACGGGCGAACGTATTGTTGCTATTGGTTCTAATGCGGGCTTTGGCGCCGCACTTGGAAATGCTTCTACTGTTGTTGGCGAAAGCGCGGGGTATAACTCCACTGGAGCAAATAACACCTTCTTTGGCAACCTTGCAGGATACGGAACTGCATCTACCGGCAACGGTAATACTGCAATTGGGGCGTTGTCAGGTTATGCCCTGACTTCCGGGCAGGCAAATACCTTTGTCGGAAGCGCAGAAAGCGGGTCAACCGAGTCCTCCGGCAGACGAACCACAAGCGGCAGTTACAACGTAGCGGTTGGTTCGGCGGCTCTTTCCAACAACACCACCGCCTCTAACAACACTGCTGTTGGCTATCAGGCGGGGTACAGCAACTCCACCGGACAGTTCAATGCATTTTTGGGGCAAGGCGCAGGGCAAGGTGTCACCACTGGTTCGGCCAACATTGCGATTGGCAGCTCCGCTGCCACTGCGCTTACAACTGGTTCCGGCGTAACGGCAGTTGGATACGCCTCCATCTCGGCCAACACTTCCACGGCCTCCAACAACACTGCGCTCGGTTGCTACGCCCTTCGTGCAAATTCAACAGGCACGATGAATACCGCGTTGGGCGGCGGCGAGTACGGCGTTGATTACGGTGCTTTGGGTTACAACACCACGGGTTCGTACAATACGGCTGTTGGTCATTACGCACTGAGGGCCAACACCACCGCCTCCAACAACACCGCTGTTGGTTATCAGGCGGGGTATAGCAATCAGACGGGTGCGGGAAACACCTTTATTGGCATTCAGGCGGGGTATGCCACTACTGGAGCAAGGAATACATTTGTTGGTGATTCTGCGGGAACCAGTGTCTCGACTGGAGCACGCAATACATTCATTGGTGGATCAAACGGGGTCAGCGGTTCTTCTGGAAGCCTTGTCACTACAGGCTCTGCCAACACCATCCTCGGCAACTTCAGCGGCAACCAAGACGGTCTCGACATCCGCACTGCCAGCAACTACGCAGTTATTTCGGATGGTGATGGTAACCGGCTCCTAAGCACTGCAAACGGATATTCACTCGCTTTAGATGGCGGGGCAGTACCACAATCAGGCACCGGCATCACCTTCCCCGCCACCCAATCCGCATCGTCCAACGCCAACACGCTGGATGACTATGAGGAGGGGACTTGGACGCCGGGTGTTGGGGGAACCGCAACATATACCTCCCAGCAAGGCCGGTATACAAAGATTGGCCGCATCGTGATTGTCGAGTTTGACATGACAATTACCCTTATCGGAACCGGTAGCACAACTGCTATTACCAATCTTCCTTTTACATGCTTAAACGCCCCCGGAAGTTCATGCACAGTTGGATATTTCGCCAATCTTGCATCCAATGTTTACTCTTTGTCATGTCGAATTGACGGTTCAACGACCAATCTTGTTTTTCAAGCAATTACTGGTACGGTGGCAACGGTCCCGTCAAATGCTGTTTTTACGGACAACACAAGGGTAAACGGCACTGCTGTATATACCGTTGCGTAATTTTCTAAAAGGAAATCATCATGTCAACATTCACCGAAGTCACTTACATCTCTCAGTTCGACATCCAGCCCAACGGGTGCATCGGAGTTCGCAAGACCACCGAAGTGCGGAAAGATGGAAAATCTATTTCCCAAACTTATTGGCGTTGCGTGTTACCACCGTCTGACACCGTAGATATTGAGGTTCTTAACGAACCTTATTACGCCAACCTTGCTC
>Ga0214923_10007120_pt1 | contig 12297 bp, 11 predicted proteins | sample LL1510_MetaG_FD_177993 | JGI IMG/M metagenome (GOLD analysis project Ga0214923, IMG submission 177993) | Freshwater microbial communities from Lake Lanier, Atlanta, Georgia, United States - LL-1510 | ecosystem: Environmental > Aquatic > Freshwater > Lake | place: USA: Georgia | collected...
GCGGGAGAAGGGGACTTTCTCGGTTCCAAACGTGTCGAGGCAGACCGAGACGGGGCGGGGATGCCCGATGGCGTAAGCAAACTGGATTTCAACCCGGTCGGCCAAGCCGGCGGCCACGATGTTCTTAGCCACATAACGTCCCATGTAGGCCGCGCTCCGATCCACCTTGGTCGGATCCTTGCCGCTGAAGGCCCCGCCGCCGTGCCGACCAGCGCCGCCATAGGTGTCGACGATGATTTTTCGTCCGGTGAGGCCGCTATCGCCTTCGGGTCCCCCGACGACGAAACGACCGGTGGGGTTGACGAGAAATTCCGTCCGGGCATCCAGCATGTCTTGGGGGAGAACTTTCCGGATGAGCTTTTCGATGATGAATTTTTCAATCTGGCGGTGGGAAACGTCTTCGGAGTGCTGGGTGGATACCACCACGGCGGTGATCCGGACGGGTTTGTGGTTTCGGTATTCCACCGATACCTGTGACTTCGCGTCCGGCCGGAGCCAGGGAACCTTGCCGGATTTGCGGATCCGGCTGAGTTCCCGACCCAGGCGGTGGGAATACATCACGGGGGCGGGCATCAATTCGGGAGTTTCGCGGCAGGCGAAGCCGAACATCAGGCCCTGATCCCCGGCACCCTGCTCGGCACTCTTTTTTCCGGAGACCTTGCGGGCGTCGACCCCCTGGGCAATGTCCGGGCTTTGGCCGGTGAGGGCGTTCATGATGTGGACCCGGTCGGCATGAAAGACGTCGTCCTCGTGGATATAGCCGATTTCCCGGATGGTGGAGCGGACGAGCTTGTCGTAATCGAGCTTGGCGCGGGTGGTGATCTCCCCGGCGATGACCACGAGGTTGGATTTGACGAGGGTTTCACAGGCCACCCGGCTCATCGGATCCTTGGCCAGACAGGCATCCAGCACGGCATCGGAGATGGCGTCACAAACCTTGTCGGGATGTCCCTCGCCCACGGACTCGGATGAAAAAATGAAGTTTCCTCTCATAGGGAGGAATCATGGCAGGGGTCTGAAAACAGGCAAGAATAAATATTGATATATCATGATAAGATGATGAATCTATAGTGGTATGAGTAACCGAGTCCGGCTTCTGGCGGCGTTGGCCGATCCCACCCGTCTTCGCATCTTGGCGGCCCTGCGGGAGCATGAGCTCTCCGTGGCCGAGTTGCAGGAGGTGTTGGGGGTGGGGCAGTCCCGGATTTCGAACCATCTTTCCCAGCTGAAATCGGTGGGGCTGTTGCGGGATCGGAGGGAGGGGCAGAAAGCTTATTACCGGAGGGGGGAATCGGGCCGGGAAGTTTGGACGTTGGCCGATGGGGCGGCGGCGGAACTCGGCACACGGGCAAGGGATGAGGCGGCGTTACGGATGGTTTTGGACCAGAGGCAGGAAAAGTCGAAGCGCTACTTTGACGCGGTGGCCGGCCGGTTGGGGAAAAAATATTGTCCCGGAAGGTCGTGGGAGGCCGTGGGCCGGTTATTGCTCTCTCTGGCCCCCCGGCAGGTGTATGCGGATTTGGGGGCGGGGGAGGGGTTGATTTCCCAGTTGCTGGCGGCGCGGGCCAAAAAAGTCATCGCCTTGGATCATTCGCCGAAAATGGTCGAGGTGGGGCGGGAATTGGCCAAACGGAGCGGATTAAAGAATCTGGAGTATCGGCAGGGGGATCTGGAAAACCCTCCCATCCGACCGGGCTCCGTCGATGTGGCGATTCTGAGTCAGGCGTTACATCATGCGGTGAAACCGCCACGGGCCTTGGAGGCGGCGGAGAAGATTTTAAGGCCTGGTGGGACGATCCTGATTCTGGATCTGGTGGAGCACTCGTTTGAGGCGGCTCGGGAACTGTATGCGGACGTCTGGCTCGGGTTTGCCCCGGCGGAACTGGCGCGGATGATGCGTGAGGCCGGATTTGAGGGGGTTTCGGTGGAGGTGGTTTCCAAGGAGAGAGAAGGACCGGGATTCCAAACGCTGCTGGCGGTGGGGCAGAAGCCGGCGTAGTGGAGTTAGCACTAGGGTCAGGTGGAGGGCGGAAGATTTGGGTTGAGGTCGGGCGGGTCGAGGTGTTGAACCGAGGTTTATTTTCAGATAGGGTTTTCCTGTTGCGCTCGTGGCGAAATGGCAGACGCGCTAGATTCAGGTTCTAGTGGGGCAACCCGTGGAGGTTCAAATCCTCTCGAGCGCACGAAGTAAGCGAGAGAATCCCATCCGCCGGATGAGAAAATCGACCCCGACCCTGCTGATTTTATTCATCTGAATCTGTGAATACCTCCTCGTCCCCGCTTGACGATTTTCGACGGGTCGGTGAAGTAGTGCGCTTGAGATCAGCAAGTTCCATCGATGGCACGGAAAGAATCCTGATTCTCGATTTCGGGTCCCAGTACACTCAGGTCATTGCCCGCCGGATCCGTGAGGCGAAGGTGTATTCCGAAATTGTTCCGCACACCATTTCCGCTCGGGAGGTTTTAGCCCTTCGACCGAAGGGGATCGTTCTCAGCGGGGGTCCGGCCAGCGTTTACGGCAAAAACGCTCCCAAGATGGATCGGGCCATCTTTCACTTGGGCGTTCCCATCCTGGGAATCTGTTACGGGATGCAGCTTTTGGTGAAGGAGTTTGGCGGAGAGGTGGCGAGGGGAACGCGGCGTGAGTACGGACGCGGGACACTCCGTCGGCGCAAGGCCTGTCCACTTTTGTCCGGACTGCCGGCCAAGCTGGAAATCTGGAACAGCCACGGGGACAGGGTTACGCGTCTCCCCAAAGGCTTTGTCCCGGTGGCTACGACCGAAAACAGTCCCTACGCCGTGGTTCGCAAGGAGGACATCTATGGCCTGCAATTTCATCCTGAGGTTTCCCACACCCCCCGTGGGCAGGTGATCCTCAGCAATTTCCTGAAGAAGATCTGCGGATGTCGTGGGACCTGGACCATGGGTTCCTTTCTTAAACGTGCGGTGGAAGATGTCCGTAGGCAGGTTGGAAACGGGCGGGTGATTCTGGGGCTCAGCGGGGGGGTGGACTCCAGTGTGGCTGCCGCCCTTTTGCACCGGGCGATCGGCAACCGACTGCGCTGTATCTTTGTCGATAACGGTCTCCTACGAAAAGACGAGGTGGAAAGCGTGAAACGGATCTTCGGCAAACACCGGCATTTTAACCTCACGGTGATTGATGCTCGGAAACGATTTCTGAAGAGGCTTCGCGGGGTGGCTGATCCGGAACGAAAACGGAAGATCATCGGTCGGGAATTCATTCATGTATTTAACGAGGCGGCGAAGAAGGTGGGGAGGGGGGCGCAGTTTCTGGCCCAAGGGACGCTGTATCCCGATGTCATCGAAAGCGTGCCGATTGCCGGGAATCCGGCGGCTCTGATCAAAAGTCATCACAACGTCGGGGGATTGCCGAAACGGATGAAACTGGGATTGGTGGAACCGTTGCGGCAACTCTTTAAAGACGAAGTGCGAAAGGTGGGGGAGGTGTTGGGCCTACCGAAGGAGATGGTGTGGAGACAACCGTTCCCCGGTCCAGGACTGGCGGTGCGGTGTCTGGGGGCGATCGAGGAGAGGAAGTTGTCGATTTTGCGGGAAGCGGATGCGATCGTGGTGGAGGAGATGAAAGCTTCCGGATGGTATTACCGCATTTGGCAGAGTTTTGCCGTTCTTCTTCCCTGCCGCAGCGTCGGGGTCATGGGGGATGAGCGGACCTACGACAACGCGATCGCCATCCGGGCGGTGGAGAGCAAGGACGGGATGACGGCCGACTGGGTGCGGTTGCCCGGGGATCTTTTGGGAAAAATCTCGAATCGGATCTGCAATGAGGTGAAGGGAATCAACCGGGTTGTGCTGGACGTCAGTTCCAAACCGCCGGCGACGATCGAGTGGGAGTAGGATGAAGATCCTCGACGCCCGCGGGAAGATCAACGAGCGGTGGGTTCTTCCGCAACTGACCCGTCGACCCGAACCGGATCGGAACGTTCGCCGGGCGGTAGAGCGGATTTTGGCCAACGTGCGCAGGGGTGGAGATGCGGCCCTGGTCCGGATTCACAACCGGTTTGCGGTAAAAAAAATCAAGAAGGCCAATCTCCGTTTGCGTGGAAAATTTCGTGCGCCAAACACGGAGATTAAGCGGGCGTTGGCTTTGGCGGAAAAGAACATCGCCGAATTTGCCCAAGCGACCCGACCGAAGTCCTGGAGAAAGCGAAATCGCGAAGGGGCGGTCACGGGGGAAAACTTCCCGGCCTTAGGAAGGGTGGGGGTGTATGTGCCCGGAGGGACGGCTCCGCTGGTTTCCACGGCGTTGATGACGGTGGTCTTGGCCCGGGTAGCGGGGGTGAAGGAGATCGTGGCCTGCACGCCGGGGCCGGTGAATCCGGTGCTGGGTTGGGCGCTACAAAAAGCCGGAGCCACGGAAATTTACCAGGTGGGCGGGGCCCAGGCAGTGGCGGCGATGGCGTTCGGAACGGAAAGCATCCGCCCGGTCGAAAAGATCTGCGGGCCGGGCAGTGCCTGGGTGGTAGAGGCCAAACGGCAGGTGTTTGGGACGGTGGGAATCGATCTTTTGCCGGGACCGAGTGAGATTGCGGTCATTGCGGATGAAACGTGCCGGCCGGAATGGGTGGCGGCCGATCTGGTGGCGCAGGCGGAGCACGGGCCGGGGAGTCAGATTTTCCTGCTGACCCCTTCGATGAAAATTTTGGGACAAGTGTTGGCCGAGGTTTTGAATCAAAGCTCGCGTCAGTCCCGGGCGCAGTACCTGAGGGGGGTTTTGAAGAGCGGGGCGGTTCTCGTGAGGACGGAGGATTTGCGGCAGTCGGTCGAACTGGCGGAAGCGATCGCTCCGGAACATCTTTCCTTGCAATGCCGCAGGGCAAAACAGATGGCGGAAAAGATCCGCTGCGCCGGGGCGGTCTTTGTCGGGAATTATTCGGCCGTGGCGTTGGGGGATTACGTGGCAGGACCGAGCCATACCCTGCCGACGGGCGGGGCGGGACGGACGTTTGCCGGACTGCGGGTGGAGGATTTTGTGAAGCGGGTCAGTGTGGTGGAGTACGGGGCGGCGGCGGTGAGAAAGTCGGCACGGGCAGCGGGTGCTTTGGCCCGATTGGAGCGACTCGACGCCCACGCGGATTCGGTGGAGACTCGTGTCCGATGAGCACCAAGGGGAAAAGGCAGGCCAAGAAGATCCGCAAAACAAGCGAAACGGAGATTTCCGTGAAGCTGGTGGTGGACGGCAAGGGTCAATCCAAAGTGAAGACGGGAATTCCTTTTTTTGATCACATGCTGAATCTTTTCTCCCGGCACGGGCTGTTTGACCTGGAGGTGAAGGCTAAAGGCGATCTGGAGGTGGATTTGCACCACACGGTCGAGGATGTGGGGATCGTGCTAGGCCAGGTGCTTGCCTCGGCGTTGGGTAAAAAGGAGGGGATCCGGCGGTACGGGTGTGCTCATGTGCCGATGGATGAGACTTTGGCGCGGGTGGCGGTGGATTTGAGCGGACGTCCTTATCTGGAGTTGCGGGGGTTAAACCAAAAGGGCAGAGCGGGAAATTTTCCGGCCCAGTTGGTCGAGGAGTTTTTGCGATCCTTGGCGATGCAGGCGGGCATGAACCTGCATGCGGAGGTGTTGTATGGTCGGGATGTGCATCACCAAATCGAGGCGATCTTCAAGGGGTTGGCCCGGGCTTTGGAGGAGGCTTGTCGTCGGGACAGTCGGGTCAAGGGTGTCCCCAGCACCAAGGGGAGGATCTAGGGTAGGATCTGAACTATAACGCTCGGCGGTGGGAGAGGGCATGGCCGAGGGTGATGGAGTCAACGAATTCGAGACCGGCGCCGGCGGCAACCCCGGTGGCTAGGCGGGTAATCCTCACACCGAGCGCGGAAAGTTCCTTGGCGAGATAAAGGGCCGTCGTCTCTCCGCGGGCATCGGTTCCAAAACCGAGGATGACTTCGGTGACCTTGTTTTGTTTTGTTCGTTTGAGGAGTCCGGGGAGCTTTAACTCCTCCGGCCCGATTCCATCCAATGGGGAAAGAAGTCCACCGAGGACATGATATCGTCCCTTAAAAGCCCCAGAGCGCTCGAAATTCAGGACATCGGGAGGATGTTCGACCACGCAGAGGAGGGAGGAATCGCGGTTTTTATCGCGGCAGATTTCACAGAGGCTGTCTTCCGAAAAAAATCCGCATTCGGGGCAGGGTTTGACCTGGGCACGGGCCTCTTTGACGGCATGAGCCAAATCCTCAGAGGCGCCAGGGGCGGCGGAAAGTAAGTGGAGGGCAAGACGCTCGGCGGAACGGGGGCCGACGCCCGGAAGTTTGCGCAGGGCGGCAACGAGGCGGAGAGCGGCGGGAGGGTAGTCGGCCATCCGGAGCGGTCCGGAATCAGCCCTGGTCGACGATCCGGGCGTCGAACTCTTTCAACGCGGCCTTGATAGCAGGATCGTTGAGAAAAGTTTCTTTGCTCGAGGAAACCGAGGAAGAGGTGGGGGTGGCCGGACCTTTGGCAAAGGGGGTTTTGGCTGGTGATGGAGCAGGGATGGAGGCGGTTTTCGGAGCCGGCGCAGGGGCAGGGGCAGGAGCGGGTCGGGAGGCCGCGGCCTCCGCTCGGGTTTCGGATCCGGGAACGGCCAGTTTTTTTAGAATCGATTCAAGGCTGACCTTTTCGCGCTGCTCGCAGAGGCGGAGGACGAGAATTTCCAGCGCCACTTCACGGGCGAGGGAGTGGCGAAGGTGGCCCTCCGACTCAAGAAGTTGTTCCAGAAGGGAGAGGAGGTGGGCTTTGTCAGGGAGGTCGCCGAGGGCCAGGAGGTTCTGTTTCTCCGCTTTGCCGAGTTCAGCCTCGGCCTCGGCGGGAGCGATCTGAAGAAGGAGGAGGTTGCGGAAGTGGCGGGCCAGATCCTGGGCCACACGGACGGGATCCCGGTGGCGGGTGCGAAATTCGTGAAGTTTGGCGAGAGCACCTTGACTGTCGCCAGCGAGGATGGCCGAGGCGAGGGCGCGGGTTTCGATGGGGCCGGCCAGACCGAACACCTCGAGGACATGATCGAGGGTGATATTTTTACCCGCGAAGCTGACGAGCTGCTCCAAAGCGGATTCGGCATCGCGGAGGCCACCCTCGGCCTGGCGGGCGAGAAGGACAAGGGCTTCATCGGCGATCTTGATTTTTTCGGTGTCGGCGATTTTGCGAAGATGGGCGGCGATGAGGGGATCGGGAATGCGGCGGAGGTCGAAGCGCTGGCAGCGGGAGAGGATGGTGGCGGGGAGTTTTTGGACCTCGGTGGTGGCGAAGATGAACTTCACATGAGCGGGCGGTTCCTCGAGGGTTTTGAGGAGGGCATTGAAGGCTTCCCCGGTGAGCATGTGAACCTCGTCGATGATGTAGATTTTGAATTTTCCGCGGGCGGGGGCGTACGGGACGCTGTCGCGCAGATCCTTGATCTCGCCAATGCCGCGGTTGGAGGCGCCATCGATCTCCAGAACGTCCAGACTGCGGCCTTCCTCGATTTCCTTGCAGATATCCTCGTCGGGATTGAAGTCGGCCTTGGGACCGCCCGAGCAATTGAGGGCCTTGGCGAGGATGCGGGCGGTGGAGGTTTTGCCGATCCCGCGGGGGCCGACAAAGAGGAAGGCGTGGGCCAGGCGTCCTTCGGCGATGGAGTTGGAGAGGGTGCGGACGACGTGTTCCTGGCCGACGAGCTCCGCAAAGGTGCGGGGACGATATTTACGGGCAAGGACGAGGTAACCCATGGAAATTGGAGGATACGATCGGGGTGGAGGGGGGCAAGGCTCGTACTGGGGGGATAGTGGATAAATTGAGATGAAGATATCCAAAAGGCTACAGACTGTAGTCTGCAGACTATGAGGTGCGGAGTATACAAAGGGCAGGAGAAGGCAAGGAATTGAGAATTGACGCCAGAAGGGATCTTTTTTATTCTTTTCTGCTTCCATGAGAACCATTTCTGCCAAAGCCAAGGATGTCGCCCGGAGGTGGTATCTGATCGATGCCGACAAACAGGTGGTGGGCCGGGTCGCCGTGAAGGCAGCAGACATTATTCGGGGAAAAAATAAGCCGATTTTCACCCCTCATGTGGACACCGGGGACCACGTCATCGTGATCAACGCGGCCAAGGCTGTGTTCACCGGAAAAAAAGAGACCGCCAAAAGCTACATGTCCTACTCCGGTTACATCGGCGGACACAAATCCGAGACGGTGCAGGCCCGGCGGGCCCGGCGGCCGGAGCTGCTCATCCAGTCAGCGGTAAAGGGCATGGTGATGCATAACCGGCTTGGACGGACGATTTTAAAGAAACTCTTCGTGTACGGCGGTGCCGAGCATCCCCACACGGCGCAGCAGCCGGAAAAGATTACGGTTCGCTAAAGGCAAAAGGATTTATGGCAAAAGACGCATATCACGGAACGGGGCGGAGGAAGACTTCCGTGGCACAAGCTTTCCTTAAGCGGGGCACTGGAATCATCACGGTCAATGGTCGGGCCCTGGAGGAGTATTTTCCGATCCCCTCCACCCGGATTGAGCTGATGAAGCCTCTGGTGACAATCAAGGAGGACAAGCGGTTTGACGTTCGGATTTGGACCAGCGGAGGCGGGTTGTCCGGTCAGGCCGGCGCGGCCCGGTTGGCGATTGCCCGGGCCTTGAACACGACGTTGCCGGAACAGCGGTCTCCCTTGAAAAAAGCCGGATTGCTGACCCGTGATCCCCGCAAACGCGAGCGGAAGAAGTCCGGCCAGCCCGGCGCCCGCAAGCGCTTCCAATTCTCCAAGCGCTGATTATTGGAGTTGTTCACCGATCGGCATTTTTTTGCCGGTTGGGAGTGGAATTCCTTATTCCCACGGCCTTATTGTGCCGTTTCCATGAAATCACCTGTCTCCATCGCCATTGTGGGTGCATCCGGGTACACCGGCGAGGAGCTCGTGCGCATTTGCGTCCGGCATCCCGGAATGAAGCTAGCGGTGATCACCTCGCGGCAGTTGAAGGGGAAAACCCTCGAAGAGACATTGGCGATCGGAGGAGCGGCCGGAGCAATCCGGTTTGAGGATCTTTCTCCCGGGGAAGTGGCCCAAAAGGTGGAAGTTGTTTTTCTGGCTCTACCTCACGGTGTTTCGGCGGAGATGGGGAACGAATTTCGGACTGCGGGGAAGCGGGTCTTTGATTTAAGCGCTGATTTCCGGCTCAAGGACGCCAAGCTGTACGAGAAGACCTATGGAGCGGTTCACCCCGCGCCGAAAAGATTGGCGGAAGCGGTTTATGGATTGCCGGAGATTCACCGGGAGGAGATCAAGCAGGCGGATCTCGTGGCTTGTCCGGGATGTTATCCGACCACGGCGATTCTGGGGTTAGCCCCGGCATTCCAAGCAGGTTTGGTGGCAGGAGACGGAATTGTGATCTCCTCGATGAGCGGGGTCTCGGGAGCCGGCAAGAAGCTGGAGGCGGGATATCTCTTTGCGGAGTGCAATGAAAACCTGAGGGCGTACGGGATTCCGCATCACCGGCACCGGCCGGAGATCGAGCAGGAGCTTTCCGCGGTGGCAGGAAGCGGGATAAAAATCTCCTTCATCCCCCATTTGGCTCCTTTGAACCGGGGCATGCTGACCTCCATTTCTTTCCCGGTAAAAAAGGGAGCGACCACGGCGAGCTTGGAGAAGGAGTATCAGAAATTTTATCAAAAGGAGGCGGCCGTGAGGGTGCTGGCGGGCGAGGGGTTGCCGGAGACCAAACGGGTGATGGGTCGGCACGGGGCTGAATTGGCGGTGCGGGTGGATGAATGGACGGGCCGAGCCTTGGTGGTGGTGGCGATCGATAATTTGGGCAAAGGGGCGGCGGGCCAGGCGGTGCAATGTTTCAACATTCGGCACGGACTGGCGGAAGGGGAGGGGCTTGACTGGTGAGTAAACAGACGAGTTGGGTTCGCGGGGGAAACGTCACCTCCCCGAAAGGTTTTCTGGCGGCCGGCATCCATGCCGGAATCAAGCCAGGACGGGAAAAGGACATGGCCCTACTGGTTTCGATTTTGCCGGCGGACGCGGCGGGAGCTTTCACCACCAATCAGGTCAAGGCGGGTCCCGTGCGGGTCAGCCAGCAGCACTTAAAAAACGGGAAAGTGCGGGCAGTCATCCTCAATAGTGGAAATGCGAATGCCTGCACCGGGGTGCGGGGCATTGCGGATGCCAAAAAGATGACGGCGGAAACGGCACATGCCCTGAGGAGTAAACCACATGAGATTCTGGTTTGTTCCACCGGCCGGATCGGGGTGCCCTTGCCGATCCGGAAAGTGGTGCGGGGGATCCGGGTCTTGGCCAAAAAGCTCGGACCGAACCGGGGGCCTTTGGCGGCCCGGGCGATCATGACCTCCGACACGATGAAGAAGGAGTCGGCGGTTCGGCTGACGTTGGGGGGAAGAAGGGTGACGATCGGGGCGATGGCCAAGGGTGCCGGCATGATCCATCCCAACATGGCGACGATGCTGTGTGTGGTGACGACCGATGCGGCCGTGGACAAGCGGACTTTGGTGCGGCTGACGGCGGACGCGGTGGAGCACAGTTTTAACCGGATCAGTGTCGACGGGGACATGAGCACCAACGACACGGTCTTGGTCCTGGCCAACGGTGCGGCAGGAAACACCCCGCTGAAGAGCTACGACACGGACTTGGGGAAATTCAGTTCGGCGTTGAAGCAGCTGATGCTGGAGATGGCGAAAAAGATCGTGGAGGACGGAGAGGGAAAGACGCGGGTGATTGAGTTGAAGGTTTGCGGTGCGGCCACGGAGCGGGATGCCAAGATTATGGCGGAGGCGACGGCGCGGTCTCCCTTGGTCAAAACCTCCTGGGCCGGCGGGGATCCGAATTGGGGCAGGATCATGGGGGCCATCGGGGCTTCGGGTGCAAGATTGAGGGAGGAACTGGTGGACATTCATTACGACGGAGTGGCGGCGGTGAGGGGGGGGGTTGCGGCCGTAACTCCCCCAGGGCGGTTGAAAGCGGCGGCACGGCGGTCGAGGGTTTCGATTCAGGTGAACCTGAACTTGGGTAAGGGAGAGTATCGGATGCTGACGACGGATCTTTCAGAAAAGTACGTCCGGATCAACCTCGGGGAGTAACGATGGCGGGGGTCATCGTGGTGAAGTATGGCGGGAGCGCCATGGAGGATCCCGCCAAGGTGACGGAAATTTTACAGGAGATCGCCGGTCTGGCGAAGGAGGGTTTTCCCATGGTGCTGGTGCACGGGGGAGGAAAAGAAATTAGTGGGGAGATGGATCGGAGGGGGTTGAAGCCAGTCTTCGTCCAAGGCTTTAGGGTGACGGATGAGGCGGCGATGACGGTGGTGGAGGAGGTGTTGGATCAGAGGGTGAATCCGGGGATCGTGAAGGAGCTGAATGAATTCGGTGGAAAGAGCCGGGGCATCAGCGGGCGGAAGGTTTTTCATGCCAAGAAGGCGCCGAAGGCGGGCGGGGTGGATTTGGGACGGGTGGGGGAGGTGGAACGGTGCGAGGTGGCCGAGGTGAGGAGATGCCTGGAGGCGAAAAATACGGCGGTGGTGAGTCCTTTGGGTCAGGGGAATGATGGGGAGGCGATGAATTTGAATGCAGATGTGGCGGCGGCGGCGTTGGCGGGGGCTTTGCAGGCGGAGCAGATGATTTTTTTATCGGATGTGCCGGGACTGATGAAAGACGTCAAGGATCCCAACTCGCTGATTCGGAAGATCCGGGTAGGGGAGTTGGAGAGGTTGGAGAAAGAGGGGGTGATTGGCGGGGGCATGATTCCGAAGTGTCGGTCGGCGGCTTCGGCTCTGAGGCAAGGGTTGAAGAAGGTAGAGTTTGTAGACGGTCGGGTGGCGGGAACACTGACCAAGGTGGTGAAGGGAAAGGAAAAAGCTGGAACGTTATTGAGGGGATAATGGCAGGTAGGGCGCCCTCGATGAAGGCGCCTTGTAAAATCCAGGAAAGACCAAGTCATGTTCGCAGGTGGGCTGATCGAGCCCGCCCCACCTATCCATCTAGCTTAGATGACAATCTCCACCCGCGTGCCGGTCGGGACGAGGCTGTACAATTGGATGACATCAGAGTTTTTTAGGCATACACAACCGGCGCTGGCAGGTTGGCCGATGAGGTCCTCGCGGTTGGTGCCGTGGATATAGATGTAGCGGTCCTTGCTGGTGCGGTTGTGTTCCTCTTCACCCTCAAGCCAGAGGATGCGTGTGAGGACCAGATTCTTTTCTTCCACCGGGTCGGAGGATTTCCAGACACGACCCGTGGGTTTGCGTCCCACAAAGTGAGTTCCGGATTCGGCGTTATCACCGATC
>Ga0214923_10007121_pt1 | contig 12297 bp, 6 predicted proteins | sample LL1510_MetaG_FD_177993 | JGI IMG/M metagenome (GOLD analysis project Ga0214923, IMG submission 177993) | Freshwater microbial communities from Lake Lanier, Atlanta, Georgia, United States - LL-1510 | ecosystem: Environmental > Aquatic > Freshwater > Lake | place: USA: Georgia | collected 2015-10-15
TTCATTAAATAAATGATATTCAAATTTATTAATAGATTTTAATTGTTTATTAATTTGTAAGAAGATTTTTTTTAAGAAGATAGTATCATATATAGAATAATAGATTAATTGGTCTGACATATTATTAATATCTATTTTAATTTTCCATATATCTCCCATATTTTTTTCATTATCTATTAAATATTTATAAATATAATCATCAATAATTTTATAATTTTTTAAAGCTTCATATAATGAACATTTTTTAATATTATTATTATAAATATTTAAATATTCACAATAATATCTAGTATCATATAGTGAATTTGTAAATAAAATTATATTATTTAAATCATTATTAAGTAAGAAATTATAAATATAAGGTATATCTAAAGATTCACAACCATGCATTATTTTTTTAATATTTTTATTAATTAATATTTTATCAATAAATGAATTTTTAATATTATTAGTAAAATATGGTGGATATAATATATAATATTTAGATCTATCTTGATATTCAAATGATAATTGCATAAGAGCAATAATTTTTTGATTAAATTCAAAATCAATAGATAATATTAATTTTTTATTATTTAATGATTCATTATAAAAATCATTAATTTGATCTTCAAATAAATTAATATTTTTCTCTAAAATTATATTTATTTCACTTTTATTTATTAACATTTATTATTATAATTTATATTATTTATTATTATTTTATAAATAATATATATTTAAATCACATCATAAATTATTATTATTTTATCATTTTTAAATCTATTTTTGATATATCTAATTTAATATTATTAGAATAAATAATAGATATAATAGATAATAATAGAGAATCATTATTAGTATTATTGGCAGTATATATTTCAATTTTAGATAATTCATTAATGATATTAATAATATTAGATTCATATTTAATTAATGATTTTCTAATATTATCATCAATTAAGAAATTTATTATTTCTCTAATAATATCAATAATAGAATAATTAGAATCATTTATTATTTCTTTAATTTTATCATATTTAATATTTAATTTAATATCATAATTAAATAAATATTTTAATAATTCAATTCTATAATGATCACTTGGATAACCTGTTATTTCAAATACATTTTTTAAATTTATTTTATCTTGTTTATATGACATTGATAGAGATTGTAATACATTTAATGATTTTCTCATATCTCCATCTGCTAATATTATTATTTGATTTATTGCTTCTTTTTCTATATTTATATTCTCTTTTATTATTATCTCATTTAATTTTATTATATGATCATCAAATTTAATAGGAGCAAATCGAAATAACATACATCTTGATTGTAATGCAGGTATAATTTTTGTTAAATAATTACATATTAAACAAAATCTTGTTGTTTCTGTATATAATTCTATTACTCTTCTTAATGCAAATTGAGCATCATATGTCATTGAATCTGCTTCATCTAATATTACTAATTTTATATTTCCCATCATATCATCTTTTTTAAATATATTACTTATTTTAGAAGTAGTAGAAGAAAAATCTTTAATTTGATCTCTAACAACATTAATACCTCTATCATCAGAACCATTTAATTCTAAAATCATAGAATGATAATTTTTACCATATAATTTTTTAGCAGCAGCAAGAATAGTTGTAGTTTTACCAGTACCAGGTGGACCATAAAATATCATATGAGGAAAATGACTATTATTTATTAGATTATTAATAGTATTAATAATATCAGTATGAGATATAATAGTATCTAATGATTCTGGTCTATATTTTTCTACCCAAGGAAGATTTTCTTTATTTTTTAATTTATTCATAATATTTATATATCTGTATTTATTATAAATATTATAACTTTATCTAAATATATTTTTATTCAATATTTTTTATTATTAGTCTTATAATAAATATTATTGTCACAGACATCTTTAGTAAAAAATTCAATATCTCATATTAAATATATATTATTTATTTTTTTATTTTTTATGATCTTTTTATTTTTTATATTAAACTATTATAAAGATATAATATAATTAATATTAATTTTAATATATTTACATCATATATAAGATATATATAATGATATTATAATAAAAAATATTGAATTTTTAATAATTTAATATAATTACTTAAATATTAATGATATATACTATATTAATATAATAATACATCCCAATTATGACCTATTATAACAAAAAAGATACAATTATATCATATAATAGATTAAATAAAAAAAATAATAATAAATTATTATTTCAAGAAGATATAAGTATAGCAGGAAATAAAAAATTCTATATAAGTACACCTGAAAATATATTTAAAAAAATAGATGATAATGCTGAATCTCATTATTATGAATTTTGGACAGAAGATATGAATATTAAATTTTCATATGATATAGATATAAATTTAAAAGAACATCCAAAATATATTGATGATGTTGAATGTGATAATTTATTAGAAAAATTAATTAAAGAAACACAAATAAAATTTTTAGAATATTATGGTTATAGAATGGATACATCTAATATAATTATATTAGAAAATGATCCATCATTACAAACATATGAAAATCCAAATAAAAAATCTTATCATATAATATTTGATAAAGTTAAATTTGAAAATCATTTAGTTGCAAAAGATTTTTTTGTTAGATTAAATAGAGATAGTAAAATTACTCAATATTTTGTTGATAATAGTATATATAATTTAACATGTTTAAGATTATTTTTTTGTTCAAAAATGGGAAAGAAAGCAATATTAATACCTAAATTATTAATTATAGATAATGAAGAAACAAGTCAATTAGAAAGACATAGTACAGGAGAAAATGGTTATAAATTCTTTTTAAAAACTTTAATAACATTTACAAAAGATTGTAATTTTTTGATTAAAAAAGATAAAATTGTTAATAAAATAGAAAAATTAAAACCTAAAACTAATTCTGTATCTTCTATTAATAATATTAATATTAAACATATTTTAGATAATTTACCTATGACATATTGTGATGATTATGATAAATGGTCTAAAATTGGTATGATATTATCAAATTCATCTACAAATGAATTAAATTTATTTGATATATGGAATGAATGGTCTAGTAAATCTATTAAATATAAAGCTCATGAAATGGATAAAAGATGGGAATCATTTAAAACTAATAATACTAATAAATTAACTATTGGTACTTTAATTAAATGGGCACAAGATGAAAATATTGATGATATTTATATTAAAAAAAATAATTCAATAGAAGATAAAGTTGAATTATATAGAGAAAAAGAGATAGTATTAGATAATTTTAATAAAACTAATTTAACTGTTATGGATCAAAAAAAATTAACACCACAAATGTATAAAGATATGATTAATTATAAATTATTAGCTATACAATCTGAAAAAGGTACTGGTAAAACTTCTAATTTATTAAAAGCTATGTTTGAAATGAAATTAAATGATAAAATTAATGATAACACTTCTATATTATTTATCTCATCTAGAATTACATTTGGTTTTAAATTATTAGGAGATTTAAGTACATATGGTTTTAAATTATATTCACAAATTAATGATCATTATATAACAGCAAATAGAATTATTTGTCAATTAGATTCATTAATGAGATTAAGTAAAACAGCATATGATATAGTTATTATAGATGAATGTGAAAGTTTAGCAAGATATATGACATCAAGTCATTTTACTAATAATAAAAGATGTTCATTAGTTATTGATAATTTACAAATATTAATACAACAAGCAAAACAAGTATTTATAATGGATGCTGATTTATCAGATAGATGTTTAAATTATTATTCAAAGATTATGGATATTAATTTAAATAAAGAAAATAGAAAAGATTATCATGTCATTCAAAATACTTTTAAATCATTTAGTGAATATACATTTGGTTATATGGATTTTGATACTTGGATTAGAAAAGTTTTAGTTGCTATTGAAAATAATCAAAAAATTGTTATTGCTTCCGCTTCTAATAATAAAGCAAAAGATATATTAGAATTAATAAATAGAACATTTCCAAATAAAAAATGTGTTCTTATTCATAGAGAAACTTCTATTGAAGAAAAAAGACAATTATTATTAAATGTTAATAGAGAATGGATTAATTATGATGTTGTATTATATACTCCTTCTGTTTGTATGGGTGTTAGTTTTGATGTCGAAAATTATTTTGATAATATATATGCATATGGATGTAAAGATTCATTAGGTTCACAAGAATTCGCTCAAATGTTACATAGAGTTAGATCTCCAAAAGATTTAAATATTTATTTAACATTAGATGAATTTGAAGAAATTGAAGATAATGATAATATATTAAATTATGAAACTGTTGAAAATATGTTATGTAGTGATTATTATTTAACTAATTATGATTTAGAAAATGGTTTAATTAAGAAAAATCTAAAAATAAATCATGAAATAGATCAAGATAATTTAGATAATGTAGATTTAGCAAATACAAAATTAATATATTATCCTTATAAAGATGAACCTATTTATGATTTATATGTGAGAAATTGTATGGAAACTATTGAAAATAAATTAAATTTCTCTTCTACATTATTTGGTTATATTAAATCTAAAAAATATGGTTTAGAATATATTAAACCATTTGAAGGTTCTTGTGATATTGAAGAAGAATTAGAACAAATTAAAGAAGATAGAAAAGATAAAGAATTGAAAGAAAAAATTGATGGTATTATGAATGCACCTGAATTAACACAAGATGATTATAATATTAAATTAAAATTAAAAGATGAATTTTTAACTAAAAATGATATATATTCTATTCAAAGATATAATTTAAGATCATGTTATAATCTTCAATTTGATTTTAAAAATCCTGATAATAGTCATCAAATTAGTGAAGATTTTATTCAATCTTATCATAGTAAATTAAGAATGAGATGGTATCGTAATTTATCTACTATTTTAAATTATGAAGATCAAACTACTGATATAAAATTAGAAATTCTAAGATATAATGAACAATATAATTCAAAATATACAAATTGTTATTTAGATTTTTCATCAAGAAATAAATATACATATCATAAATATCCATTAGATATATTAAAAATATTAGGTTTTGATATTAATGATCTAAATATACAAAAAACATTAGATAAATTAGATGGATTATTACAACAATGTATGATATATTTAAATAAATGTAAAAATGATATTTTAATGAAATATAATATTAAACATTATAATAAAAATTTAGAAGAATATGATTCTTATAAACAAAAAATTAAATATATTAATAAAATTTTAACTTCACAATATGGTATTATTATTAAAAAAATGAATAAAGCTGTTAAAGCTGAAAAAATGATTTATCAATTAGTTACTACTGGTGATGATCTATTTGATAAAGATAAAGAAGTTCATATCTGGAATAATTTACCTAATCTAATTGAAGATACAACTAATATATTCAATTTTAAAAATAAAATTAAACCTATTAAATTAAAAAATTATCTTAATCAACTTATTAATAATAAACCTGATAATTTTGATATTAAAAATTTAGATGCTTTTATTGATGAAATGGATGAAGAATGATGATATTTATGTTAATTTATTATTAAATTAAATTTTATAATATTGATTTATATATTAACTATTTTTTTTAATATTTTATTATTTTTGTCATTATTTATTTCTAATATATATAATACTGATAATACTAATATTATTATTATTATTTTATTTATTGATCTAATATCTTCTATTGTATAAGATTTTGATATTTCTTTTATTATATTTTTAATTTCATTTATATTTATTATCTTATTTATTGTTATTTTATTGATATTCATATACATATCTATTAGATATTTTTTATCATTTTCAAACTATTTATTCATATAAGTTCTATGAAGTTATATCAATATTACTAACTATCACAATACTTATATAAATATGACTATAATAATACTTATATCAATATCTATATGTTATGCTCATGCTCATTACATTCGCGCTTATTCGCATTATAACAATATTTATCTAATATTAAAATAAAAACGAGCTCAGTGAAGTTGAGTGTAACTCAACGATGCGAGTTATAATTAAATTTATATCCACTTAATTATATTAGATATATAGTTATTCACTCAATTATATTAGATTTATGATATAGTTATTCACTTAATTATATTAGATATATAATTAATGATATAATTAGTTTAGATAAGTTAGATAAAAATCATATAAATACTCGCATCGTTGAGTTACACTCAACTTCACTGAGCTCGTTTTTATTTTAATATTAGATAAAAATTGAACATTTCTATATATTAATAATGATATAAATATAAATATGATATTAATAATAATAACTAAATATAAGATGACATCATTAAAAAAAGTTTCATTCAAAGAAGATACTATTATAGATAATAAAGATACTAAATTATCTATTAAAGATAATCTTGTTAAATCTTTTAAAGATATTGATATTGATGAAAATTTATATAAAGATATTTTTAATCAAATGAATGCTTTTAAAAATTTTCATAATAATAATATTGAACATGTTGATAGTGATGATGAATATAATAATAAATTATTAGATAAAGAAAATGATTTATATTACGAATCATCAGAAGATGAAGATTTGAATGATATAGATAATTATGATAATTTAGAATCATTAGATATTGATGATATGGATAGAAAACAAAAATATGTATTAGGTTTTAGAGAATGTATTATTGAAAAATCTAATAATAATCAAATAATTAATAATAATGATCAAATAATTAATAATAATGATCAAATGATTAATAATAATGATCAAATTATTAATAATAATGATCAAAAGATTGATAATAAATCTAATAATATAGAAGATAAAGATATATTAGATGATATATTAGATAAATTAGATATAGATGAAAATAAATTAGATGAATTAATTAAAGAAATAAAAATGGAAGATAATAGAGAAATAATAAAAGATAAAGATGAAGTATTGAATGAAATAGATCAAGAAAAGAAGAATAATTTTGATATAGAAGTATCATTTAATACATTTAAGAAGAGATATAGTGAATTTTGTGATAAAAAACAGGAACCAATAGTATTAAAATTATTTAAAATCTTGATTACAAATAATCCAAATAAACATTTAGAATTCTATGTTAATTTCGTTAAATCATTTATATTAAATGACAAATGATAAATAAAAAAATATAATAATTTTATTTTATGACAAATATAATAAATATCTTATAATATTATATAATATAATATCATAGAATATGTCTCGTGATTTAGTTGCTGGTGAAGTTAAACATTATAAATATCAATTAGGTATTAGTGATGAACAATATAATAATAAAGAATATCTTACTTCTAAAAAAGATGATATTCAAGCTGTATTGAATATGATATTAAAATTAATTTGTGAAAATAAGAGTCAAACTGATATTTTAAATGAAGTATTATCAAGTAATTTAGTTAAAAAAATTTGTAAAGTTAATAAAAATAGTAAATATACTAAAGATGATGGAAATGAAGTATCATTAGATAAAAAAGATTATAAAGATACAGAATGTAAAAATGATGATAATAAATGGTTTAATAAACAAAATTTAACAGCTATTATAAAACAATTAATTAAAGATAATAGATTAAAAAAAATGTGTAAAACTCATAAATATGTATATGAATATAAGAATTTATTTAGTAATTTAGTATTAAGATATCCATATAGTTATCCATATTATTTTTATTATCCAGTTGGTGATTATATTGAAGAAAAAAAAGTTTCAACTGATAATGAAGTTAAAGTTGATTTAGAATTAGTTGGAGGTAGAGATAATGTTTATGATCAATTAGATGATTTATTAAATGCTCTTAATGAAGAAAAACAACAAGAAGAAGTTATTAAATTAGATTATTATATTAGATTACCAGATAAAGAAGAAAAATTAATTGATATATTTATTAAATGTGATGGACAAGATAATAAATTAAAATGTAAATGTGATAAATGTAATAAATATAATGTTGATAAACAAAAATTAATGAATTTATTATATGGTGATAATGTTGTTGTTATAGAAGGTTTATTAAACGGAGGTAGTAACAATTTTAGTGATATTGCTGATTATTTATATACCAGTTTATATGATATTAATACATATCACTTATATCATAATTTATTATCAGATTATAAAAGACGTAAATAATTTATTATATAATATATTTAAAAAATTGATAATTTAACATCTTATATAATTAATATAATATAATATATTAATTATATAAAGAAATAATTTTAGAGTTATAATAGACTATATAAAGAGATATAATAGATAATATATTATTAAAATAAAATGGAAGAAAATATAATTATGAACAAAATGTATAACAATTTGAGTGAAAATGATAAAAAAATAGAACATAATAATAAAATTTTAATAAAATTAAAAGAACATCAAAAAACATCAATAAATGCAATGTTAGAGTTTGAAGATACAGGTAAAGTTAAATTTACTAAAAAAGCTTATATAAATAATTTTCATGTACATAATGAAGATGATGGATATTATTATAGATATCATAGAGATAATCATGAATTTGATGATATGGAATTTGAAATAGAATCAAATTATGGTATATTAGCGGATAAAGTAGGAAGTGGTAAAACATTTATGATATTAGGTTTAATAGCTGAAAAAATAGTACCAAGAGCGAGAGATAGAATATTGAGTTCTACTATATATACTAGTTTAAGATATAAAAATAATAAAGAAGCTTTAAAAACAAATTTAATATTAGTTCCTCATAATCTTGTATCTCAATGGAAAAATGCTTTTAAATATGCTAAATATCCAACTTATTGTGTTATTAAGAAAAGTGATATCAGTGATTTAATTTTCTCTGAAAATATGTTCAAAAATCAAAAACCTGCTGAAGATGCTGATTTTACTGAATTAAATTGTGTTGAATTTTATGATGCGATTATAGTTAGTGCAACAATGTTTGATGAATTCTATGAGAAATTCAAAGCAACTAAATGGGCTAGAATTATAATAGATGAAGTATGTAGTATTAGATTACCTCAAGAATTGGATTATAATTGTAATTTTATCTGGTTTATTACTGCTACACCAAGTGGTATAAAATATGTAAGAAGACATTATATAAGGACATTAGTATCTCAATTAAATGATAATATTATTAAATATATTGCTGTTAAAAATAATGATAATTATGTAGATCAATCAATGAATTTACCTCATATTAATCAAATTATTATTAATTGTTTAGCACCAAGAGAATTAAATATAATTAGAGATTATGTAGATAATGAAGTTATAAATATGATTAATGCTGGTAATAATCAAGAAGCTTTAGCTAGACTAAATTGTAATATTGATTCTAGTGATAATATATTAGATGTTGTTACTAAACAAATTAAAAAAGATTTACATAATAGAAAAAAAGAATTAGATTATCAATCTAGTTTAGAAGTTAATGATAAAAAAGCACAAGATGAAAGATTAAAAAATATTAAAGAAAAAATAACATCATTAGAAACTAAATTAAAAACAATAGAAGATAGAATAAAATCATTTAAAGAAGAATCTTGTCCAATATGTTTAGGTGAATTAGATAAACCTGTTATGACTCCTTGTTGTAATCAATTATTTTGTTTAGAATGTATAGTCAGAGGTGGTAATAATTGTCCTATGTGTAGAGAAAAAATTGATTATAAAAAAATGAATGTTATTGATGATAATTCTAAAAAATCTAAAATTGATGATAATATTAAAGAACATATTTTAAGAAAGAAAATTGATAATTTAATAACTATTTTAACTCAAAAAGATGGTAAATTTTTATTATTCTCCAATTATGATCAAACATTTGATAATATACAAAGAAAATTATTAGAAAATAATATAACTATTGGTAAAATACAAGGTACTCCTTCTACTATTAATAATATTATTAAAAAATTCGAAGAAGGTAAAATAAAAGTTTTAATGTTAAATGCTTCTAATTATGGATCTGGTTTAAATCTTCAAATGGCTACTGATATTATTATCTATCATGAATTAAATAAAGAATTAGAAACACAAGTTATAGGTAGAGCACAAAGATTAGGTAGAACTACAGCACTTAATGTTTATTATCTTCTTAATCAAGGTGAACAAGTTAATTGTAATAATCCAACATTAAGTTTAGATATATTTGAAGATAATATAACAGAAGTTATGAATAATCATATTAAAAAATTAGAAGGTAATAATGATTTTAAAACTAATTTTGATAATATTGATTTAGATAATTGTGACAGTGAAACTATTAATTATCAACAAGATGAAAAAGATAAAGAAGATTTTGATGAATATGGTAGATATAAAAGATATTTAGTTAATAGACATATTGAATTTATGAATTTTGATAAAGTTCCTACTAAACCTCCTACTAAAAAAAAAAGTAAACAAGTTAAACCTAATGATAATGATGATGATGATGAACCAGAAGAAGGTAAAAAAAAAAGAGTTGTTAGAAAAAAGAAGAAAAATAATGATTAATGATTTTATAATTTGATTTGATTTATAAATTTATAATTATTTTATAATAATTATAAATTTATTCAAATATACATTCTTTATTAGAAATCATTTAATATATTTTATTTTTAATCATTAGTTTTTTTATATTATTAGAAACCATTTAATAAATCTTATTTAATAAATATTCTATTATATTATTATTAACTTTAAAATAATCGTTTTGCATGTTATATTTTCATATTAAATAATAATGTTTCAATATCTCCTGCTTAATTCTAAAAATATTATTTATTTTATCTAAAAAAATCTTATGGAATTTCATTTATATCCATATACCATCCTCCTTATATTTATTTTATCATTTAGAATAATATTTATCTTAATTCTAAATAATTATAATTCTCTATTGTATATATAAATGGAAATCTTCTTTTTAATCCTTCATTATAACTAAATAAACATTTATCTAATGCTTCTTTATAACCTGCTATTATTACTAATAATTGATTCTTTTTCTCTGTTAGATTTTAATTTATTGTATCTATACATTCTTTTGAATATATATCTCTCTATTCATTATTACCTAATGAATATGCTTCATCTATAAATAATACTCCTCCTAATGCATTATTTATCACTTCTTAGGTCTTTATTGCTGTTTAACCTAAATATTTTGCTATTAAATCACTTCTCTTTGCTTTAATAAATTTATATTCTTATTTATTTGATTATTATTATCTTATTCTCTCTGTTCTTTATAATAATGGTAATTCATATTATTCTTATTAAAAAAATATTTATTATTATTATTATTAAGGTTTTTATATTATCTCAAGATTATAATATATTTCACCTATTATATTCGCTAATATCGTTTTACCTACTCCTGGTGGACCTTATATTACAATATGCATCATATCTTCATTTTATATTTATTTATCTTATATATAATATATAATCATATCAAATAATGATTATTTTATCTATTCTAATCCTACTAGATTATCTAATTTTTTTAATTATTCATATATTTTATTTAATCTTTCAATATTTATCTTATAACTATTCTTATTTTTTTATTCTATTACTTTTATTAAATCTTTTATTGATTATATATTATTTATTTTTTCTTCATCTATTTTAACTTTTTTTGTAACTTTGTATATTAAATCATCATCATCATATATTTCATTTTTTTATAATAATTATTATTTATCCATTTTATATATAATATCATATTATCTTGTCTTTATTTATTTTTATTTATTTTTATCTTATTATCTTTATCATTATTCTTTAATATCTACTAATCTAAATCTCATTCCAGTTTTTCTATTAAATCTATTTACTCTCGATTTTATTTTATCTAATTCTTTTATATTTATATCTGACATCTTCTGTATTCTATAATATGATTCTGGACTTCTTACTCTCACTATATCTTTAACTTGTATTTCTCCATTTTCTTCTTCATCTCCATCAATAAATCTACCATTATCTTCATATAATTCATTATTCTTATTATTCTCATTATTCTCATTATTCTCATTATTCTCATTCTCATCACTTCTTGATTTACTTTTTGATTTAGAACGTGATTTACTTCTTGATTTACTTTTTGATTTAGAACGTGATTTACTTCTTGATTTACTTCTTGATTTACTTCTTGATTTAGAACGTGATTTACTTTTTGATTTACTTCTTGATTTAGAACGTGATTTACTTTTTGATTT
>Ga0214923_10007123_pt1 | contig 12296 bp, 8 predicted proteins | sample LL1510_MetaG_FD_177993 | JGI IMG/M metagenome (GOLD analysis project Ga0214923, IMG submission 177993) | Freshwater microbial communities from Lake Lanier, Atlanta, Georgia, United States - LL-1510 | ecosystem: Environmental > Aquatic > Freshwater > Lake | place: USA: Georgia | collected 2015-10-15
CAGCAACGCCAATGACGTTGTTCAGTTTGAAGTGAATATGTACCTCGTTGCTACCCTCACTGATGGCGGTGCTGCATCGTCTGATGTGGGTGTGGTGACCAAGGTTGACCGCTCTAATGGCATTGTGACCATTTCCACCTCGGCATCCCCGAGCGTGACCTGGGCCGCTAACTCTTTCCTTGTCGTTCAGGGTGACTTGAACCTCAAGCCAAAAGGGCTTGCTGCTTGGCTCCCCGTTGCTGCTCCTAGCTCCGGTGACAACTTTTTCGGCGTTGACCGCTCGGTTGACCCGACCCGTTTGGGTGGTGTCCGTTATGACGGATCCGCTCAGTCCATTGAGGAAGCGATTATCGACGCGTCGTCTTTGCTTGCTCGGGAAGGTGGAAAGCCAAACGTCATGATCGTGAGCTTTGCGTCCTACGCTGCTCTCGAAAAAGCTCTCGGAGCTAAGGTGACCTACACTGAGCTCAAAGGTCCTGCGGAAATCGCTTTCCGCGGTATCATGATTAACGGAGCTAACAGCATGATTAAGGTATTCCCCGATCGTAACTGTCAGCCTCTTACCGGATACCTCCTGCAAATGGATACTTGGTGTTTGGAGGGCCTCGGAGAAGTGCCACAAATCCTGCGCTACGGCGACGGATTGGAAATGCTCCGGGTCAGCAACGCCGACGCTGGCGAGGTTCGTGTGGGCGCGTATTATCAGCTTCGCACCAACGCTCCTGGTTGGAACGCGGTCGTTAAGCTGTCTGCCTAATTAGTGGAATCATGTAGGGGGTGGGGTGAAATTCCCTGCCCCCGAAATTCCTGACGGGGGGGCTCGCTCAGGGATCAAAACCAACCTCCGAGCTAAGAACTCGGTTTAGAAAAGGAATCGTCATGGCAAATAGATTTTTTAACCAATTCGGCAAAACCATGGAAAAAGAAGTGGTGAGCCTGTTTTTGAAAGCAAGCATTGGCGGCTCTGGGGCTATCACCCTCGATGCCGTTAATAGCAAAGGCATTGCAGCCGTCCAAAAGATCGGTACCGGCGCATATCGCATTATTTTCGGAACTAACCTTGCTTCTAAAGACGTTTACTACAAGTTTTTTGGAGCTTTCCCGGTGTTCAAAACCGCCGGTGGGTCGCCTCCATTGGCTCCAATCATGTACCTGGCCGATCTGAAACATAACAGCGTTGGTGATTGCTACATTGATGTTCAGTTTGTTAGCTCGGGCGGCGTTTCCACTAACCCCGCCTCTGGCGATCAGCTTTACATGGAAATTAAACTCGGCAACTCTTCTGCTCAATAAGGGGTCACAATGATTATCCCAGGCAAAAAGAAAGCAATCGGGGTCATCCTGTCTCGTATGGGCGGCCCCGATCAAGAGGTGAAAGAGGAAAGCTCAATGGAATCTCATGACGAGGCAATCAAGGTTATTGCCTCTGAATTGATCCATGCCATTGAGCAAAAATCGGCAATGGGTGTAGTGGATGCCCTCAAAGCATTGATTGGAGAAATCCAGGAAATGGATGAGGAGCAGGACGAGGAAATGGGCGAGAAAGAGGACTAATATATGGCTACAACCATGACACTTGGCGAATTGAGAACAGCCGCGAGGCAACGGGCCGATATGGTCAATTCCCAATTCGTAAGTGACGTGGAATTGAACAGCTATATCAATCAGTCTTACTTTGAGCTCTATGACCTACTGATTCAAAAGTACGGGGACAACTATTTTGTTGCGCCCCCGTACCAATTTGTGACGGACGGCCAGAACAACTTTTTTAATCTGCCGGCCGATTTCTATAAGCTGCTAGGGGTGGATCTCGCGCTTGGGTCAACTTTAGACTCATTCGTGACGATTCGCCCCTTCAACTTTGCCGACCGCAACCGATATGCGGTCCCGAATTTCCAAAGTTTCTATGGCGTGACCAACTTGCGCTACCGCTTGAACGCCAACAAACTTTGGCTCACTCCCATTCCGGGTGCCAATCAGACAATCCAAATGTGGTATGTCCCGCGACTTACGACGTTGGCTCTTGACTCTGATACTTGCGACGGAATCTCTGGCTGGACCGAGTACATTATTATCGACGCGGCGATAAAAATGCTCCAAAAAGAGGAGAGTGATGTTTCCGTTCTCATGGCTCAAAAGGCGGCCATGATAGAGCGCATTAAAAACGCAGCCGAGAACAGGGACGCGGCCAATCCTGCAACGATTGCCGACTCTCAATATACGGATTTTTGGTGGCCTACCGGCTCCGGGTCGGGTAACGGCTCGGGGGCCTTTTAATGGCCTATACCAAGCTCAACACGCAAGACGAGCTCCAAAACCGCATCCAGGACAACACCAAAAAAGCGGTTGCGTCTGCTACCTCAAATCCCATCGTCCAGGGTTCTATTTTGAGCGGGGTGAGCCTAAAATCTGGCGACAACACCATTGACCATAAACTTGGCAAAAAGCTAACGGGGTGGTTTATAGTGAGGATACGAGGCGCAGCAACCATTTACGACAAGCAGGACTCTAACGCCCAGCCTAGTCAAACCTTGGTGCTGAATAGTTCGGCGGCCGTTTCGGTCGATATTTTTGTTTTTTGAGGAAAATGGAATGGCACTCGCAAGGCAAAACTTTACGCTCCAACTTGGTCAGGGTGTGGACACTAAGACCGACCCTAAACAAATTCAGATCGGTAAACTTGCCGAGCTTGAGAACGCCACCTTTCAATCCACCAACCGCCTGACCAAACGTCTAGGATCCGCTCAACTGGCAGCATCCTCTAGCCCTTCCCAGGGTAATGCCATTGCGTCTTTCAAGGACGAGCTTGTGGTGATGGATGGGTCGTCGGTGAGCTCTTACGGCAAGCAATTTGACAACCTGATTGCCAAAGGAACAAAAATCGCCGTTGACGTTACTACAGAATCAATCATTAAAAATTCTTATCAGCAAACCTATCCCGACTCCTGTTTGCTTAATGGGCTCAGTGCCTATGTGTGGCAGGATTCCCAGGGCGGGTGTCATTATAGTGTGTTTGATAATGCCACTCAGCAGCTAATTATCAACAATCAGGCCATTGCGGGCGCATCCAATCCAAAACTGGTTGGCGTAGGTGACTCGTTTGCCATTATTTACGTCGAGGCGGGTGCTACTAGCTATATCAAGGCGCGGGTGTTGGATGCTTTGAGCCCATCGAGCTTGCCTGTAACTGTTACGATTGCCACAATCAGCAACACCAACCAATTTTATGACGCAACTTCAAATGGTTCATTTATTTACCTCGCCTATACTAATGCTGCGGGCAACCTTGCTTGTGTTCGCTTTGATGACTCTTTTACCCCATCAAGCCCTTTGACCTTGGCGGTTACGGCCAATCAAAAGGCGATGATCCTGGGGGGCTTTGGCAACTTGCGAGTGGGCTACTCGACCGGCACTGACGTTAGGTTTGTAACAGTGGATGCGGGCCTGACCGCATTTGGTACGCCCGTTGTGATCGAGGCCGTGGCCGGTGTGGTAAACCTGACCGCCATTGAAACGGCCGCTACCACTTTTAAGTGGTATTACGAAGTGGATGCCACAAACGCCTATGACCATTATGTGCGAGCGTGTTCCGTTTCCAATCTGACCCCGGGCACCCCGGCTGACTTCAACCGCTCGGTCGGTATCTGGTCAAAGCCGTTTGTGAATGGATCCGACCATTACATCGTCCTGGTCCATGAGTCCGAGCTTCAAGACACCTATTTTGTGTTCAACTCCGCGGGCGCGGTTGTGGCTAAGGTTGCTCAGGACAATGGGGGCAACTTGTCTTACAACGGCACCCTGCGCGAGGTAAATGTCCAAGGTGGCGGCAAGTTTGAGTTTGCATACCTCATCAAGGACCTGGTTGAGTCTATTGGCGGGGACGTTTATACACAAACTGGCGTAAACAGCGCGGTTTTGTCTTTTGGAAACGCTATTTTTACTGAAAGCCTTGGAGGGAACTTAAACACCTCTGGGGGCATTGTCAGTGCTTATGATGGTCAAAACGTGGTCGAGCAAAACTTTTTTCTATATCCCGAAAATGTTGAGCTTTCATCAACTGGAATCGGCGGCACCCTTGGAAACGGCTCCTATCAGTATTGCGCTACCTATGAATGGACCGATGCCCAAGGGCAATTACACGTTTCTGCACCAAGCGTTCCATTGACTGTCGATTTTACGACAACTCCTAAGTTTTTTACCGGCAACACTGTCGCTTACCCCGGTGGCACGACCTATCCTTTTCCAATTGGCGGCGCAACTAATCCAGACGCAACATTTTATGGTGGGTCAGGTGATGAAATTAGCGGCCCAGGCATACCCGGTGGGGCCTATATTGTTGACGGCCTTGCTTACGGATTCACCACAACCTCAGCGGCAACGTCACCAAACTTTTTTCCATGGATCTATTCAAACTTTACGGCAACAAATGTCGGATCCCAAATCACCATCACGGGAAATAAGCGCACTAGCTATTCGGCCTCCCTCAATAGCAAAAACATCAGTGTTTACCCATGTGCAACAAATCAGCACAAATGCAAAATAGACTCAAACGCTACATTTAATATTACAACGGCAGCCGGCACTTTTCAGTGCTACAAAATGTCGGTTGGTGATACGTCACAATTTAAGATTGGATTAAACCTTACCTTTACCGCAAATTTCGGCATATCTGATTATTGGGTCGTAAAAAAGGTGGACGGAAATATAGTCTATTTTACCTCCCCATTTGGCCCAGGCTTCTTAGCTCCTTTGCCGGCGGGATATTTAGCCTTTACCAATTGCGCGTCATTTGTGCGGATTGACCACAACCCCGGATCATCACCAACAAACACCATTACCATCACATTACCGGCCGACAATGAATTGACCTTTTTTGTTGGTCAGCGCGTAATTAACAATCAATTTCAAACGCCTCTTTTGCAGGATTTTGCGACCATCACAAATTTGTCTTATCCTGCACCAAATCAAGTAACCATTACATTTAACAACACAATTTCATGGACTGGCGCATTTGCAATTGCGTTTTATTTTACTTACACCCCCCATTGGATCAAACCCGGTCAGGCATGGACCGCCACAACTGGATTTTCTGGTCAAGTATTGGTTAAATCTGTTTCTCAAGATTACGTTGTGACACTTAACAAGGTGTCTTTGACAACCGGATCTGGCGATTTAAGCTCAAACCAAACCAATCAAGCGGCAATTCAAATTCCTACCTTGCGGGTAACAAACAAACCGGTTGAAACACCCGTGAGTATTGCGGTTTACCGAACTTTGGTGAATGAAACGCTATTTTATCGCGTGAGCTCCTTTAGCACTCCACTACTCAATGATAAAACTGTCGATTTTTTAACATTTGGAGACACAACTCCCGACTCAGAATTGATCGGCAATGAGCAGCTATACACAACCGGCGGGGTGCTTGCCAATGGTCAGGCACCGGCCTCTAGCCTAGTTGCTCAATACAAAAACCGGCTTATCTCGGTGTCGTCTGAGGATCCGTTTACCTGGTATTTTAGCAAGCCCGTGGGGACCAATACCCCTGTCCAGTTTAGCCCGTTTTTCTATAAGAAGATCCCCGAGCTCGGTGGACCTATCACGGCCCTTGGGGTAATGGATGACAAGCTCATTTTTTTCAAGCGGTCCTCGATTTTCATTGTGGTGGGTACGGGTCCGAACAACCTTGGCCTCCAGGATGATTTCAACGATGCCGAGCTTGTGACCACCGACACCGGATGCCTTGAACCTAAGAGCGTGGTCAGGATGCCTCTCGGGCTCATGTACAAAAGTGCAAAAGGAATTTACCTGCTCGACCGGGGATTGAACGTGAAGTATATCGGTGACGAGGTGGAAAGCTATAACGCTGACATTGTGACGAGCTCGGAACTTATTGAGCAAAGCAATCAGGTCAGGTTTACCCTCGCAAGCGGTAAGGCACTCGTTTACGACTACTATTTTGACCAATGGTCAGTGTTCACAAATCAAAACGCGGCCGACTCGACCATTTTTGAGGGCAAGTTTACCTACCTGCGGCCGGATGGTAAAATTTACAAGGAAACCCCAGGCGTGTGGACCGATGGGGGTCAGCCTATTTACCTAAAGCTCAAAACCGCTTGGCTGTCATTTAACGGCCTTCAGGGACTTGAGCGGCTATACAACACTATGGTTCTTGGTGAGTACAAGAGCCCGCACACCCTCACTGTAAAGGTGGCGCATGACTTTGGGGTTGATAGCCAAACGACGGCAATCCCCGTGGCAACCAATCCTGGGCTTTATCAATACAAGGTGTATCTAAACCGCCAAAAGAGCCAATCGGTCCAATTCACTGTTCAGGAAACGCAAGCCGGCCCCACCTACGGCGAGGGGTTTAATATCTCTGCCCTCGGGCTTGAGGTCGGGGTCAAAAAGGGCCTCAATACCCTGCCCGCCGGAAAGCTCTATGGTTAAGCGGTACAGGGCCGAGGATTACGCCGACTTGGTGGACCTATATCAATCCCACGGCCTTGTTGCCCCATCGGAAAAAACTTTGCCGACTATTGGCTTGATTGCCCCAAGCGTGGCCGCAGGATTCCTTTATCTAACCGATTCAAGCATTGCAATAATTGACAATTTTGTTACGCACAAGCAAGCTGAAAGAGAAGCAAGAAACGCGGCATTGGATGAAATTGTGAGAATACTTCTTGATGCCGCCCGGGGTGCGGATTGTAGCGTGGTAAAATGCGACACTCAAATTTATGCTATTAAACAAAGGGCGACGGCGCATGGGTTTGACTGCGTTGGCTCTTATCAAATTTTTGTGAGGAGTCTATAATGGGAAGTTTGTTTACATCGTCTTATCGGTATGACCCGCAGGGGCTTAATTATGGATCTCAGGTCCAGGCCGCTCAAGCCCAACAAAAGCAAAACCTAGCCGGACAACAGGCATTGGCTCAACAGCTTCAAGCTCAGGCCATGGGTATTGGCCCATCGGTCGGCCAAGAGGCACTGAAACAGGCCATGAATCGCGGCGTGAAGCAAACAACCGCGGCAATGGCATCTCAAAGAGGCATCAATCCTGCCTTGGCTCAACGTCTGGCCGCTGACATTGGTGCTCAGGGTATGCAAGAGACTGCCGCCCAGGGCGCACAACTGAGGGCACAAGAGGCGTTGGCAGCCCAACAAGGGCTTTCTGGACTTTATGGGCAAATGGGATCCCAGGCATTGACCGCGCAGGGTCAAATGCTTGCCGCTCAACAAGCTCAGAACCAAATTAACGCGGGGATTGAAGCTCAAAACGCAGCCAACATTGCCGCACTGGCGGGAGGGGCATTGAACGCCGCGGGATCCGCCGCCACCATGGGCATGATGAGAAAAGCCCACGGCGGTAAGATTGAGGGTCAGCCAAAGGTTAAGGGCGACTCTTACGAAAACGACACAGTGCCGGCCATGTTAAGCCCAGGTGAGATCGTCATTCCCCGCACCAAGGCTAAGGACCCTACCAAAGCCAAGGCGTTTGTTGATGAGGTCCTGAAAACTAATAAGAAGGAAAGCGGTGACGATGAAATGAGCTACGGCAAGGTGCTAGAGGCACACCGGAAGCTCCAAGCCCGCGTCAAGGAACTTGAAGAGAAGCTCAAGAGCAAAAAATGACCAAAGAGCAAATCCAACTACTGATTGAGAGGGGTCATATCACCCCTGAAACAGGTAGGCGCATGGTTCAGCACTATGCGGAGGGTGGCGTTGTTGCCATGCCTTTGAAAGCTCCACCCGCTCCACAGCCCCAACAACCGACCTTTGAGCAAACCTTGACCGAAATGAGCCCGATTGCGGGTGCGGGTTATGGCCTGGTCAAAAATCTGATATTCGATCAGAGACCCCCAGGCGAGTTTGAGCCGGGTGGCGGTGGTATCACTGAATCCATGAGCCCAATTGACCTTATTACCCCAACAATGGTTGCCGCTCCAGTGCGAGCCGTGGCCGGCGGTATTGGAAAAGGCGCAATCCAAGGTGCCAAGGCCATTCAGCAAGGTATTTTGGCGCGTGGAAACGCAGGTGCCATTGAAGTATCGGCAAAAAACACATGGTCGGGCGTTGATCCTAAAATACACACGCTCAACCCATTTAAGATTGCTCCGAGTGGGCCCGCGGAGCGCATGGGAAGCGTTACGGATTTGGCGTTATCAAAAAAAGACCCGATTGAATGGGCAAAATCCGTTGATCTTTCACAGCCCATTGAGGTGACGATGTGGAAAGACGGCACAATGACTGTAACGGATGGGCACCACAGGCAACTAGCCGCTCAAATTTTGAATCAGCCCATCAAAACAAGAATTAGATATACAAATACTAGAGCTCAAAATGTTCAGCCGGCACTATCATCGGCACAAGGGCCCGCCAGTGCGGAAGAGTTTGAACAATTGCGCTCCGGTGTGATGCAAGAAATTCAGGCCGCCAAAAAAAACCCGGAGGGCTTGTCATCATTTATTCATGAACTTGAGCAACAAAAGCCCGCACAAGCCGAAACACTTAAAAGCGCATCCGGTATCAGCCGTGAGCAATTTAATGAAATGGCTGCTAGAGGCAAGCTCAATCCCGCCACTGGTGTTGCCTTGCCAGAAGAAAAGCTGACACAAACACCCGTCGGAATGGGCCTGGTAAACAATTATCCAATCGAGGATATTGCACATTTTTATTCTAAGCGCATGGGGGGGCACCCATCGGCTTACGATGAGTTTATGGCCGATGTGGCGAGGGAATCGCAAAACAAAAAGCTCTTATCGTCCTTTGGCAAACAAAAGCCCGCACAATCTGCGCCTAAGCCAACAGAGCAAAACATTTCTTACCGCGATCAATACACAGCCCCAGGGGCCTCAAGGGGCGTTCCATTGCACGACTTTACGGGCGCATACCCTGAAAGCGTTTATGGAAAGGGGGCCGTTAGAGAATTCGGAACTGGTAATGATGTAATGGATAAGGAGGCCATTTCCCTTATTCAAAAGGCGAGAAACAACCCCGATGCAGAGGTGACAATTTATCGGGCCGTTCCAAAAGGCGTTAAAGATATTAACGAGGGCGATTGGGTCACGCCAATTAAACAATATGCAATAAACCACGGCGAAAACAGGCTTGGAAATTACGAAATAATCACAAAAAAAGTAAAAGCCGGCGAATTATTTAATGACGGCAACTCTATTTTAGAATTCGGTTGGGACCCTGCCAAAAAATTTGCATTTGGTGGTATTGTCGGAGGGAATATGTTTACAAAAGAACAAGCGGATATGATGTTGCAACGGGGTCTCATTACCCCACAAACCTATCAGCGGATTACGGGCGCACAAGGCTATGCGGAAGGCGGTGAGGTCATGCCGGCTCCACTACCTACCCCTGCCGAGGAAATCCCTAGCACCCCGATCAGCGTCAATGTGGGAGCTCCTGTCATTCCCGAGCAATTCGCCACCATGCCGGCTCCTATGCCCGCACCTACTCCCATCCCACAAATGACTCCCGCCGGTGCCGCGGGTGTTCCGCTCCCTGGTCAGTACGGCCCGCCGTCCCCAATGGCTCAAACCCCTCCTGCGACTGAGCGGGCGATTGTTCCAGGTGTGCCGACTGCTCCTGCCGGATTTCAAATGCCCGGTGAGGCATCCATGATGAAAGCCGCGGGCCTTGAAGCCCAAGCGGCGCAACAGATTGGCACGGCCGCTGAAAAGGCTTATGAGGGTCTGCAAACCCAAATGGAGACCGAGCGCAAAACCTATCAGTCTATTCAATCCGATATTCAGGCGCGCTTAAAAACGCTAGACGGCGAGCTAATGGGCGGTCAGGTCAATCCTAACCGCGTGTGGTCTGAAGCTGGTACCGGTGCTAAAATTGGCGCGGTACTTGGTATGCTTTTCTCGGGTATCGGTGCCGGCGTGACGGGCAAAGAAAACTTGGCCGTCGCCAATATCAACAAAATGATTGACCGAGATATTGAAGTGCAAAAAGCCAATATCCAAAACAAGCAAAACCTGTTTAGCAAGTATCTGACCCAACTCGGTGACGCTCGACAAGCCGAGGCCGCTTCTAGGCTCCATTTGGTTCAGGCTGCCGAGGTCCAAGTTAAGCAAGCTCAAGCCAAGGCCGCCACTCCCCAGGCCCAAGCAGCATTTGAAAAGACTCGTGCACAACTTGAGCAACAAAAAGCTCAGTACACCATTGAACTGACTAAAATGATGGGTAACGCGTCCCTGTACGGCATGGGCGGCTCAGAGGGTGGTATTCCGTTCGGCCGTGAATCCTTTTATCAGGCATCCGACCCCGAGCTCCAAAAGAGAATTGTGCCGGTTGCCGATAAACAGCGGTCCTACCTTGCTCGGAGCGACCAAGAGGCGGCCGAATTGCGCAAAATGGAAGCCGCATACTTAAAAGCCCGCGGAATGTTAAACAAGCTCAAGCAATACTCCTCGCTCGGATCTCGCCTAAGCCCGACCGATAGAGAATTGGCAGATTCTCTTGTGGCCAAGCTGCCGCCGCTTCTTAACGAGCTTAACGGGTATGCCCGGTTCACCGAAATGGAACAAGAGCTTTTGGAAAAAACCTTTACCGCACCTGGCGTATTAACTGCTATGTTTGCACCTAACACCAAGACCAATGCACTGTTGAAGGATCTTGATATACAAATGCAAAATAAGCGGGCCATCATGTTGCAAGGGTACAAGCCAATCACAAGCTTTGAGCCGGGAGCAAAATAATGGAAAAAGTCAGTGTAATTAACCCCCAGGGTCAGTTTGGAACAGTCGACAAAACCGAACTAGAGGCCGCCCTCAATCAGGGTTATACACTGGCGACACCGGAACAAATCAACAAAGCCCAAATGGTCAAGAGGGCCGGTGAGGGGTTTGAGCCCGCACTTGGTACCCTTGAATCTGCTCTTTCCGCGGCTACATTTGGATTGTCCACTCAGCTTGAGCGGGCATCGGGAGTGGATCCTGCCGAAATGGAAGCCCGCCGAGAAGCCAACCCAACCTTGACTGGCATTGTCGGTCCTGCCGTTGGTATTGCGGGAAGTTTGCTTGCAGCCCCGGAAGCGGGAGCCATGAAGGCCATTGGCGGGGCGGCTGAAGCGACCGGGGGTCTCGCGGCCCTCTGTAAGTATTTGCCGATCAACTTGGCAGCCAAGGCATCCGAGAAGATTGCCGAGGGTGTTGCACCTGCGGTTGGAAAAGGCGTTTCAATCATTGCAAACCCTGAAACGCGTCCGGTTGTTAATGCAATCCTGAAGCAAGCCGGATCCCAGGCCATTGGATCGAGCGTTGAGGGTGCTCTTTATGGGTTGGGCGTTGCTATTGATGAACACGCGCTTGGTGACCCCGAGGCCCTGGGCGACAAGCTGTTAGCTCATATCGGGTTTGGATCGGCCCTTGGTCTTGGTGTTGGCGGGATTGCGGGCGGGATTGGTGGCGCATTTGGTGCCATGACTGCGAAACAGGTTCAAAAAGATATTGCAGCCGCATCAAAAGCCGAGGCCATGACAATGACTCCGACCGATGCCGCCAAGGTCACGCAAGGCGATTTTGAGCAAGCGGTGCGAGCGTCTGACATTAAGGGTAAAGAGGGCATCCTTCAAGAGCTCCAAAAGCTCGCGGGCATCAAGGATCTAGCCAAGGACGCTCCCGAGCTTCAAAAGATTGCCGAGGAGCTCGGGTTGACTGTTCAGCCGTTTCAGGTGAGCGGCAGCAAGGTTGTCAGGCGGGCGGGTGATTTCCTGTTAAGTGGGCAGCCCACCTTTTCCAGTGCCCAGGTGGTAAAAGAAGCGTCAGCCAACTTTGAAAAGGCTGCCAAGGTTGCCGAGCAACAAATCACAACCGGTCCTGGTAAGCTCAGTGAGTTTGAGTTTGGACGCGAGGTAAAGCGGCTTTTGACTGAGGACCTTGAGAAACGCTTGAGCCCCATCGAGGAGCTTTATCAGATCATCAAGGACAAACAGGAGCGCATTGCTCTTAGCAAACCCGATATTCAAGACATTCAAAAGAAAATTTTGGGTCTTGAGGACGTGTTTAAGGCTCCGAGCTTTAGCGCATCTAAGGCCGCCAAAAACCTTGTTACAGTGGATTTGCCCAGACAAGCCACCCTTGAGGACCTTAGAGCGTTGCGGGTGCGGTTTAGCAAAAACCTCCAAGCTACCGCATCCCCTGATGAGCGTAGGGTGTACGGGATTGTGACCTCGACTCTCAAAAACATAGAGGATGACATTATCCTCCGCGAGGCGCGAGAGCTTCCCCTGTTTGAGGAGCAATATAAGACAATTGCCGCGGCCGCCAAAATTGTCTTATATT
>Ga0214923_10007124_pt1 | contig 12295 bp, 14 predicted proteins | sample LL1510_MetaG_FD_177993 | JGI IMG/M metagenome (GOLD analysis project Ga0214923, IMG submission 177993) | Freshwater microbial communities from Lake Lanier, Atlanta, Georgia, United States - LL-1510 | ecosystem: Environmental > Aquatic > Freshwater > Lake | place: USA: Georgia | collected...
GATTTATGGTCACAACTGTGACACGCAACTTTTTTTCTAGAAAAGTATCGTCAGGCGTGGTCTCAGGAGCCAAGGAAAATCAAAAATCAGGCCGAAAATGGCATTTGCATCCGGAACATCCGGAACGAAACCATCGCATCCGGAACGCATCCGGAACGCATCCGGAACATTCCGGAACACGTCGATAACGTGTACCCCTAGGTTGCATGAACCCAGATCCATGGTCTGGTGGTAGTGTACAAATGCAGAAAACTAGCAAGTTTACAAGATTTATGGTCACAACTGTGACACGCAACTTTTTTTCTAGAAAAGTATCGTCAGGCGTGGTCTCAGGAGCCAAGGAAAATCAAAAATCAGGCCGAAAATGGCATTTGCATCCGGAACATCCGGAACGAAACCATCGCATCCGGAACGCATCCGGAACGCATCCGGAACATTCCGGAACACGTCGATAACGTGTACCCCTAGGTTGCATGAACCTAGATCCCATGGTCTGGTGGTAGGGTACAAATACACAAAACTAGCAAGTTTACAGGATTTATGGTCACAACTGTGACACGCAATTTTTTTTTCTAGAAAAGTATCGTCAGGCGTGGTCTCAGGGGCCAAGGAAAATCAAAAATCAGGCCGAAAATGGCATTTGCATCCGGAACATCCGGAACGAAACCATCGCTGTGACTTTTCTAGAAATTGTCGTTTTTTAGAAAGTTCACGAAATGGATGCTTTTTACAAACCTGTATTTTTCTATTTTGTTACCAAACCATTTTCTAGTCACAAAATAGTAAAAACAGATTTGTTTTTGAGACCATAAATCTCAATTCCCGTACAATAGCCTGTGACTTTTCTAGAAATTGTCGTTTTTTGGAAAGTTCACGAAATGGATGCTTTTTATACACTTGTATTTTCATATTTTGTTACCAGACCACTTTCTAGTCATAAAATAGTAAAAACAGATTTGTTTTTGAGACCATAAATCTCAATTCCCGTACAGTAGCCTGTGACTTTTCTAGAAATTGTCGTTTTTTGGAAAGTTCACGAAATGGATGCTTTTTACAAACCTGTATTTTTCTATTTTGTTACCAAACCATTTTCTAGTCACAAAATAGTAAAAAGGAATTTGCTTGTGAGACCATAAAACTCAATTCCCGTACAGTAGCCTGTGACTTTTCTAGAAATTGTCGTTTTTTGGAAAGTTCACGAAATGGATGCTATTTACAAACCTGTATTTTTCTATTATGTTACCAAACCACTTTCTAGTCACAAAATAGTAAAAACAGATTTGCTTGTGAGACCATAAAACTCAATTCCCGTACAATAGCCTGTGACTTTTCTAGAAATTGTCGTTTTTTAGAAAGTTCACGAAATGGATGCTATTTACAAACCTGTATTTTTCTATTTTGTTACCAAACCACTTTCTAGTCACATAATAATAAAAACAGATTTGCTTGTGAGACCATAAAACTAAATTCCCGTACAGTAGCCTGTGACTTTCTAGAAATTGTAAACTAGTATTAATAAAACACGGTTCAAAAGTTTTTCTAAAACAAATTAAAGTAATCCATAAAATGCGCTGCGTACAGGTTGGAGCGTTTGTTTGTCATACACAATTGTGATTTCATGATTAAGGTTTGTATACATATGTCTATTATTACGCACATGTGCAAGTAAGTTTTGAGGATATTCGAGATTCTCAAGAAATTTTATAAAATCATCCACTGATAATCCCCAATATTGTATGAAAAATTGATGGTTGTTTTTATGCCACAAGCAAACATAATCGCATTTGAACAAGGTAACCAACTTTTTTAAGTTTTTAACGTCGGATGTTGGACCTCGAGACGTTATTGAACCTATTTTCTTTGCGTATTTTCTATAATATTTTCGAAAGTTTGATTGAGTATCGGCAACATAGTTGCTTTCAAAAACAAGACTACCATCTGGTTTCAACGTAGTTCCTTTCCCGAAAAATGGTAAGGAATAATTATTGTTGAGCTTGTAATAAAAATGTATCTCATCTCCAACAGGATTGTTACCAGGATATAAATCAAACGAATGAATAATTAAATCTTTTTCATGTGATAGTTGCAGATATTTTTTTTTTTGGACTTTATTAATATTTTCATTGCGGATATATACATTAATTAATTGGTGATTAATACTTCTTTTACTGTCGGATGTATAATGGTACATGTACAGTTCCCATCGCATAATGCCATTAGTCAATTTACATCCCCATACGACTTTGTTACACCCGATTTTGCTATATAATAATGAAATTGTTTGAAGAATAGATTTTGTTCCACCTTTTTCGTAATGCAAGATAGATTCGTATAATAATCGACAAGATGGTAAATTGCCTTCCTTGTCCAAGTCACTTATAAATGTGTACGTATTATACTCGAATTTTACAGGGTTTGACATAGCCCAATGAGGTACGACTGAAAATGGTTTTAGATAAGGAGTATCACTTGGTGGATATAAAGTTATTGTTTTTTCTCCCTCTAAAACACATAATAACCCATAATAATCGTCGTAATGTAATCCGGTGTCATGAAACCCTGTCGAAACCCAAAAATTCATATCAATTGTATCTTTTCCAAAAATGGTTTCTGGAACTAAAACATGTCGAGCGATTTGATTATATAATTTTAAATTTAATTTGGAAAATTTTGAATTATCAGTGTATCCTGGTAAAGATATTATATAGGAAAAATCTTTATGGTTAGATAAAGGTGCATCTTCAATTAAACGATCCGTATCACTACGCCAAATATCAATTTTGCCTCCTTTACAAACGAGTTTTGAAATTGTATCTGCCAAATGTTTATTTTGAAAATGTGTATCGAATAGCACTATTTCGTTCTTGTCATCAACTTTCTCGCACCAAAAATTAATTGCAATACTTGGCCCTTTTGACTCAATCCAATGCCACCATCCTTTAGGAATCCATAAAGATTTCCCTGCTTTGAGTGTTAATCTGACAGGTGATGTCCATAACAAGGATGGTGTAAAAAACCAATTTTTTCTAGTAATCTTACTAAAATGGGCATAATGATATTCGTTTGTTAAATGTCGGATGATGTTTGATGTTTGTTCTGAATAAATACCTGCAATGTAATACCTGCAACCGGCAATAACTAAAACTGCAATTATTACACTTACTATGAAACCCATTACCCAATACAGTAAAAATATTAATGTATAATCAACTTAGCTATTCTGAGATCTCTAAATTTCACTTCACTATTTCCTGATTTTCGTTATTGTATTTTGTTACAAAAACATTTTTCTGCAACAAAATAGAAATTAGCCTGTGACTTTTTCTACAAGATGAATTTCAAATTAATTTCTAAAAAATTCCCAATTTAATTAATTACAAGAGTACGAGGTTGGCTGCATCTTGGCAAATGTTTTAGGTGATCGGCAATAATAATATCGCGGTCGTAATCTATGCATATAAGATTGTTAAAAGTTCCAAGTCGAGTAATTTTATTTTTACGGCAATCGAGTACTTGTAAATTATTTAAATTATTTGGCAAATCAATGAGACTATTATTGCTGCAGGTAAGGTGAGTGAGCATTGGATAATTTCTTAGAGATAACAATCCATTATTATCGCAATATAGTTTTTTAAGTCCTCGGAAAAAAGGTATGTCGGATAATCTATTATTAGAGCAATTTAATACTGTCAGATTACTTGAGCGGCTACTCATAATAGTGTTGATGATATTATTACTGCAATCACAGTTTATTAGATTTGGGAAATTAGGAAGAGTTGTCAAAAAATTTGCACTACACACAAGGCTAAGTAGTTGGATGTAAATGGGAATTCTAGAAAGTCTATTTTTGCTGCATTCTAGTTTTCTGATGCGTGGATAATTTGGCAGGCTAACGAGCCCATTGTCGTTGCAATAAAGGGTTTCAAGTTGGGGGTATTCGGGAATTTCAGTAAGTAAGTTTCTACTGGTATCGATTTCGCGTAATTTAGGACATTCTGGAGAGATAGATGTTATTTGGTTGTCAAAGCATACTAATGTTTGTAAATTTGGGTACCCATGAATTTCTTTTAGACGGTTGTTGTGGCAGTACAGTTTAAGGACATTTGGGTAAATCGGGATGCTTGTAATGGACTTGTTAGTACAAAATATTTCACGCATTGAATTGAATTTCATGTAAAGTGAGTATATCTTTTCAAAATCATATGATTCATCGGGATTTTTAACGGACTCTATACTTGTGTCATTCATTATGTAAATAAAATTGGTTGGATCTGTATATTCGATTTTCCATTTTTGCAGTTGTTCAAGAAAGTCTATTCCAACAAGTGTATCAATGACCTTGGCGACAAACGTGGAAAGTCCTCCATATCCACTATGGCCGTTTAGAAAAGGCAATAGAGCAGTTTGTTCTTGGAACAGGATGTAGTCATCAAGTGTTTCTTCAGCAATAACTCCTGATTCTAATTCGTCTCGTGTGAAGAGTTTGTAGACTTTGAACCCAGGTACTTGTCCATGGTTTAAGCTGGGGCCAAAGCTTCCAAGGAGATTTCCTATACGTCGTCTTTTGCCACCGAACATGTCAACGGCATACCAATTTGTAACGTTTGATGTTAATACACGCCTTATTGATCCAATTGTGACAAAGATGTTTGGACCAAGTATTCTAACTACAAGACGAAATGTAGGCTTGCCACCATAACCAACAGGGTTATTTGTAGGAGTGTATATGCATTGAATATAACTTGGTATATCTGACGTTTTGTCTGATACAATTGTTTCAGACAGTTCGTCTCTAGATATACATACACCTGTGGTGAAATGGGATCCTCCTTTTCGTATAAACAATTTGAATACATGATCTTGTGGTGTGAATTTAGACAAAGTTACAGGAGATTCGTTTGGACAATTCTGATCGATCCACTCACTGGTGTTGGTGGAAGTGTCACTTGAAATTTCGCTGTTACTGTCCAAGAATATAGATTCACTTGTACTGTCCAAATTGTCTTCTTCAAAATTCATTACTTTACAACAACAAAATAACTATAAAGTTTGTTTGTTAATTACGTTAATTACGTTTTGTTTGTTATGTTTTCAATATACGAGTGTGAGGGGACGTTGTGTTTTTGCAATAGTTAAGCTAGATAAAAACTTTAAACCTGGATAAAAACCTGGATAAAAACTTTTCATAATGGTATAAGTAATGAACACCTCAAGGTACCTCGCGGTATACATAGTATTATTAATACTTATTTTAAGTATTTTATTCAGTAAAAAATCAAAACGTGAAGCTTTCTCTCAAGAAACCTTACCCAATTTATATTACATAAACATGAAAAAGTCAGAAGAGAGAAATTCAAGATTTATTAGTCGTCTAGAAGGAAAATCATATAATGTAAAAAGAATTGACGCAATAACACCACTTACACTGGATCGTACGCAAAATATTATACCTGAAAAATGCAAAGATAATTCTCGTGAAGAAATGAGTTGTTCTTTATCACATTTGAAAGCAATTCACACTGCATATCATGACAATGTTGAATATGCATTGATAATGGAAGATGATATGTACTTTATGGTTGATCCAGATTGGAAAGAGATCATACAAAGTGCTCCAACAGATTGGGAAGTATTACAGTTATTCACATTTTATGCATACGTGTATGAAGAATACAACAAAAGTGGAACCAAATGGGTTGAACACGTTCCACGATTTATGGCTTCAACTGGTGCTTATATCATAAATAGAGCAGCAATGGAGAGATTATTGTCACAATTTATACCGGATGAATACACTATAGCAAATTGGGATGACATTCAAAACATTACATTCAAAAACGTTTTAAGCGAGTGTAATGCGGATTACTTCCTGTATAAACATTTGAAAACTTATGTACATACTTTGGTTTTATTCAATGCTGAAGGTTTTGATAGTGAAATACATCCTGATCATTTAGGGTATCACAATCAATCAAAAGAGGAGATCAACAAAATTAAAGACGATCAAAGTAATGCTGTTTCGACTACTCTTTGACTTTTGTATTGAAAGAGACAGTGGCTCAACCTCACGAGCCCGGTGTTAGGTTTATTCGGTTACTTTATTCAGTTACTTTTACAAGTAAGTATCTTGACAAAGCAAAAGCACAAAGAAGTAAGAATGCTTTGTGGAAGTCGAGTGGTATGCTGCGTTCATTTGAAGTTTTAAATGTGAAAAGGAGAAAAATGAACGCATTCCCTAAAATCAAGATACTTGGTTTTTCAGTTAATCCAATGTAGGTTGTGATAAGGGTGATATACAGAGTTGTATTTGGATCTGACATGAATAATAATATACACTTAACTTTTTTTAATGTGAAATAACAACGGACACGGACAGATGTATTTAATTGAGTACATGTATTTGTTCATTGTGATACATTGGACGATGATGTTTCCAGAGGGATTTTTTTTGATAGTGGCTCTTATACCACATGTTTCAAGAGAGCAAGTGCAGGTAATTTTCTGGATTCTATTTACGTATATTACAATACGTGGTAGATATTGGTAGGGTTTAGGGTAGGGTTGTACACGTTACATATAACCACATATTTCAAGAGAGCAAGTGCAGGTAATTTTCTGGATAATATTTACGTATATAACAATGTGTAGGTGTACACGTTACGTTACTTGATATATATTTTCATTTAGAACTTGGTCGGTAAGTTTGTTTATATGTGTCCTTGAGGTGTAAATTTCATAAGCTTGTTTAGCGGCGTTAATGCTATCATGGTAATAGGGGAAGGGTATTGTATCAGAATCGTCTTGTTTGCTGAGATGAAGGAATTTTTCTACCCAGGCTCCAAATGAACACGAATCAAAATGGAGGACACAGAGGTTATCAAACGGAATATCGAGTACATGATTGCCAGTATATTGGCCTTGGAAGGCAAAGTGATGAGGTCCGGCAAGGGACAGTTCGTTACAAACGCGACCACCGCTTTTGCCGTTTGCATATGACCTACATGGGGCGCTTAGGCCGCATCGAAGGAACTTGGTGGCTTGAAAACATGTGTTTTGAGATTCATCGAACATTGCTTCGGCATTTTCTAGACGGACTACTTTGATGTGCGGGTCGATTGTATCAAGGTAAGTGATATTTCCATGAAGGAGTTCATCAGCATCGATATGGAATAACCATGTGATACCTTTACCGTTACATTGTTTGATGCACTTGTTGACAAAGTTGATTTGGCGTGATTGTAATGAAGTGTAGTTGTTTTTGGTATCGCTTTGACCTATTTCTAGAGTAATATCGGGTTGGTGAGCAAGGTAGTCTTCAAATCCGGGGGAATCTTCAAGTCGGATAAAGAAGTGTGATATACCCATATTTCGATGGTGTTTTAGCCACAAGGGGAGGTCGATAGGTTTGCGCATCAATGTTGCAATAGCAACGCTGCCAAGGTTCTTTGTGTGCGTAGTTTTGGTGGTGTGTAGTATAAGTAAGCCACAATAAATAGCGGCTACGGCAACTAGAAACAATACGATTACCACGACCATTAATATTAACGGTGAATTAAATATTAAAATTAGTGGTTATTTAAAATTGAATAAACATCAGTTTTGCATCTTCTCGATGCGTTTAGAAAAGTGTGTAAGTGAGCTAGGTAGACGAGTGTACAAGTGTACACTTAAGAACACGGAGCAGTTGGGGGTGTATGTGGAAAGGGGTATATGTAATTTGGCCAAGGTTCCTTTTAATACAGTGAGAACGTATCCGATGACACCAAAGTATCTTTTGGACGACATTCGTTACGCATTGTCGGAGTATCTTAGTGAGATAGGGATCATTTGTCACACTGGGCATAAAAATGGAAGTTGTGATTTTCAGACGCATTCGGAGAAGACGGTGTCTGTAAAGACAATAATGAATTCGAATAATAAGATTTGTCCACAGAAGGTGGGACAGTGCACGGTGAAACGGTTTGATGAGCATTTTGAGGTGACACAGAAAGGGGATACTCAAGGTAAGCCGTCAAGGGACGTACTTAAAGGGTATATTTCTAAGAATCTTGAAAAGTTGGTAGATGAGTACTTGGACAACACATTTTGTTGTGATCATACAATATTGGTTCATTTTGGGAAGGGTGTGTGTTATTGTATTGACAAATATGGGAGACTGTCGTTCTCGCGTGGGTTAAAGTTTAGTTTAAAGAACATTGAATGGAATGAGTCCAACACAGTGTATGTAAAGACGCCATTGTGTTCTAAGATGACATTGGGTGAGTTTCAGATACACAATAACAGGGACTCGGTAAAGTTTAGGTTTAATACGAATACGTTGTTGAAGCTTATAACGGACAGGCACATAAGGGGTACAAAGTACACATCAACGTATCTTGAACATTCATACGATATAACAACAAAGCGAAATATAAGAGACGGTCAAATAGGAAAGAAATAATACCTGGTGTTTTTTAAATGTTACCTCCTACACTAAATTACATAGGAAGTAAACTGTTACTTGTTGATTGGATTAAATCTGTAATGACAGAATATATGCAAAAGCCGTTGGAAAGGGTGAGTTCATTTTGGGATCCGTTTGCCGGAACGGGTGTGGTTACATTAATGGCGATAAGAAGTCGCATTCCGAGGGTTATGACAAATGACATACAGTATTTTTCGTACGTAATGTCTAGTGTGTGGACGACGCGTGACATTGATGTTGTGAAGTTGCGGACGCATTGTGATATTTTGAATACACAGTTGCAATCGGGTGTTGGTTTGGTTGGGTATATAACAAAGACGTATGCAACGGAAAGGGGATATTTTACACAAGAGAATGCGAGGAAGATTGATTACATGAGACAATTGATACAAATCAAATATGCTTCTGGGGATTACACATACAACGAGTTTAAGATGATGTTGAAATTGTTGTTGTATGCATCGGTGTCAGTGGCTAATGTATCAAGTACATTTGGGGCGTATTTGAAGCAGTTTAAAAAAAGTGCAAAGAGGCCGATTACAATTGATGCTGGAATTTTGGGTACACTTGTAGATGCACCGGAAATCGAGCACATAAGTAATCAAAGAAATGTGCTTGATTTGTATATAAATGCAGAGGTTGTGTATATAGATTCGCCATACAATAGGAGGAGGTATGATAAGAATTACTTTGTATTGGAGGCGATCGCAAAGTACAACAACAGTGAAGCAAAGGGAAAGACGGGGGTACTTATGGACACAGATCCTGCAAACTTGTTATTTTGTAGTCCGTTGACGGTTACAGAGTCGTTTACAAAGTTACTAAGGAACATTTATTGCAAGTATCTGTTTATAAGTTATTCAACGGAGAGTTTATTGTCAAGAACAGAATTAGAGGAGATCTTAAGGAAGTGTGGGTACATGGACATAACAATCAAGCAATGTGTACAGCGTCGTTTTAAGAGTCATCTAAATGTGGACAGAGAAGTCGTGATAGAATACATATTTTGTGCAAGAAAAATGGACAACCTGGATTCTTAAAGACACGGGAAAATTCTGAACACGTATTCTGCAATTTTGTGTTTCTTGTTAAAGCACTACCTATTTACAAGTTGTGAATTGGCAAAGTTGGTTTATTTGATTATTAAAAATAAATTTACTAGTAGTATGTATATTTGAAATGGAAATAGACGTTCTGACAAGTTCAATATTGCAAATACTATGTATAATAGTTGTTGGAGGGTACATATTGTATACAACAAACAATTTGGCGATCAACTTTTCATTTATGAATAAATCCACACCATCTACAACTCCGCCTACAAGTCCGCCTACAAGTCCACCCACTGCAACGACCACGTCACAAGTGTCTCCAGTGGCTACTACATCGCCTACAACGTCTCCAGCATCAAAAGTGTAGTTCTGTACATATTTATTTTGTTTATGAATAATAAAAGCCAAGGATGAACACATTGATAGTGATTGTTATAATAGTATTGTTGTCTGCTAGTGCAGGGGCATATTGGTATATGGATCAACAAAATAAAAAGGCATCTACAGGCCCAGCAATTACACCTTCACCCACGTCGCAACCGGCATTGACGGCGTCACCTAAACCACCTGTGTCCTCCTCACCTTTATCGTCGCCTGTGTCGTCTTCACCTGTGTCGTCGTCACCTGTGTCGTCGTCACCTGTGTCGTCGCCTGTGTCGTCGCCTGTGTCGTCGTCGCCTCTGTTGTCACCTTTGTCGTCGCCGCCTCTGTTGTCACCTTTGTCGTCGCCTTTGTCGTCACCGTCCCCAGCGTAATCTAGTACGATATTTTATTATATCATGGTAATAAATAATATAACAAAATAAGGGTTTTTTGTGTGCGCAACGATTCTCACCAAAATCAAGTGTCCGAAATTTATGGAGAGAAACAAGGGACAGCTGTGAAGGTTAATCAATTAAGTAGAATTGATTAATAATAAGATATTTATAATGGGTAGATAGCTCATGATAGAGGAGATTCCCACAGATGTGTATGGTGATTTGTTTAAAAAGTTGACATTGCAAGATATTGAAAAGTTATGCAGGACAAGTCGTCGTTTTAGAACATATTGCTTGGAAAACCAGAAATTTATTGCAAAGATCAAGTGTAAGGCTTTGACGAAGTTTTTACAAGATAATGAACATGAAGTTGAGGAGTATGCGTATTTAAATAAGTTATGTTTTGACGAACAGTCTAAGAAACGTGCTAAGGAAAAGTATAAGATGTGCGAAGTTCAAAACAAGTTTACAGTACAATTATTATACCTTGTAAACACACATATGTATGATGAAGCCTATGTGATGTTAACGTGTCAACAAGTCGTAGAACCTAATGGAACATCTATTTTTCGTAGCAAAATGTTTGATGCATTTCCTAGAAAGCTCGTGGAATTGTATATGAACAAGTTGCCATCTATATTAGAATTGTTTGGGTATGACAATGTAAACGACTTTTACGAAGATTGGCCATTGTCGTCATTTAGAAACAAACATTTGAGAGCTTATATAAGACAAAACGTGAACCAATAGGCGAACGAATTTAAAACACGAGAGAAATGGTAGAGAGCATTGAGAGATGGGGGGGGAGCATTTAAAAGTTAACGGAACGAGAGAATACTTGGAGAATGGGGGAGTATTTAAAGATAACGGAAAGGGAGAATACTTGGAGAATGGGGGGAGTATGTAAAGATAACGGGACGAGAGAGAGGTTTGGGGGAGAGTTGAGAGAGTATTGAAAGATAACAGAACGGGGAAGTAAGAGGGGTATTCTAGAAGGTGATAAAGAATAATTGTGGGAAAAAAAAAGTGGGGTAAAGGTAAAAATGGAGGGGACGATAATAATAATAGTGGTGGTGGTGGTAATGATGAGTTGTGTGGGGTATTATTACATGGGGGAGAAGAGGGGGTTGAGTGGAGTGGAGAGGTTGTTGGTGAAGTATTCGACGGACGGGAAGGAGAGATTTATGGATACGGATTTAGGGAGGGAGTTTTATGGACAGTTGCCGGAGAGGTATCAGAAGAAGGTGAAGTGCACGGACAGACTGACGGATAATTTTTTGAATTGTATATGTGGACAGCTGGCGGGGGATGAGGGGGTGCCGTTTGAGACGACAGCGGCGATAATAATGATAATAAATTGGATGAGATATGGGATAGAGGCGTTTAAATACGACACATCGAGAAAGGTGATAATAATGCCGAATGCGAACAACAGGTTTGGAAAGGAGGAAGTAGCGTACAGCGAATACATGGCGGTGTTGAAGGGGGCATTTGAGCAGTACAGAGCGATGGCGAGTATCCAGGACGTGGATTGCGGATGTTGATGGAGGTGGATTGAGTGAGATGTTTGTTTGGGGGTACTCTTAAACATGTTCTCAGGATATTTGGAGAGAGTAACAGGTTTAAGAGTACACAAATGGCGAAGTGGAGTTGTAGGGGGGGGATGTGAAGGTGTGGGAAGAGAAGGTGGAGGGGGTGGACGCTCCAGTCACGCTGGCGCGTGGACAGGAGCTACGTTAGCGGCGCGGCGTGTCAGGGGGGTCAAGGAGACGATGGGATGGTTTGGGGGGAGGCGAGAGAGAAGAGAATTGGGACAGAACGAGAGAATACTTGGAGAATGGGAAGGAGAATTTAAAGATAAGAGAACGAGACAAAGCTTGGATAGCATTTAAAGGTAACAGAAAGAGAGAAAGCTTGGAGAATGGAGAGAGCATTTAAAGATAAGAGAAAGAGAGAAAGCTTGGAGAATGGAGAGAGCATTTAAAGATAAGAGAAAGAGAGAAAGCTTAGAGAATGGAGAG
>Ga0214923_10007125_pt1 | contig 12293 bp, 6 predicted proteins | sample LL1510_MetaG_FD_177993 | JGI IMG/M metagenome (GOLD analysis project Ga0214923, IMG submission 177993) | Freshwater microbial communities from Lake Lanier, Atlanta, Georgia, United States - LL-1510 | ecosystem: Environmental > Aquatic > Freshwater > Lake | place: USA: Georgia | collected 2015-10-15
GGTGAAATACTTGTTGTAAACTGACAATTCCTTAAACGCAATGTTACTCTTACGATTTAGCGAATTGGGGGAATATGCTTAGAACAGAATTTTTATAATCGAAGTTGATTTTAACTCCGAAGCGCACAGTCTCCACTCCGCCTTGGCGGATCGGAAGACTGTGCCGAGGAAGGGAATAATCACTTTTCGAGGAAGGGTAGGTAGGAAGAGAAGGCGGCTCTATTTGGGTGGCATTTTTTGCTAGATAGGGGATAAATAACGCTAATTAGACGTAAAAACCACGAAATAATTGGAGAATAAAGAGATTCTCCTTAACTTTGCAGCCCCAAAAGTTCTTTTACGAGAATGATTGAATTTGGGAGTCCCGCCTAAGGCGAGACGCTATCACCAATTAAATCTAAAAAAATGGCCAAAGAAATCTCTGGCTTCGTGAAGTTGCAGGTAAAAGGCGGACAAGCCAATCCTGCGCCTCCCGTAGGCCCGGCACTCGGTTCAAAGGGTGTCAACATTATGGAGTTCTGTAAGCAATTCAATGCCAGAACTCAGGATAAGATGGGAAAAGTAGTTCCCGTGCTTATTACCGTTTACTCCGATAAGTCGTTCGACTTCATCATCAAAACAGCCCCAGCCGCTGTTCAGTTAATGGAAGCAGCCAAAATCCAGTCGGGTTCCAAAGAAAGTAATCGCTCCAAAGTGGGTAAGGTTACCTGGGATCAAATTGAGGCAATTGCCAAAGACAAGATGTCGGATTTAAATGCTTTTACTGTAAAAAGCGCCATGAGCATGGTGGCCGGTACTGCACGCAGTATGGGTATTACAGTAGAAGGAAAAGCTCCCTGGGAAAATTAATTTTATTCACCAATTACAAATAGTAGAAAATGGCACTTACTAAAAAAAGAAAAGTAGCAGTTACTAAGGTGGATAAAAATAAAATGTATTCGCTGAAGGATTCATCCGCTTTAGTAAAAGAAATTAACTGTACCAAATTTGATAGTTCAGTTGATTTACATATCCGTTTGGGCGTAGATCCCAAGAAAGCCGACCAGCAGGTTCGGGGAACAGTTTCCCTGCCACATGGTACCGGTAAAACCAAAAAGGTGTTGGTACTTTGCACACCCGATAAAGAAGCAGCTGCTAAAGAAGCCGGTGCTGATTTTGTTGGACTGGATGAGTTTATCACCAAAATTGAAGGTGGTTGGGTAGAGGTAGATGTAATTATCGCAACCCCATCCGTGATGCCTAAAATTGGTAAACTGGGTAAAGTATTAGGACCGCGCAACTTGATGCCGAATCCCAAAACAGGAACTGTTACCAACGATGTAGCAGCAGCTGTTAATGAAGTAAAGGGTGGTAAAATTGCTTTTAAAGTAGACAAATCCGGAATCGTTCACGCTTCTATCGGTAGAGTATCTTTCTCTTCAGATAAGATTGCAGAAAACAGTGCCGAACTTATTAATGCCATCATCAAGCTGAAACCTTCTACTGCGAAAGGTATTTACCTCAAAGGAGTTAGCATGGCCAGCACGATGAGTCCTGGTATTGCATTGGATACAAAATCATTAATCAACTAATCCCTGCGATCTGTTCGCCGTTGGCGAATGGAAATGACCCGGGTACTAAAAAAAATTAGTTATGACAAAGAACGAAAAAAATGAAGTGATTGCACTGTTGAAGGAGAAATTCTCTCAGTACAATAACTTTTACATCACCGATACAGAATCTCTTACTGTAGAGCAGGTAAGTAACTTACGCAGAACCTGTTTTAATAAGCAGGTGGAAATGAAGGTTGCTAAAAACACCCTGATTCGCAAAGCACTCGAATCGCTGGATGCTGAGAAATATGCAGGTGTGTACGATTCACTGAACCAGGTAACGGCGCTGATGTTTTCTGAAAATCCGAAAGAACCGGCAGTTATTATCAGTTCTTTCCGCAAATCAGCCAACTCAGATCGCCCGATTTTGAAAGCTGCTTTCATTAACGGAGATGTATTTGTAGGTAACGAATCATTGGCTGCACTCACCAAGATCAAAACGAAGAACGAAATGATCGGCGAGGTAATCGGATTATTGCAATCTCCAGCAAAACGTGTTTTGGCGGCATTATTGCATCATCACGAAAAACAAGGTAATACAGCAGCTGCTGAAGCCTAAACAACCGGAATTTATTATTCACATAAACGCCTAACGGCAAATTTTTTTAAACCCTCCGTCGGATCACCGCGGTGACATGAAGACGGAAAAAATTTACAAACTATGGCAGACGTAAAAGCATTAGCCGAACAATTAGTAAGCTTAACAGTAAAAGAAGTACAGGAATTAGCAGATGTACTGAAAGCAGATTACGGTATCGAACCCGCAGCTGCTGCAGTAGTAGTTGCCAGCGGAGACGGTGGCGGAGCTGCTGCCGCTGAAGAGAAAACATCTTTTGATGTAATCCTCGTTAATGGCGGTGCCAGCAAACTTACAGTAGTTAAAGTGGTGAAAGAACTCACCGGTTTAGGACTGAAAGAAGCGAAAGATCTGGTAGACGGTGCACCTAAAGCAGTTAAAGAAGGTGTTTCTAAAGCAGAAGCCGATGATTTGGCTGCTAAGCTGAAAGAAGCCGGTGCTGAAGTAGAAATTAAGTAATTTTTGTTTTTTACTGAAACCGACCTTTATGGTCGGTTTTTTTTTGCCCCTACTGGATATGGTTATTCACTAGCTTCGTTTTATATTTATTAAAAAATAATTATGAAACAATACATTTCATTGATGCTAATTGCGGGGGTGGTACTTTTTTCCTGTAAACCCTCATCCGATACAAGTAGCGCAGCATTCGATAAAACGGGAATGGACACAACGATTCATCCAGGGGATAATTTCTTTCGGTATGCCAATGGCAATTGGTTAAAAACAACTCAAATTCCGGAAGACCAGTCTGGATGGGGAAGCTTTTTCACTTTATATGATAATAATCTAAAAAAGTTGCGGGTTATTTTAGATGATGTTGCTTCCCAATCAAACGCCAAAGGTTCGGCCGCTCAAAAGGTTGGTGACTTTTATGCCAGTGGAATGGATACAATTGCAATAGAGAAAAAGGGTTTCGAACCAATACAATCGGTATTGGCAAAAATTGCAGCAGTTAAAAATTATTCCGAATTGGTGCAATTGATGGGAGCAGAAATGAAGCAAGCAAACAGCGACTTTTCATTGATTGGATATTATGTTGCAGCTGATGAGAAAAATAGTAGCCGGAATATGCTGATTCTTGTGCAAACCGGATTAAACCTTCCTGAAAAAAGTTACTACACTAAAACAGATTCCATTACAAAAAACATTCGTGACCAGTTTGTAAAAAACATTGTCCGATATTTTGTATTAACAGGAACAGATAGTGCTTTGGCGACTAAAAAAGCAAATGAAATTCTGGCATTGGAAACAAAAATTGCAGCAACTCATCTTAGTCCGGTTGAATTGCGAGATCCTATCAGGAATTATAATAAAATGTCGGTTACTGCCTTACAGCAATTGTCGCCTCAATTCAACTGGCCTGCATTATTGGCTACTATGGAAATTAAAGCAGATAGTGTAAACGTGTCTCAGCCTAACTATTATGCGGCAGTAAGTAAATTGTTGGCATCAGAGCCCATTGAAGTATGGAAGCAAAAAGCTGCATATGATTATATTTCTAATAATGCCGGCTATTTGAGTAAATCATTTCGGGATGCCCGCTTCGAGTTTGGAAAAGTATTCTCCGGTTTAACTGTGCAACCACCTCGCTGGAAAACCATGGTACAAAGAACAGACGAAGGGTTACAGGATTTGTTGGGTCAGCTCTATGTAGAAAAATATTTTCCACCTGCAGCCAAAAAGCGAATGGATGAACTGGTGAATAATTTACAGATTGCATTCCGCAAGAGAATTCAGGGCTTAGAATGGATGTCGGATACCACTAAAGCTGCAGCTCAAAATAAATTGAGTGCCTTCATTAAGAAAATCGGATACCCAGAAAAATGGAAATCGTATGATGATGTGACTATACAGCGTGATAATTTTTTCGGAAACATGCAAAGTATTCGTAAACATGATCTGGCAGAGAATCTTAAAAAAATTGGTAAGCCGGTAGATAAAACGGAATGGGGAATGACAGCTCCTACAGTGAATGCCTACTACAATCCAACCTTTAACGAGATTGTGTTTCCTGCCGGTATTTTACAGTCTCCCTTCTTTTCTGCCGAAGCAGATGATGCGATAAATTATGGTGCCATCGGTTTGGTAATTGGGCATGAAATGACACATGGTTTTGATGATCAGGGAAGGCAATATGATGCTGACGGGAATTTGAAAGACTGGTGGCAGCCCAGTGATGGAACCAAGTTTACACAAAAAGCTCAGGGTGTGGTTCAACAGTATAATGGCTATAAAGTGTTGGATAGTTTGCCGGTAAACGGACAATTGACTTTAGGTGAGAATTTAGCAGATATTGGTGGATTGGCGATTGCCTGGGATGCTTTTCAGTTAACAGAGCAGGCAAAAGCTGGCAAGTTGGTGGATGGATTTACTCCTGCTCAGCGATTCTTCTTAGGATTTGCACAGGCATGGAGAATTAAAAATCGTCCCGAAAATGTGCGTACTGGCATTTCAGTGGATCCACATTCTCCGGAAGAATTCAGAGTGCTGGGTCCGTTAAGCAATTTCGACCCTTTCTATTCAACCTTTGGGGTAACCGAAAAAAATGCGATGTTCAAAAAACCAGTAGACCGAGCAAAAATTTGGTAAGGCAGTAAATGCAGCAGTTTTTTTTGGGATAATCTACTGATTATCAACATATAAATATTTTATTTCATTCAACAGTCTCAATATGGGACTGTTGCTATTTTAAGAAAAAGTACAATTTGTTTATCTTTTTCAGATTATTTACACCTTTTCTTATACAAAAAACGAGTTTGGTCTAAAATTTGTTTTTGCGGTTGCCCTTGAATCCTTACCTTTGCCATCCTTTATTTTGGGATAGCTGGCTATTGGGCTTCACCACCGTGGTAACTAGTGTTGTAAATGTCTGATTTTCAGTAAAATAGAAGAAAATTCTTCTTCCTAAAATTTTCATACGAAAACCGCTTTTCGCATATATGTCTACAACTACATTGCACAACAGGGTCGGCTTTGGTAAAACAAAACATTTAGCAGATGCTCCTGACCTACTCGACATTCAGTTAGAATCATTCAGGGAATTTTTCCAGTTAGAAACCACACCGGATAAGCGGAATGTGGAAGGTTTGTTTCGGGTGTTTAAAGAAAACTTCCCGATTACAGACACGCGCAACATATTTATGTTGGAGTTCTTGGATTATTTTATTGATCCGCCCCGTTACACGATTGAAGAGTGTATGGAAAGAGGGTTAACTTATGCGGTGCCACTGAAAGCTAAGTTGCGCTTGAGTTGTAATGATGAAGAGCATGTGGACTTCCAGACCATCGTACAGGATGTGTTTTTGGGAAATATCCCCTACATGACGCCTCGTGGTACTTTTGTAATCAATGGTGCTGAGCGTGTGGTTGTTTCGCAGCTGCATCGTTCACCGGGAGTATTTTTCGGACAAAGCATTCATCCGAATGGAACTAAAATTTATTCTGCGCGGGTTATTCCATTCAAGGGTGCCTGGATGGAATTTGCAACAGATATTAATAACGTGATGTATGCTTACATCGACCGTAAGAAAAAGTTTCCGGTAACAACTTTGTTGCGTGCTATTGGTTTTGAAACCGATAAAGATATTCTTGAGTTGTTCGGAATGGCAACTGAGGTGAAAGCAGATAAAAAATCATTATCTGCTCAATTAGGTAAAAAACTGGCTGCCCGCGTTTTAAGAACCTGGGTAGAAGATTTTGTGGATGAGGATACCGGAGAAGTAGTAAGTATCGATCGTAATGAAATTGTGATGGAGCGCGACACTGTCTTGGATGTAGAGGCAGTGGCAACCATCATTGAAATGGAAGTGAAGAGCGTATTTGTGCAAAAAGATGATGTGGGTGGAGATTATGCTATCATTTACAATACCCTGAATAAGGATACCTCCAATAGTGAACTGGAAGCTGTTCAGCATATCTATCGCCAGTTAAGAGGTGCCGATGCTCCGGACAATGAAACTGCTCGTGGAATTATCGACAAACTGTTCTTCAGCGATAAGCGATATGATTTGGGAGAAGTAGGTAGATATAAAATTAACCGCAAATTAGGTTTGGACTATCCTTTGCAGAAAAAGGTATTAACCAAGCAGGATATTATTGAAATTATCAAGTACCTGGTTAGATTAACCAATGCAAAAGCAGAGATTGATGATATTGATCACCTGAGCAATCGTCGGGTGCGTACAGTGGGTGAGCAATTGTATGCTCAATTCGGAGTTGGATTGGCACGTATGGCACGTACCATTCGTGAGCGGATGAATGTACGCGATAATGAAGTATTTACTCCGGTAGATCTGATTAACGCTCGTACGTTATCTTCTGTAATTAATTCCTTCTTTGGAACCTCTCAATTATCGCAGTTCCTCGATCAAACCAATCCGTTGAGTGAGATTACTCACAAGAGAAGGATTTCTGCTCTTGGACCCGGAGGTTTGAGCCGTGAGCGCGCAGGATTTGAGGTTCGTGACGTTCACTATTCACATTATGGAAGACTTTGTACCATTGAAACTCCTGAAGGTCCGAACATTGGATTGATTTCAACCCTGTGTGTGCATGCTTCTATCAATGATATGGGCTTTATTGAAACCCCCTATCGTAAAGTTGCCAATGGTAAGGTAAACATGAAAGAGTTGACCTTCCTGAGTGCAGAAGAAGAAGATACTGCAAAGATTGCCCAGAGTAATTCTCCGCTAAATGATAAAGGGGAATTTGTAGAAGAAAAAGTAGTTTCCCGTCAAACCGGTGATTTCCCTATACTTGATAAAGAAGAAGTAGAGTATATGGATGTGGCTCCCAATCAGATTGTAGGATTGAGTGCATCGTTGATTCCTTTTCTGGAGCACGATGATGCCAACCGTGCGTTGATGGGATCGAACATGCAACGTCAGGCGGTACCCTTGCTTCGTCCAGAAGCCCCGATTGTGGGAACCGGTTTAGAAGGTAAGGCTGCCCGTGATGCCCGAATTCAAATGCACGCAGAAGGAAATGGCGTAGTTGAATTTGTTGATGCAAATGAAATTCATGTTCGTTACGATAGAAATGATTTGGACAGGTTGGTAAGTTTCAATGATGACTTACAAGTGTATAAGCTTACCAAGTTTATCAAAACCAACCAAGCAACCTGTATTAACCTTCGCCCGGCTGTGAAGAAAGGTCAGAAGGTGAAAAAAGGAGATTTCCTAACCGAGGGATACGCTACTAAAGATGGTGAATTGGCTTTGGGTCGTAACCTACAAGTGGCATTCATGCCATGGAAGGGATACAACTTCGAGGATGCAATTGTAATCAGTGAAAAAGTAGTACGGGAAGATTTATTTACTTCCGTACACATCGAAGAATATGAACTGGAAGTTCGCGATACCAAACTTGGTGAAGAAGAACTTACTCCGGATATTCCCAATGTTTCTGAAGAAGCTACCAAAGATTTGGATGAACATGGAATTATCCGTATTGGAGCAACTATCAAAGAGGGTGACATCTTAATTGGGAAAATTACTCCGAAAGGAGAATCAGACCCAACTCCAGAAGAAAAGTTGTTACGAGCTATCTTCGGTGATAAAGCTGGAGATGCAAAAGATGCTTCTTTGAAAGCACCTAATGGAACTGAGGGTGTGGTAATCGATAAAAAGTTATTCCAGCGTGCCAAGAAAGACAAGAATGGTAAAATTCGCGAGAAAGCTTTATTGGAAAAAGTAGAGAGAGTACATACCCAAAATGTTGAAAGCCTATTAGAGTTGTTGCTGGATAAATTGCAAACCTTATTGAAGGATAAATCTTCTGCAGGGGTTAGCAATAATTTTGGTGAAATGTTGATTGGAAAGGCAGCTAAGTTTAATCAGAAGAACCTCAGCACTATCGATTATCAGAATGTAAATCCACTAGGGTGGACAGGTGATGCTAAAACTGATGATCAAATCAATACGCTTTTACACAATTACAGCATTAAGTTCAATGAGGAGTTGGGTAGATACAAGCGGGAGAAATTCAATATTTCCATTGGAGATGAATTACCTGCGGGTGTTTTGAAATTAGCTAAAGTATATCTGGCTGTTAAGCGGAAGTTGAAAGTGGGAGACAAGATGGCGGGCCGTCATGGTAATAAGGGTATTGTAGCTAAAATCGTTCGGGCAGAAGATATGCCGTTTATGGAAGATGGAACTCCCGTAGATATCGTACTCAATCCATTGGGGGTACCTTCCCGTATGAATCTGGGTCAGATTTATGAAACCATTTTGGGTTGGACCGGTAAGCGGTTAGGCCTGAAGTTTTCAACTCCTATTTTCGACGGTGCGTCTACCGATCAGATTGAAAAATATTGTGAAGAAGCAGGTATTCCGCGTAACGGACATACTTACCTGTATGATGGTGAAACCGGAGAGCGTTTCCATCAGAAAGCAACCGTGGGAGTTATCTATATGATTAAGTTACACCACATGGTTGATGACAAGATGCACGCACGTTCTATCGGACCATATAGCTTGATTACACAACAGCCATTAGGTGGTAAGGCTCAGTTTGGAGGTCAGCGTTTTGGTGAGATGGAGGTATGGGCACTGGAAGCATATGGTGCTGCTAATATATTGCAGGAATTGCTTACCCTGAAATCGGATGATATTATCGGTAGAGCTAAAACATATGAGGCTATTGTGAAAGGAGATAATATTCCAAGAGCCGGCGTTCCCGAATCTTTCAATGTATTGGTACATGAATTGAGGGGATTAGGCTTGGATCTGAAATTCGAATAATACAGTAGTTGGTTGTGTAGTGATTAACTGCACAACCCACTCACTATAGCAGCCGGTTGGCAGCTGCGGAAGAGAGCAAAATTGACTTCCAGATGTCGGCAAACTTTAACTCACAAATTTTCATTAGCAATATGGCATTCAAAAGAGACAATAAACCCAGACCATCTTTTTCTCAGATTACTATCAGCCTGGCTTCTCCCGATAATATTCTGGAGCGCAGTTTTGGTGAAGTATTGAAGCCCGAAACTATTAACTATCGTACGTATAAACCCGAGCGCGATGGCTTGTTTTGTGAAAGAATTTTCGGACCAGTAAAAGATTATGAATGTGCTTGTGGAAAATATAAGCGTATTCGGTATAAAGGAATCGTGTGTGATCGTTGTGGAGTAGAAGTAACCGAGAAAAAAGTACGCCGGGAGAGAATGGGACATATTAAACTAGTAGTTCCCGTTGTTCATATCTGGTATTTTAAGAGTTTGCCAAATAAGATTGGTTACTTGTTGGGAATGAGTTCCAAGAAACTGGAAACCATTATCTATTATGAGCGCTTTGTGGTGATTCAGGGTGGTGTTAAGGAAAATCTTGAAATGGGTGCGCTGCTAACTGAGGAGGAATATTTGGATATTCTGGATACTTTGCCAAAAGACAATCAGTATTTGCCGGATGAAGATCCCAATAAATTTATTGCTAAAATGGGAGCCGAAGCAGTGCATGCTTTGTTAGAGCGAATCGATTTGGATGCTTTGAGTTTCTCCTTACGTAATTCAGCTGCAACCGAAACATCACAACAAAGAAAGGCAGATGCGTTGAAGCGTTTAAGTGTTGTTGAATCTTTCCGCGAAGCTGGAACCCATATTACTAATCGTCCTGAATGGATGGTGATGCAATATATTCCTGTGATTCCACCTGAATTACGCCCATTAGTGCCATTGGATGGAGGTCGCTTTGCCAGTTCTGACTTAAATGATTTATATCGCAGGGTAATTATCCGCAACAATCGTTTAAAGCGTTTGCTGGAAATCAAGGCACCAGAAGTGATTTTGCGTAACGAAAAGAGAATGCTGCAGGAGGCAATCGATTCTCTGTTCGATAATAGCCGTAAATCCAATGCAGTTAAAGCAGAAGGAGGACGTGCCTTGAAATCGCTTTCAGATGTATTGAAAGGAAAGCAAGGTCGTTTCCGTCAGAACCTTTTGGGTAAGCGGGTAGACTATTCCGGTCGTTCGGTTATTGTGGTTGGTCCGGAGCTGAAAATACATGAATGTGGTTTACCAAAAGATATGGCTGCCGAATTGTTTAAACCCTTTATTATCAGAAAACTGATTGAAAGAGGTATTGTAAAAACAGTTAAATCTGCCAAGAAACTGGTAGATCGTAAAGAAGCTGTTATCTGGGATATCCTGGAAAATATATTAAAAGGTCATCCTGTTTTGTTAAACAGGGCCCCAACGCTGCACCGCTTATCTATTCAGGCATTTCAGCCGAAACTAGTAGAAGGAAAAGCGATTCAGCTACACCCGCTGGTAACTTCTTCTTTCAACGCCGATTTCGATGGAGACCAGATGGCGGTTCACGTTCCCTTGAGTAGTGCCGCAATTTTAGAAGCTCAGTTGTTGATGCTTTCGTCGCATAATATTCTCAACCCACAGAATGGTACACCTATCACACTTCCTTCACAGGACATGGTTTTGGGTCTTTATTACATTACTAAGGGTAAAAAATCAACGGAAACAGAAATTGTTAAAGGTCAGGGAATGGCTTTTTACAATATGGATGAAGTGTTGATAGCCTATAATGAAGGACGGATTGATTTACATGCTAATATTAAATTGCGTACACAAGTTCGCGAGAACGGTCAGTTAGTTAAAAAATTGATTGATACAACAGTTGGTAGAGTGTTATTTAATCAACACGTACCAGTTGAAGTAGGGTATGTAAACGCATTGCTCACTAAAAAGAGTTTGCGTGAAATTATTGGTGACATTATTAAAATTACCAACGTTCCAAAAACAGCTAAGTTTCTGGATGATATCAAAACCCTCGGATTCCGAATGGCTTTCAAAGGGGGATTGTCATTTAGTGTAAATGACTTGATTGTTCCGGAAATTAGAAATGAATTATTAGATTCAGCTAAGTCGGAAGTTGACGAAGTGTGGGAAAGCTACAACATGGGTTTAATTACCAATAATGAGCGTTACAATCAGGTGATTGATATTTGGGGTCGGGTGGATATGAAAATTACGGAGAGTTTGATTCGTGAAATGACTACCGATAAGCAGGGTTTCAATTCAGTATTTATGATGCTGGATTCCGGAGCTCGTGGTAGTAAAACTCAGGTAAAACAGCTGGTGGGTATTCGTGGATTGATGGCTAAACCTCGTAAGAGTGGCAGCACCGGTAGTGAGGTAATTGAAAATCCTATCTTGTCTAATTTTAAAGGCGGACTTAACGTATTGGATTATTTCATTTCTACGCATGGTGCTCGTAAAGGTTTGGCTGATACCGCATTGAAAACCGCGGATGCCGGTTACTTAACACGCCGTTTAGTGGATGTTGCGCAGGATGTTGTAATTAGCGAAGAAGACTGCGGAACATTGAGAGGAAATGCAATGACGGCTTTAAAAGACAATGAAGACGTTATTGAACCATTGAGCGATCGTATTGAAGGCAGAACTTCATTGCATGATGTATATCATCCAATAACTGATGAATTAATCATACGCGCTGGTGAAGAAATCACCAATGAGGAAGCCAAGCGTGTTGAAGATGCCGGTATTGAAACAGTAGAAATTCGCTCGGTACTTACCTGCGAAAGCAAACGTGGTGTGTGTGTGAAATGTTATGGAAAGAATCTGGCAACGGGATACCTGGCTCAAAAAGGAGATGCAGTTGGTATTATTGCAGCGCAATCGATTGGTGAACCCGGAACTCAGCTTACACTGCGTACTTTCCACGTGGGTGGTGTTGCAGGATCTGCTTCTGTTGAATCTGGACTACAAGCCAAATTTGATGGTACCATTCAGTTCGATGGATTAAGAACAGTAGATGCTGTAAACAATGAAGGTAAAAAAATCAAGATTGTTATCGGACGTACTGGTGAAGTGAGAATTACGGATTTAAAGAATGATCGATTACTAATTACCAATAACGTTCCTTATGGTTCGATGTTGAATGTAAAAGATGGTGCTGCCGTGAAAAAAGGAGACGTAATTTGTACGTGGGATCCTTTCAATAATGTTATCATTGCAGAAATCAATGGTTCAATTAAATTCGAAAACATTATTGATGGTATTACCTATCGTGATGAGTCGGATGAACAAACAGGACACCGCGAAAAAGTAGTTATTGAAACGAAAGACAAAACAAAAATTCCAACATTGA
>Ga0214923_10007126_pt1 | contig 12293 bp, 13 predicted proteins | sample LL1510_MetaG_FD_177993 | JGI IMG/M metagenome (GOLD analysis project Ga0214923, IMG submission 177993) | Freshwater microbial communities from Lake Lanier, Atlanta, Georgia, United States - LL-1510 | ecosystem: Environmental > Aquatic > Freshwater > Lake | place: USA: Georgia | collected...
TCGTTTTTATGATATTTTGAAACGTTAAATAATTTTTTCCAATTAATTCTTTTCATCATATAATCATCATCCTCAATAAATGTAATATTTTTTGTTGTTTTATTCACATAAATATTATATCTATTCGAATTATTTGAATAAATTCCTGAATTGTAATTTCTATGCATCTTTATAAATTATTTTCTTTAAATCTAAAATCATTTTTTTATTATTTTATTAACAATTTAATAAAATTAATTTAAAAAATGATTATAAAGAAATAAAATAATAATAATGAAAAAAACAATTATTAAATGGATCGGAGGTAAAACACAAATTATAAACGAAATTTTAAATAAATTTCCAAAAGAAATTAATAATTATCATGAAATTTTTTTAGGTGGTGCTAGTGTTCTTATTGCTCTATTAACTTATAAAAATGAAGGATTGATAAATATTAAAGGAAATATTTTCGCTTATGATATAAATGAAGCTTTAATTTATTTATATAAAAATATTCAAGATAATCATCTTAAATTATATGATTATATTAGTAAAATAATTGATAATTATAAAAAAGAACAAGATAAAGAAAGTTATTATTATTATCAAAGAGATATTTATAATTCATTAGATAATAAAAAATCAATTGAAGCATCTTCATTATTCTTATTTTTAAATAAAACTTGTTTTAGAGGTATGTATAGAGAGAGTAAATATGGTTTTAATGTTCCATATGGTAATTATAAAAATCCAGAAATTATAAATAAAAATCATTTAGAAGATTTTCATAATTTAATTAAAGATGTTATATTTATTCATCAAGATTTTACTAAATCTTTACAAACTATATTTGATATTAATGATTTTATCTATTTAGACCCTCCATATTATCCTGAAAAATATAATTCATTTGTTAATTATAATAAAGATGGATTTAATTTAAAAAATCATAATGATTTAATAGAAATTGTTAAAAAAAATAATTTTAAATTTTTAATGAATAATGCTGATGTTGATTATATTCGTGATAATTTTAAAGAATATAATATTCAAATTATTATATGTAAAAGAAAGATAAATTCAAAAAAACCTCAATCTATAACAAATGAACTTATTATCACTAATTAATCAATAATATCTTCATCATTAATTTTATAATATTTATTTCTATAATTTAACATCTTTTTTGTTTTTTGTGAAATTGATACATCATAAATTTTATTACAATTGATTTTAGTATCTTCATCATTAATAAATGTAATATTTTTTGTAGTCTTATTTACAAATTTATTATATCTATTAGAATTATTTGAATAAATTCCTGATTTACAATTTCGGTGCATCTTTATAATTTATTTTCTTTAAATTTAAAATCATTTTTTATTTTTAATATTTAAAGATTTTATTAAAATATTAATAAAATGAATGAAAAAGGTTATTTAACTTTATTAGAAGATGTCTATACAAATGGAATTAGAAAAGAAACCAGAAATGGTTATACACTTTCTTTATTCGGTTCTTTATTAAAATTTAATGTTAATAATGGTCTTTCCTTCCCTTTATTAACTACTAAAAAAGTATTTTTTCGTGGTATTGTCGAAGAACTCTTATGGTTTTTAAGAGGTTCTACTAATTCAAAAGAATTAGAAGAAAAAGGTATTAATATTTGGAAAGGAAATTCTACAAAAGAATATTTAAATTCTATCGGATTAATTAATAATGAAGAAGGTCAATTAGGTAAAATTTATGGTTATGAATGGCGGTCATTTAATGGTTATTTCGACCAAATTAAATATATTTTAGAAGAATTATCTTTAAATAATAGTAGAAGAGTTATTTTATCAGCATGGAACCCTTGTGATTTAAAAGAACAAGCACTTCCTCCCTGTCATATTCTTTATAATTTTTATAAAATAGATAATGAAAATTTAAATTGTATGATGTATATGAGATCTGGTGATTTATTTCTCGGTGTTCCTTTTAATATCGCTTCAACTACTCTATTAACAATGATTATTGGAAAAGTTATGGGAATGAAAGTTAATGAAATTTGTATATCTATTTGTGATTGTCATATATATCAAGAACATTTTGATGCTGTTAAAGAACAAATTACAAGAAAAATATATGATAGTCCTATTGTAGAAATTAATAAAAATATTGATATTAATTCGTCAATTGATGAAAAAATAAAATGGATAGAAGAATTAAAATTTGAAGATTTTGAAATTAAAAATTATAATTTTCATCCAACTATTAAAGCAATTATGAAATAAGTCCAAATTCTGTCAAATAATAATTATTTGATTTTAATTTTAATGAATATAAATTTCCAGTATATTCTGTTTTTTTTATATATTTAATCTTATTCCATATTATTTTATTAAATATAAATTTATTCTTATCTTCTTTTAAGATTTTTATATGTATTAATCCATCTTTATAATATGATGTAAATGCTACACCTAATAATATACAAGTAAATTTAATAATTTTATAAATATCATTATCTTTAATTTTAAATTCATTTGAATTCTCAATTATTCCACTCATAAATTCATTTAATTCATCAATTGTTAATTTAAATATATCATCTAATATTAATTTTTTTTCATTAAATATCTCAAATGATGTCGAAAAACTATCTTTTTTAATTTCATAGTTAATTTCTTCCGTTTTTAAATAATTATTAAGAAATTCTATCGTTGATTTATCATATTCATTATTAAATTTTAATTGAGATATTAATATTAATCCTTGATATCTATAATAATCATTATTATATGACGATTTATTTAATTCATTATTTAATGGAAAACCTATAAAATCAAATTCACTTAAATCTCCAATTGATGATGTCTGATAATACTTATTTTTATTTTCATCAAGTAAATTATTAATTTCTTTTATATCATAATTATATGGTATATTTTTAATTGCCTTTACTTCTATATTATCATTTAAATATATATTATCTATCTTATTTAATTTATATTTCTTCTTAAACACTTTCGATATTTCTTCTATTTCCTCATAATAATAATTATTATCATTATCTATTGCCAATATCTTATCTTCTTTCTTTATTGTATCTAATCTCATTAAACCATTATTTGTAAATACTAATATATCACCTCTTAATAATTTATTCATATTTATTTAAACTTAAATGAAAATCTTTAAATAAAATTTAAACATTATATTTATCACAATTCATATCACTCCAAGGAATTCCACACATTTTCGAATAAGAACATCTTAATACATTCTCATCATATTTCCCCTTACTATTTTTACTTAATTCTTTATCTTTTGCCGCCAATAATAATGGATAAAATCTATTACATACAATAGGAAATTTATTCAATACGACAGGAGTAGTATTAGCTATTTGCGGATCACTACTAACTTTAACATTATCTAAATAATCATCATTTTCTTTCATATTTTTTTTAATGGCAATTGATTTACTTATTGTAGCAGTAATTGGTGCTGCTGGTGTGTTTATTGCTTGACCGTCTGCTTTAGAATTATCAAATATAACTGGATTCAATTTTAAAATGTCCTTATTATTTGTAAAAATAGTATTAAATTCAGTACCCTTAAAATTATTTTTATTTTTTAAAGTAGTATCATCAGATGATGCTAAACTCGTATAAATATCATATCCATCTTTTAATACACTATCTACCCCTTCATTAACTTTATAATAATTATTCATTAATAAAGAACTTTCTACAAGATTTTTATAAATATTACTATCATAATTTCCGGCAATTTTATCAATAATTGCTTTATTACTAGTATTTTTTATATCAGCTATTAGATAAGAACTATTATTATTATCATAAGTATCACTAGTTATATCATTATAACTAGTAATTAAAATATCAGCTCTATTATTTGTTCCTGTTAAACCGATAGCATCGGAATTAGTATTACTAGCATTATCAGCAAAACCTAATTGATTTTTTTTATTAAAATATAAAGCGGTTTTACTAAATATATTTGAATTTAAAACACATCTATAATTAAATATTTCTGGATTTATAGTATTACTATCAAAATAATTTTTTAAATTACTATTATATTCTAATGTCCAATAATCAGGACAACTAATATTCGTATAATCATAATTTTTATTTATTTTAATAGGTTTAAAATTAAGAATATTATAATATAAATAAAGAATTATTAATATTGTTCCAACTATAAATACAATAGTAAATGGAAGGAATTTATCAAATATAACATATTTTATTGATGGAAATAAATAACTTGTTACAATAATTAATAATGCTATAAAAGCATATACTATACAAATAGCAATAGTTCCCTTAAAAATTCGTTGTTTTCTATATTCATATATTGTCATATCATAATCTGTTAAATTTAAATCTTCTTCGGTTACAGATGTTTTATTAGAACAACTTGTAGATTTAGTATTTCCCATAATTAATAAGTTCTATTTATATAAATGATTTTATTTCAAGTATTTTAGTTCCTTTTTGAGATGGTAATTGTGAATGTTCTAATGGTAATGGTAATGTAGATACATTTTTTTTATATTCTATATATTGTTTGATATTTTTTATAATTTCATCAACACACCAACGGATAACTAATGTATTTAATTCCCTAACTTGTTCCTTTAAATCAAAATTAAGATTTTTAGCATGTTGGAAATAAATAGATCTCATAATAATTTTTAGTTCTTGTTCGCTTTGTTTTCCAATATTATATTGACCTTCGCTTAAATTATAAACACTATTATAAATACCTTGTTGAATTAAATTAGTATTTTCTTGGGAAAAAAAAATTTCGGAAACACAATTTCCAGAAATATTTCTATTAATAATTGAAATATTCTTTTCATTATATAATTGCGGATTATTATTTAATATTTTAGAAGATTTAGATTTTTCATCAAATAAATTAATTCTTCCATTGAGAATATAACTTGTATCCATTTTCTTTTTTCTCTCTTATTTTATAGAAAAGATATGAATAATACAAATTTAACGATTTATGTTGAAAAAATAATAAGTGATAATGATTTAAATATTAATACAAAAGCAAGTGTAAAATGTTTAAGTGAATGTATTCAAAATATAGTATTTAATGTAGTATCTGTATCATCTATAATCGCTTTTATAAATAATTCTAAAAGTATAACAAAAGAAAATATTCAAATACTTCATACATATTTAAAAAAAAATTGTAATCAAAAGATTATAAAAGGTGGCAATTCAATTGTTATGCCGGCAGAATTTTATGGTAATAATAGTGGCAGATATTTACCAACAAACAATCAATCCGATTTACTTAATATTAATTTTTCAAGTGGAATATTAAGACAACAAATAGGAGGAGGTTCGGCAAGTAAAATAAAAAGTCCTTTTATAAAAGTTATAAAAGATTTCTTAATTCATTATAAATTAAAAGCAGATAATTCTATAATAGATGAATTAGTATTTATCATAGAAAATTATATTAATTGTTTAATTATTAAATTAAAAAAATCAAAGGAAATTATTAAACCACCTATGATAAAAACATTAATAGAAAAAAATAAGATGTTTAAAATATTTAAATAAATAATAAGATATATATTTAATGCCTATAATAACAATTGACGGAAATATTGGAGCAGGTAAAACAACTATTCTTAAATATTTACATACTAATTATAATATTAATATTGATTTAGAACCAATCGATAAATGGAAACCGTATTTAGATAATATTTATATAGATAAAAAGGATTATTTTAAATTTCTAATAAGAATATGGTTAGATAGGTCTTGGATACAAGAAAAAAATAATAGTTCATTAGTAATTATGGAAAGAAGTCCATATTTTATAAGAAATACATTTAATAAATATTTGTTTAATAATAATTTAATAAATAAAAATGAGAATAATATAATTAATGAATTATATGATAAAACAGATATAATCTGGAAATCTGATTATTTCATTTATCTTCATTCATCACCTGAAAAATGTTTAGAAAATATTTATAAAAGAGGTCGTGATAATGAAATGGATATATCATTAGAATATTTAAATAATATTCATGAATATCATGAAAAGGCATATGAAAATTTAAAAGATAAAAAGATTATAATTGATGTTAATAATAAATCAATTGAAGAAATTTGTGAAATAATTAATAAATTTATTCATAAACTTTAAGAATTTCATAATTATAATCTTGATAATTATTCAAATCATATTTTTTTGAATAAATTTCAATCATTTTAGAAACATTTTTATTTTTTCTAAATTGAGAATTTATTAAACATTTTTCAGGATTATTTTCAAATAATAATAATTTGATTTGTGATTTATCAATAAATTTCTCAATTTCTTTCATATATTTTTTAAATATTTCTATATCACATAATCGAGGATCTATTAAACAAATATTTTCATTTATTTTTTCAATAATTTCTCCATCAAAGAAATTAGAAATGAAATCATCATATAATTCATATTTATCCGATAAATTTTTATGAAAATATGTAGTTTTCCCGCTACCCGCAAGACCAATTATAATCAACATTTTCAATTATAAGAAAAAAAATTAAATGATGATATATGAATTAATCCAACCATCATAAAATCCATTAGAATAATTCACCATCATAAATTTAAATATCTCATCACTATTTTTAAAAGTCATTTGATACAAATGAGGAGTAATTACATAACGATCATCATCTGTTTCACTCTCATATTTTGTATCATCTAAATTTATTTCTTTAATTCCTTTGATAATTTTACCAATAAGAAAAGTAAAATCATTATTTTTAAATTTCTTAAATGCGGATGCGGAACAACAATCACCTACTGCTTCATATTTATATGAATATAAAGAAGTTTTGAGAATAAGAATATTTTCATTCTCGTTCATTTCAATAGAAAGAATAGGATGATTATAATTGCTGTATTGGATAAACATTATAAATATTAAAATAAAAAATATAAATCAAATATTTTTTTTAATATTATAAAAATATTACAAATTTATTTATAAAAAAATGATTTTATTTAAAAGCAAAATGAATAAATAAAGCAAAATGACAACTAATATTGAAAATAAATATAAAAAACATGAACTTCGGTCTCATATATATAGCAGACCTGCTATGTATATTGGAACAATAGAACCAAATACAATTGAAACTTATATAGTTGATAATTCAAATAAGATTATTAAAAAACAGATTACATATATTCCAGGGTTATTTAAAATTTTTGATGAAGCATTAGTAAATGCGATAGATCATTCAGTAAGAACACGTGAAGATAAAAGTGAAAATTCAATAATTGTTAAAAATATTAAAGTATCGATAAATAAAGCAACAGGAATTATTGAAGTATTTAATGATGGTAATGGAATTGAAATAGTAAAACATAGTGAATATGATATATATATTCCTGAGATGATATTTGGAGAATTACTTACATCATCAAATTATAATGATGATGAAATAAGAACAGTAGGAGGTGTTAATGGTTTAGGTATTAAACTTGCTAATATATTTTCAAAAGAATTTACAATTGAAACAATAGATCATATTCGTAAAAAGATTTATAAACAAACATTTAGAGATAATTTAACGATTAAAGAAGAACCTGAAATAAAATCTTGTCAAAAGAAACCATATACAAAAATTACATTTTTACCAGATTATGAAAAATTTGGATTAAAAGAAATGACTGATGATATTTATGATTTATTTAAAAGAAGAGTTTATGATGTATCAGCATCAACTGATACATCAGTAAATGTATATTTAAATGATGATAAAATACCAGTAAAAGATTTTGAGAAATATGCCGATTTATTTTTAGATACAAAGACAATTCAACCGAGATATTATGAAAAACCAAATGATAGATGGGAAGTTATTGTAGCATTTAATCCAAATGGAACATTTGAACAGATGTCATTTGTAAATGGAATAAATACGATTAGAGGAGGGAAACATATTGATTATATTTTATCATCGATAACGAAAAAATTAATAGATATGACATTAGCAAAGAAGAAGAAGACGATAAAACCACAATATATTCGTGATAATTTATTTATATTTGTAAAATCAATTATTGAAAATCCTTCATTTGATAGTCAATCGAAAGAAACATTAACAACACAAATAACAAAATTTGGTTCAAAATGTGAATTAAGTGATAAATTCTATGATAAATTATATAAATCAGGAATAATTGAAAATGCTTTAAGTGCGAATGAAATAACAGAACAGAAGAAATTGACAAGAACTGATGGAAAAAAAGTTAATAAAATCATAGTTTCAAAATTAGATGATGCTAATCTTGCCGGTACAAAAGATAGTTCAAGATGTACTTTAATATTAACAGAAGGAGATTCAGCAAAAACAACAGCAATTGCTGGTTTAAGTGTAGTTGGTAGAGATTATTATGGTGTATTTCCACTTCGTGGAAAGATAATGAATGTTAAAGATGTTAGTTATTCGAGAATTAGTGATAATGCTGAAATAACTGCTCTTAAAAAAATATTGGGATTAGAACAAAATAAAGATTATACAAATAATATTAATTCACTTCGTTATGGAAAAATTATGATTATGACAGACCAAGACCATGATGGAAGTCATATTAAAGGATTATTATTTAATGTATTTGAAACATTATGGAGTTCTTTATATAAATTTGATGGATTTATGACATCATTATTAACACCTATTATTAAAGCGACGAATAATTCAACAAAGGAAGTATTATCATTTTATAATATGAGTGATTATGAAAAATGGAATGAAGAATTAGTAAATAAGAATGGATGGAAAATTAAATATTATAAAGGACTTGGTACATCAACAGATGAAGAAGCAAAGGAATATTTTAAAAATATGAAGAAAATTACTTATAAATATACAGATAATTCAGATGAATATATTAATTTAGCATTTAATAAAAAGAGAGCAGATGATAGAAAGGAATGGTTAGCAAATTATGATAAAACTGATGTTCTTGATTATAAAGATGAAATAATTAGTTATGAAACATTTATAAATAAAGATTTAATTCATTTCAGTAATAGAAATTTGGAACGATCAATTCCAAATATAATGGATGGTCTCAAAGAAAGTACAAGAAAAATTATTTATGCTTGTTTTAAAAGAAAATTATATACGAATGAAATAAAAGTTGCTCAACTTGCCGGAAATGTAAGTGAAGTAACTGCTTATCATCATGGAGAAAATTCATTACAAGAAGCAATTATTGGAATGGCACAAATATTTGTAGGAACTAATAATATAAATTTATTATCACCAAATGGACAATTTGGAACAAGAATTCAAGGAGGTCAAGATGCTTCATCATCTAGATATATTTATACATTAATTTCAAAATTAACAAAATTAATATTTAAAGAAGAAGATAATGAAATTCTTAATTATTTAGATGAAGATGGATTATCTATTGAACCAGATTATTATTTACCGATAATTCCTATGATTTTAGTAAATGGAGCAATTGGAATTGGAACGGGATATTCAACAAATATTCCTCAATTTAATCCGGAAGATATCATAAATATTTATCTTGAAATTATTGAAAAAATTAAATTAATTATTGGAGATATTCTTACTATTGATGATATTGATAAAGCGAATGAATTAATTGAAATTGATGATATCAAAGAAATTGAACCATTCTATTTAGGTTTTAAAGGAACAATAGTTAAAAATGAAAAAGGTTCTTATGTATCAAAAGGAGTTTATAAATGGATAGATGATACAACATTAGAAATTACAGAATTACCGATTGGAACATGGACTGAAAATTATAAAGAATATTTAGAAGATTTGATAACGAAAAATAATCAATATTTAAAATCATTTGAAAGTCATTATACAGCTAAAAATGTTAAATTTATTCTTAAAGTAATTGAAACTGATGATAAAGATAAGATTATTGGAGAATTAAATTTAAGTTCAAGTAAAAATTTAAGTTTAAATAATTTACATTTATTTACAAATAAAGGCAATATTAAGAAATATGATAATATTAGTGAAATATTAATCGAATGGTTTAAAATCCGTATTTATAAATATTATACGAGAAAGGAAAAACAATTACAAAAGATGAATGATGAATTCTTAATAATTTCTAATAAAATTAGATTTATATTAGATGTAATTGAAGGAAATATATTAATTATGAATAAAAAATTAAAAGAAATTGAAGAGAAATTAGAAGAAAGAAATTATGATAGATATGATAATTCTTATAATTATTTATTACAATTACCTATTTCACAATTAACAGCTGATAAAAAAGAAAGTCTCGAAAAAGAAGTAGCAACATTAGAAAATGAAATCAAACAACTCGAAGAAACTTCTATTATTAAAATTTGGGAAGATGAATTAACTATATTATTAAAAGAATGGATAATTTATAAAAAAGATATTCTTGAAGATTATGATAATGATTTAAAAGGTGATTTAAAAACAATTAAAAGAAAAGGAAAGAAGTAATAATATCATTTATTCCCCATATATATACATCATCGGGATTTAGATAATAATTCCAACGATATGGAAGAATTAAAGATTGAGATTTTTGTAATTTTATTGCTATTATTTTGTCATTTTCATTTGGTATATATGAAAATATTGTTGCTTTATATATAATTATTTCTGTATCTTTTATAGCATTTATAAATAAATATTTATTTTTATTATTATACCAATTTTCATCTTGATTAATAGAATTTATAAAATTATAATTAAACCATAATTTTATAAGTTTTTCTGGTTCTTGTAGATAATCACTTAATACTATTGGTTGCCGTGTAATTAATGAGGAAAAATTAAAATCACTTATATTTGATTGAAGAATTAAAATATCAGGTGGAAATATAAAATAACAACAGATATAAATGAGAATAATAATTAAAATAAGAAGATTAAATTTCATTTATTTATTATAAATAGAAAAAATATGAATAAAAAAACTAAAAAAGGCGGAACTAGTTTTTTAGAAAATATTGGTTTTAAAAATATTAATAAAAAAGGTATATATATTGCCGATGATGTTGATTATAATATTCGTCAAGGTAAAAAAGATGATTTAATTAAAAAATATGAAGATAATTTAAATGAAGCAAGAGAAAAAGTAAAATATGAAAAAGAAGCGAAAGAAAGAAAGGATATTGATGAAAGAATTCAAAATGAAAAAGATAGATTAACGATTGAAGAAAGAAAATTAAGAACTAATAAGAGACAATATTTTTTTACTTTTTTATTTAAAATTGTTGGAAATTTTATTAGTCATTTCTTTAAATATGGTTTTAAATTTATTTATTTTCTCGAAAAATTATTTACTAAATTATGGAAAATTATTTGTGATATTTGTTCTGGACTTGGAAAATCATTTAATATCGGTCAAGGTGTAATTATTAAAACAATTATATTAATTTTAATTATAATTGCTATATTTTTCTCTGTTAATGCTTTTATTCATAAAAAAGGTTCAGGAAATACACCTACAGATAATATTAATAATTTAGTTTCAACTGATAAAAATTATTCTTCATTTTTAATTAATACTAATACTCCCACTTTATTTGGAAAAATGAGTAATTCATTTTATAATGCTATTCCAGATGATTATAAAATACAATTTAATTTTTTTAAAAATAAATTTAATTCTATAATTGGTAATGATATATATGAATTAGTTGGAACACCAAGAGAAGAATTAAAACATGGTAATAATGATGGTATTTATCATATTAAAAAAAATGATGATGATAAAAATACATATACTTCATTAAAACCGAAAGAAATTGAAATTCCTATATCCTCTATTTCAACATTAACAAATGCTGATTATAATAATTTATCAGATAAATTAAAAGCAATATATTCAATAGATAATCCTATTATAATTCCTATAAAAAATGAAAATGATATTTGGATATATGATATTGATAATATTAAATTTAAAGGTAATAATGATACTATAAAAAAATATTTTAATGATAAATATATATCATTTTTAGAAAAAACAGATAATATTAATGAATTTAAAATTAAAAAAATTAAATCAAATATTTATAATAACGATGATAAAAGTATATCATCAATTATGAATAAAATTTTTAGTTATAAAGATGGAAAATATATTTATCCTAAATAGATAATTATAATTAATGGTGAAAAAATGTAATGCTAATTTATATGTAGAACCAATTGAATTTTGTAGTATTGATACTATAAAAAAATTATATGAATATAATCCTGAAA
>Ga0214923_10007127_pt1 | contig 12289 bp, 12 predicted proteins | sample LL1510_MetaG_FD_177993 | JGI IMG/M metagenome (GOLD analysis project Ga0214923, IMG submission 177993) | Freshwater microbial communities from Lake Lanier, Atlanta, Georgia, United States - LL-1510 | ecosystem: Environmental > Aquatic > Freshwater > Lake | place: USA: Georgia | collected...
TCGTGGCTGAATCGATTACTTTAAAATCAATGCCATCCATCACATAATGACGGACGTCATCCACCGTGACGTATTGGCTGAGCTCAGTATCATATAAACGACGATTTTTATATTTTTTTATTAATCTGGTCATTTTTTTCCTACATGTACTGGCCACCGTTCACATCGAAATTAGCCCCTGTGATAAAGCTAGACTCCTCTGCTGCTAAAAAGGCACAAACTCGCGCGATTTCCTTTGGATTGCCTAAACGACCCACTGGAATCTTGGCAATGATAGCCTCCAAGACCTTTGGATTAACGGATGCAACCATGGGTGTATTGATATATCCCGGTGAAATGGTGTTAACAGTGATTCCTTTATTGGCAACTTCTTGTGCCAAGCTTTTGGTAAAGCCATACAAGGCCGATTTGCTTGCTGCGTAGTTGCATTGGCCAAATTGGCCTTTGCGGCCGTTAATAGAGGAGATACTGATGATGCGGCCATAAGACTTTTCGAGCATAACGGGTAGAACATGATGCGTCATATTAAACACGCTCGTTAAATTGGCATCAATCACCGCTTGCCATTGATTGGAGGTCATGTTCTTCAAAGTGGCATCAGCAGTAATGCCGGCATTGTTAACCAAAACATCAATCCTGCCGTAGCGTTCGACTACTTGAGAAACCAATGTTCCACAGTCAACAAAATTAACCACGTCAGCGTATAAGATATTGATATCAAATCCAGCCGCTTTTTGTTGCTCTTGCCACTGAGTGGCTTCGTCATGCCGGCCTTTTTTGAAATAACAGGCTACTACTTGATAATTTTCTGCTAAACAGTGACTAATAGCAGAACCAATCCCCCCGGTTCCACCCGTCACCACGGCTACTCGTCGCTCCATGACTTGCACTCCATGTAAGAAAAAAGAACTTGTTCTCTAATAAGCTACGGCTTTAGGAACATAACCTTTCAACTGCTCTGCAAATTGTTTTAATACATCCAAACCAGAACTTTCAGCTTGTTTACACCAAAGCTGCAATGATTCAATCAATTCTTTTTGAGAGGTTGCTGTTTTTAACCAGACGTTCTGTAAAGATTGTCGATAATGATACACTTCACGCAATTGCTCATATTTGTTCAGCAATGCCTGCAAGCGTGAACTGGCTTTCGGTGTCAGTAAAATTTCCTCACGACGAAGCAAACTACCGGCATCCTGAAACATGGCTTTATCGCCATTGGTTATGGCATCTGCTGCTTTCACTCGTTGCAAAATTGGGCGAACAACGCCTTTATAGTAATTAGACATGACTTCGAAGCGATTCGCGATCACCGCTTTAACGGTATCCAGATCAACCGTTGATTTACCTACTTGCCTACTGAACTTAGGGGGCAATTTCTTTACTTTTGCCAGGCCCAAGAACGATAAGCAACGAATATACATCCAGCCCAAATCAAATTCCCACCATTTTATTGAAAATTTAGCCGAAGAAGCAAACGTATGGTGATTATTATGCAATTCTTCCCCACCAATCCAAAAACCCCAGGGAATGATGTTGGTGGCGGCATCTGGGCATTCAAAGTTACGATATCCCCAATGATGGCCGATGCCATTAATGACACCAGCAGCCCATACTGGAATCCACATCATTTGAATAGCCCAAATGGTCACTCCGGGAATACCAAATAAGAAGAGATCAATGAGCGCCATTAACATGATTCCTTTGGCAGAATGCCTGGAGTAAACGTTGCGCTCAATCCAATCCGTCGGTGTGCCATGCCCATATTTTTTTACCAGCTCTGCATTTTTTGAGTTTGCTCGATACAGTTCCGCCCCTTTCCAAAACACTTCTTTGATGCCAAGTACGACCGGGCTATGCGGATCACCATCGACATCGGTGGTTGCATGGTGTTTGCGGTGAATAGCCACCCATTCGGCAGTAACCATACCCGTTGTCATCCAAAGCCAACATCGAAAGAAATGACTAATGATGGGGTGCAGGGTCAGGGCACGGTGGGTCTGATGGCGATGCAAATAAATTGTAACGGAGGCAATGGTGGTTTGTACCAATATAATCCCTGCGATCACAAAACCCCAAAACGATAGGTTCAGAACACCAAAAAGCATAACTATCTCCAAATATGTCGTGATAAACGCGCTTAGCTCATGAAGAATCAATTTTACCCAGAGCCTAAAGAACGAATTATTTTCCGCTACTAACGTATATAATACCACAATTTGCTCATTTCGTGTTGCACTTAAACCTAGAGTGAACGATAATTTTCATAGAATTATCCTTAAACAGGGTCCTATGATGAAAAATAATCTTAACAAAATAACGGAACTTCTTTTCCCCTGCCTTATTTTAGGTGTCTTTTTAGCATTAGTTATTGGCCTGTTTATTATGCTATCCTACGTGCTTGTTTGGGGCCTACTCATTGGCGCCGTACTCTGGATTGGGGTTAGTATTAAAAACCAATTTTTTCCAGAAGCCCCTCCCAATAAACGAGAGGGTCGCGTCTTTGAACACCGAGATCAAGATTAATCATGAAAATTAGTAAACCACACGCACTATGGATTATGGTTTTGTCAGCTATTTATACCTTAAACACGACCGGCCAATCCATCATTGCACGCCTTTTAGGGACCATTAACCGACCATGGGTCGATAAAACCCTGCAATTGTGGGCAAAACGAGTATTAAAATTGATGAAGGTGAAGGTGAAGGTGATTAACCCAGACCATGTGATGCCGAAGAAAGGTCAAGCCACCATTGTTATGTGCAACCACAGTAGTCTTTATGACATTCCATTAAGCATGCGCGCCTTCCCTCACCACTCTTTAAGAATGCTTGCTAAAAAAGAGCTGTCTAAAATTCCTATCGTCGGCAAGGGCATGACCGCCTCTGAATTCCCCTTTATAGACCGAAAAAACAGACGCCAAGCGATTAAAGACTTAAAGGCCGTTCATGAATTATTAGCCAGCGGCATTGTCTTGTGGATAGCACCCGAAGGCACCCGTTCGAAAGATGGCAAGTTAGCACCATTTAAAAAGGGGGGGTTTATCACCGCAATCGAGGCGAAAGCCATGATCATTCCCATTGGAATTCGTGGCGCTTGTAACATTCTGCCAGCGAATACCTTCCAATTTAATACCCATCAAACCGCTGAAATACACATTGGCAAGCCGATTGATGCCAGCGCTTACACCTTGGAGAATAAAAATGAATTGGCAGACGTTGTTTTTAAGGCGATGAAGGCATTGGTTGAAGGGTAGACCTTAACGCATGAACAACGCCCTCCGGCACGAATCCAGACACATCCCCCCCTAAAATTGCAATTTCCCTTACCAGCGATGAAGAAATAAACATCACATCTTCAGAGGGGGTTAAAAACAGTGTTTCCACATCTTTGGATAATTTGCGATTCATCCCTGCCAATTGAAATTCATACTCAAAATCAGACACAGCTCGCAATCCTCGTAAAATAATTCTAGCCCCCTCTTCGCGCACAAAGTTAATAAGCAAATGATCAAACCCTTGCACCTTAACCCCAGGCAAATGACGCACGGCTTGCTCTAAGAGCTCGATTCGCACATTTAAAGGAAAAAATGGATGTTTCGCTGCATTTGATGCAACAGCCACGACTATTTCGGGGAAAAGAGTTGCCGCTCGGGTAATAATATCAACATGGCCATTGGTGACTGGATCAAAGGTCCCAGGATAAATCGCTTTTTGTTTCATACCTAAAAATCGTTTATTGCATGTTGTTGCAGTCTAGCGTATTGTTAATTCAAAAACCAGTAACCAGAATGGAGCAGCAATTTCCGCTCAAATAGGTCATCCCTGCGCAGAGATCTATCTTTGAGCGGCATCAGTATTGGCTTGCTGGATGGTTTCCCGCCTGCGCGGGAATGACAAATTGATGGTAATGATTTACGAAACTGCACCCAATTATATCGGATAATGTTTTGTTTAATAATTATTTTTTATAGAATATGTCATCCCCGCGCAGGCGGGGATCTATCTTTGAGCGACATCAGTATTGGCTTGCTGGATGGTTTCCCGCCTGCGTGGGAATGACAAATTGATGGTAATGATTTACGAAACTGCACCCAATTATATCGGATAATGTTTTGTTTAATAATTATTTTTTATAGAATATGTCATCCCCGCGCAGGCGGGGATCTATCTTTGAGCGGCATCAGTATTGGCTTGCTGGATAGTTTCCCGCCTGTGCGGGAATGACCTATTTGAACAGGAATTGCTGAATGGATTAACCGTCTCACTAAAAAAGGAATAACATGGATACCCTCAAATTTTTATTTATAGCCTGTCTTTTACTGCTTAGTGCGTGTGCTCCGAAACCTTCAAGCACAGACGCATTCATGGATTCAAGCAAACCACTAAATACCCTTAAACCAACTGACGAAGTGAATGGGAAAATTGCACCTACCGCCGTTACCTCTTGGGAATTAAACGGCATGATTGCAGGGAAAAACGCTCATAAAGGGTGGAGCGCCACTATCAATTGGTTACAAGAAGGTCCTCAACAATACCAAATTCGCTTGTTAGGTCCCTTAGGTGGTGGCACCCTCCTCATTCAAAAAAGAGCAGGCATCGTAACCTTCACCGATGGTCCAAAGAGAGACTCCTCAAGAAACGCGGATCAACTATTGCTAAAACACACGGGCATACGCCTTCCCGTTCAAAACCTCTATTATTGGACACGTGGCCTTAAAGCCCCTGGCGCGGTTCAATCTGCCAACTATGACAGTAACCACCATTTAACCTCGCTGATACAATCCGGGTATGCGATTCATTTTACAGACTACACCACCATAAACCACGTTGACTTACCTAGGAAAATACAACTACAAGGGCAAGACACGTCTATCAAACTCGTTGTGAGTAAATGGCGTATCTAAGCTTCGACCTCTTGCTCCCTCTTGATGCTCAATAAAAATGCCAGCATTTCCCGCGGTTCTACCGTGGGAAACTGAAGTCTGATTTAATGTCTAAACGTATCATCTAAAAGGGTCCCTGCCTCCTAGCGCATCTAACGCGTCTAGATTTGACAACGCCTTTAAATGGCAATAGAATGACCTTTCTGTTTAAAATATGCCGAGGAAAATTTTTATGCCAGTTAAAGTATCTGAAGTACAAGAGTTTATCGACTCCTTTAAAAAAGACGCGGAAGTACTTCGTATTCCACTAAATACTAATCGCACTGACCCTCAACTCAACAATCGGGCCGCCGATAAAAGCAATCTTAATCGTTCAATCTATGGTGAAAAATCCTTGCAGGAATGTTGGTTAGCACTGAAGGAACTTCATGTAAGATTACAATCCAACCCTATCACCAGCGAACTTTCTGCTGAAGAGCAATGCCTTGTAAAATATCTCCCTCTTTTTAGCTCAGGCTGTTTTGATAACCTTATCAATACACTCAAAACTAAAGGCTATACAGATCCGAGTGAAAACTCTCTATGGGCGATGACCGCAATAATACTAGCGCACCACTCTAACGCCGAATCCTTCCATACAAAACCTCAAGAATTCGCCAACTTAGCTGATACCTGGTTAGAAGCTTTATTAACTTGTAATTGCAGATACATTCCAAAAATACCAGCGACCTACCCTAATCCGCATAGCAACTTTTTTTACTCTACCGACCGAAATTTATGCTATTTCCAAGCTTATGCCAAACAACTACTGAACATATCCCAACAATTTAAAGCCCTTTTACACCCAGATAAATGGCGGTTAAGAGTAATAACTTTTGATGCAATAATGAAGATTTTACCGGGAGTCGTAGCGGATCATAACTTCATAACATCCTCTCGTTTTTCTAATGCATTGACACGCCTGGAAGGATTTTTAACGGTCGCTCCAAGTGCTGCTGCCCCTGCCGATGAACCAGCGCCCGCTTATTCTGAACACGCTGACGCTGCCCCTGCCTATGAGCCACCATCAACAGGCGCGTCTCTTGCAGCCGCTGCAGATGCGGTACCACCCGTGTATTTAACATTGGAACAGCAAGCGATGCAGCAGACGGGGCATAATCTCATGCAGGCAGGATTAGAAACTTTAGCGGCGGCCAGTGGTGCTGATACAGCAACATTGCTTCAAGAGGCGGCAAGTGCACCACCTCCCTCAGCAGCAGAGAGAGCCAAGATTGAGAGATTTGTTTTAGCTACGCTGGGTGTATTCGGTAGCCAGCAGCCGGCCCCTCCTTCAGGTGATGATGATGATGAACTTGATGAACTAACCAACGGCTGCTCTGTTCAATAATCATTAAAAATATAATATCGATAAGCCATTCATTTTTATGCCCAGTGAAAAGTTCTGCTGGAATACGCCCGTCTCTGCTTCACTCGACGGATTTAAATGGATGGCGTACTAGTTTTTTTTCATGCTACATTGACAAGTAAATTAAATCGCTGCAAAATACCCACCTGTTCGCAAGCACTGGTGGTGTTTTGACGGATAATATGAAAAAATCCAATAAATTTTGGGGTGTCGCCAAGTGGTAAGGCACAGGGTTTTGATCCCTGCATTCCTAGGTTCGAATCCTAGCACCCCAGCCAGACCCTTGTTTTGACTTTGCGTATAACGTTAAACCAACAATCTCCTCTTTTAATAGGTTGTCTCTTTTGCAATGATCATGACATTTTGCAATAAACGCAGTACAGCATGAATTTTACTGTATTTTGCAAGCTAATAGTGGCAAAATAAGTTGAACAATTATTCAAATTTTAAAACTAACCTTCAGAAAGGATAAAGATAAAACCATGCTATCTCGCGTCTGTATTGTGTTTAATTCGCTAATCTTACTTTAATCAAGGTCTTACACACATGTCTAAAATGATGATTTTTACCGGTAATTCAAACCCAACACTTGCTACCAAAATTGCCTCCCATTTAAATATCCCCCTGGGAAAAGCAACCATTGGCACCTTTAGTGATGGCGAAACCATGGTGGAAATACTTGAAAATGTTCGCGGAAAGGATGTTTTTGTGATTCAATCCACCTGTGCGCCTGCCAACAATAATTTAATGGAGTTATTGATCATGACGGATGCGCTCCGTCGGTCCTCTGCCGGCAGAATCACCGCGGTAGTCCCTTATTTTGGCTATGCACGCCAAGACCGACGTGTTCGTTCTGCGCGTGTTGCTATCACGGCGAGAGTGGTTGCAGATATGATGGCATCTGTTGGCATCTGCCGAGTACTAACCGTTGATTTGCATGCAGACCAAATACAAGGCTTTTTTTATCTGCCTGTAGACAACGTGTATTCAACACCCATTTTATTAGAAGACATCAAACAGAAGAATTTTTCTAATTTAATGGTCATTTCGCCTGATATTGGCGGGGTTGTTCGTGCTCGCGCTATGGCCAAGCGCCTAAACGATGCGGAATTAGCGATCATTGATAAACGACGCAGTGGTCCAAATAAGTCCGAAGTCATGCACATCATCGGTGAACCAAAAGACAGAAACTGCATTATCATTGATGACATAGTCGACACAGCAGGAACCATGTGCTCAGCCGCCCTCGAGTTGAAAAAGAGCGGGGCAACCAGTGTTCGTGCCTATATTACCCACCCTGTATTATCAGGGCCTGCCATTGAGAACATCATGCACTCTGAACTTGATGAAGTCGTCGTTACAGATACGATTCCTTTGTCTGAAACCGCGAAAAATTGCAAGAAAATTCGCCTAGTCAGTCTCGCAAACATGCTTTCACAAGCCATTAAGCGCGTAAACATTGAGGAATCGGTTAGTTCACTGTTCGATGAGTAAAAGCACGAAAAAATAGTGACCGCTTTTTTAAAAGCCCTTCACGCGGCCCGGACCCTGTTTCTTTCGCACGCCCCTGTTTTTTTCCATTCATTTAGCCTTATATCCCTTTGTCAGGTATTCATTTACCTGATGCAAACTCTGCTCCTCAAAACCCTAATGCCGTTCCCTGAAGAAAAATATGGGGTTATGCAAGAAAGGATATCCTTTTTAAATGCTCCATCCCAATGGTCATCTTAATCTTGCGCCTAGTTTGATTAGGCCCCATTATTTTTGTTTAAAAAAAAATCAAATAACTATTTACAAAGCATAATGATAAAAGTATAATAATGTTGACTAATATAAACGCAATAACTGAGGTTTTAAAATGATTAAAGACGAGATTGCACGTATCAAGAACTGGGAACGCCTTAACTTGCCCCCTATGGATATATTCAACTTGCCATGGGTTTTTTGCGAAGATGACGTGCTAGCAGCTTATGAAGAAACAAGGGCTCGTCTCAAAAATGAATTGGATCAAGATACCATTGATATACTCACCCATGCAAAAAATTTCATACTTTATGTGTGTTTTTCTGGTGCTGAGCCTACGGCTGATAACCCGTTTTATAAAGCATCAAACAAATCAGATAATCGATCTTTTGATAACTTATTAGTTCAACTTATCAAAAAATCGCGAGCCTCCAAAACCAAATCTCTGGATATAGAACAACTAATTAATCAAATAAAATCAGCTATTAATGAAAATCCAGCTTTGATAAATTACCAACTAGGTTCCCCCACTTTTAAAACCATTGGTTATCTGGCAGCAGAATTAAACCAACCAGATCTCTTCAAATTTCTGTTAGACAAGGGATTAGATCCCTTAGTAAAAATGCCTTTTGGTCTAAATCCTCTGGAAGCGGCATTTTTTAAACGACATACAGACATCATTACCCTCTATAAACAATCAGTGCCTGAGGAAAAATTTAAGAAGTACTTATCAGATCTCCTTCTCAATCATAGACATGTTTGCATTCTAAACCCAGCATATTCTTATGCCAAAGAAAATAAGATAGAGATCCCTGATCAGAACACCCTCATCTCCCAAAATTTTTATTCCCTTCCTGCGGCCTATCAAGACCAAAGTGATGATTTCATCAAAGATCACATCAAAGCACAGATAATTACAAAATTACTGCTTAATCATGAATTGCCTAAAATCAAGCCCATCCCTAACAAATATATTGATCCTTATTTTATTAAAGCACTGTGCCAATTAGATAAGAATGCAAGAAGCGGCTTAGGAGTACCTTCTGATGATTTAACTCTCAATTATTCTATTTATCTCGGCATTGCAGTATGTCATATATTTCCCATTGTGGCTGGAATATTGCTCATTCCGATTACAACTGGATTCCCTGCTATATTAGCCTTGATGGCTGTAATAGTAGCAACCATGGCCGTAATATCTTTAATGTTAGATGGTTTAGTGATTTACGGAAAAGTTAGAGAACATCAAGAAAAAAATAAAATTAATAAAGCAATGAAAAATCCAGTGGCAGAAATGGGGATATTTAAAACAAAGAAAACAATGGAAAATCTTGTTGAGCACATCCCGCTAATGGATCTAAACCCATCCAATGCAACAGTTAAACATAGTATGTGATAACAATAATATTGGTTTGAGATCAGACATTACCGCTTTCGAAGTTCAGTACAAACAAGAACTATCTAGCAAAGATCCCAAGGATGGGGGAATGGCTGGTTTGAGGCAAGGTTATTAAAAATAGTACCGTACAGAGGGATAAAAGCGCCGGTATTAAATTCAGGCTAAGCACAGTTAAAAATATCTAAGAGACTTGGCATATGGCTAGATGACCTCACAACAAGACGATTATCTAGCCTAACTATTCTACTGTTCGCGTGATCCTACGTACTTATCATCAAAATATCGACGTAATTTTGTTCGCAGCGTTCCCCGGCTAATACCGAGCATCACAGCGGCTCTTGATTGGTTATATTTGCAATGTTCCATTACAGCACGAAACAAAGGCGTCTCAATCTCTTCAAGAACGAACTGATACAAATCAACAGGATCAGTACCCTTAAGTTCAGAAAAATATTTTTGTACAGATTGAGTCACACTTGCAGCCAAAGACGCAGTTGTATCCCCAGCTTCATTGCTGATGCTTGTCATTATTTTTAACTCCTTCTTTTAAAAACAGTATTTTATCGAATTGATCAATTACTAACAAGAGTAGTCATTGAATTTTTTACTAAAAAACAACACCGATTAAGTGGGCAAAGGACTCCATTGCCCACTCAGCTTATTACTAAAATTGAAACATAGACTGACTAAATGGTTTACCGTTAATACTTAATTGCCCTTGAGTCAAATTAAAATCTATAACATAGTTCTTGTCTTGCACAACAAGCAACCCCGCTTGCTCTAAGGCAGACAATTTTTGATTGGTCTTAGCTAGCACTTCCGCATCCTGCTGCTCCGCTGTTAATGGTGCACTTACGGTCGACGGGGTCACAACAACACCGGCTTCTGCAACGACAGTGTCTTTCGGCGCAACAGGATGTGTGGCATCAGATGGCGCATTGGATGCAACTGGTGCGCTTGTAGGAGCATTCGTTTTATTGATTTCTTCTGTCATGGTTTGTTGTAAAGAGGAGCTGTGTTGCACATCCTTTCTTATATTAACCATTAGAAGATTCCTTACAACAGCAACAGGCAGTTTTATTTGAGCCTGTCCTTGAATCTTTTGTATGAGCTGGAACGCATTTCCAGTATTCCCCTTTGGTATAGAGATAGAAAGATTGCCATCGAGGTTGCCTTCAGGCATCACTAAACTGAATTTTGAAATCTCTAACTGTGCCCCCTGTGAAAGAAGTTTCGGCAATTCAGGAACAATTGCAAACAGTGCTTTTTGGCGATCCGCTTCCGAACCTTGTTGCACGTGATTCATTTGATCATTGATCTCTGCAAGCACATTCGCATCCAAGTTTTTAATCAAAATTTCAAACGCAAAAGGACCATAAGTTTTCTCTTCTGCAACCACTTTAGCAAGAGACATCTTGAAGTAAGAATTAAATAAATCTTGCTCAACACTAGACCCTGATTGCAACTGACAACTTTGAATTTCAAATCGTTTTGCATTAGCGGAATCGGTGACCAGCAACGAAGGTAATTGCAAACTAGCCTCGCCTAAATACAAACCTTTGGTCGATTTATTTAAATTTAGATCGCTAATCACTTTACCCATAACAGCTTTAGTCTTGTCTTTACTAACATTCAAACCATCAATGTTAAAACGAGCACTAATATTTCCCATGTTTGAGGAAAGGTTAACATCACCATCCAACCCTTTCCAATCCACTTGATCAGTGCCTTGTTTTGCAAACAATTTAAAAGGTGGAATTTTTATTTTAAGACGACTATTGTTCAAATAACTAACAAACAAATTAAAATCCAATACTGGCTTAATCGACTGGTCACTAAATAAGGCAGAAAATTGCGCAACATAAGATTCAGGAATAGCGACATGACTATGAGCCAAACCTAAACCAAAATGAATGCCCTTACCCGAAAAAATAACTGGACCGTGCTGAACTTCAATGGGCATCTGAAAATTATAGTCTTCGGCTGGTACAACATTCGATTGACCATCTTGCGTTTTGTTTACATGCTGTGGAATGTGCAAATGCCAATCTAGTAAGGCATTCGAAGCAAAGAAACCTCGGTTGTAATTTTTAACATCAATGAAAATACCGCTGGAACTATTAATCACGACGATATTTTTCTTCAAAGTGCGCTCGGTCACAAGACCCATGCCATAGTAACTGCCAAATAGAAGAGCGGCAATAACCACCGCTAACACCATTATTTTTTTCATTGCTTTCTCCATAAAGATTACAGTCGGCTCTGTTGCTATTCTCGAGACGCTAAAAAAATACTACGGCATACATTAAAACACGAGTATATCTATCTCGCAAAGACATAACAAACAATTCTTTTCCATTCTCTGAATTGCTACAATTTGTGAGGTCTACAGTAGGTTTCTTTTACAGTCAATGACAATACTAGTGCGATTAACGAGCACAATGGCAAAACGATAAAACTAGATTGGTAGTCAGATAGTAATAAGGTATCAACATGGTATGCCCGTGAGCCAGAAACGATGTCTAACAATCGTCCCACAATCGGTTGCATCAACGCTCCAACAAAAATAGAAATCATGTTCGTAAAAGCGAGTGAGGTTCCAACCACATTTCTATCATGTATTTCGGTTGCTACCGCATATGAAATAGCAACACCGGTATTGGTGAGGCCAAATAAAAAGAACAATACATAAGCCGATGTTTTATCCATGCTTGGATAATAAACAAATAGTGTTGTCAGAATAATACCAAATACCGCAGAGGCTATCATGATGGGTTTGCGACGGCCAATTTTATCAGAAAACCAGCCAGAAAGAGGACCACCAATTCCCCAACCAATGAAGATAAGACCTGTAGCAAA
>Ga0214923_10007128_pt1 | contig 12288 bp, 6 predicted proteins | sample LL1510_MetaG_FD_177993 | JGI IMG/M metagenome (GOLD analysis project Ga0214923, IMG submission 177993) | Freshwater microbial communities from Lake Lanier, Atlanta, Georgia, United States - LL-1510 | ecosystem: Environmental > Aquatic > Freshwater > Lake | place: USA: Georgia | collected 2015-10-15
GCTGTGGTTGTGCTGGTCGTGGTAGTAGTTGGTGCTGCTGTGGTTGTGCTGGTCGTGGTAGTAGTTGGTGCTGCTGTGGTTGTAGTCGTAGTTGTGGATGAAGTTGTAACAGGTGCAGCAGTGGTTGTAGTCGTAGTTGTGGATGTAGTCTGTCGTTGACTTAGTCCACGATCTCTAAATATCGTACAGCCTACAAAATCTGTAGTAAAGCTGTCAAACGACTTATTAGGTGTTAGTTCTCTTCCAGTTCCGGCTCCAGCAGCAGAAATAAAGAATTGACTGACAAATGCAGTGGCAGTGGAAGAAATGCCTTGGTCAATTGAATAATTGGTCCAGTATTCTAGTCCAGCTGTGTCGACTGTTTTATACAAACCATAACGTGTGGCAAATTGCCCATTGATTAATACAGTATAAACATTATTGGTCAAATAGTATTGCATGATTTGCAAAGCAGTTGTACGATATACACTAGGCGATCTAACACCTCTGAAATCTGCGACAAAATTTTCAATGGTATAACAATTGGCCGGCTGCAGGTCCGGCGAGTACTCTGGCAATGCCGGACCGCAGATTACCTGTCTAAACTCTTTAGAATCTGTCAGATAAAATAATTGTCCTATATCAAAGTTTTTTATCACCTGGGTGACCAAACTGGCATTCTTGTAATTACTGACCACTGTTCTATTATCCACTGCCTGTAGTGTAATAAATCGATCTGAGTCAGTGATTTGTTGAAAAAATACATATTTGTTGTTGACATCAGTGGCAGGATCAACTATTAACTCGAATAGATCGGGATAATCGGGCACCGAATCGTTGTTACTATCAGCATAGGTAAGATAAATGCTTTTATTATTGATATATCCATCGGCTTCCACTATATTTTTATGTACTTTAAATACATAATCTTGTGCCAATGGATTATTGTTGTTGGCTTGACTGTTGGTACGCAGCACTCGTATTTGGTCTTCGATTACAAGATTATTAGTACTATCATAGATTCTTTGACTTTGATCAAAATAAAAATTTGTCTGCCTGGGACTATGAAACACATAGCGCACACTACGACTTTGCATTGTATATTGGCCCGCCGAAGAACTATAGGTAAATTTTATATACCAATTGGTTGATTGATTGATTACTGCGGTGTCGATTAGCTGCCAACCTTGTGTTTCTGAATCATAGCGCAAACCAAAATTTTTATAATTTCGTATATAACCGACCATGGCCTGTACAATGGCATCGTTCAAGGTATTTTTATACACCGGAGTTATTGATTCTAGTATAGCACCAGTGGGTACTTTGATATTAATAGTGACGGGACCTTGACCATTGATATAAATTCCAACGCCATTATTAGTACCGTTTCCGGCCACTTGCATTATGGCCGCATACAATAGTCTAGATTCATTGGCCCTAGCGGGTGATCCAGAGACCAAAGTATTAGTAGAATTAAAATAAAATCCGTCTGGTGCTCGAAATCTGGCCAGTGCGCCTGGTAATAGAAATCTAGCGTTATCTTGTGCTGTGACGCCTATTACCAATGGTAAATTGTTATAAGAAAAATAACCATTGACTGAACTATCACCAATGGCGGCCAAATTCCATAGACAGTCAGTATTGGCAGTGCCGGTCCCATAGTTGACAATATTGATGTTGCCATACATGGCCGAATGATTTTGGCACTGATAATAGTAAACACCAGCACTAACGCCCAGTGTGTTCCATGTTATAGTGCCCGATTGAATACCGTTGTTGCTTACGGTACCAGTGGTGACCAAATTGGCAGTGCCAGTGGTGCGAACGTTTTTGAGCCAGAATGGGTGACCGGCAGCAGCCAATGTAAAGGTAACTGTATCGCCGACCCTTATATTTATATTGGGATTATTTCTACCATTGAGCACATAGGCACTAGATCCCGATGTGGTTACTGTAAAACTACTAATCACAGGACCTGCATTGGATGCTGTAAATTTCAAACCCACTGTGTTGCTGGCTGCACCATATTTGGTAAAATCAGTGGTACCTAGACTTGTAATAGTGTATTGAACTGAATTTTTAAGATTGGCTTCTGATATATTGGCTACGATATAAGTCTTGGCTGTTGTGGTGCTATAGTAGTAGTGCAATAGTTCTTTGCTGTCAACTATGCTAGGAATAATTATGTTATTAATCTGCTTGACAATGTCAACAGTGGTACTAAAACCAAATGTCGCAACATTGTTGGACTGATCTCTATAAAGCACACCGTCATCACCAAAAATGTTGGTGCTGCTGTATTTTCCGGTGGTATCTAACACATCAAGATAACGACTAAGTCCCACACTGGTTCTGTTGATTGCCTTGACCTTGACTATGTTATTATAACTGGTATAGGGAAGAATATTATAATCTTCTCCGGTGACCATACGATTCTGTGTATAGTACTGCTGCGGTGCTCGTTGTCTGATATCGTCAATTGATTCTTTGGCATTGGCATTGGCCACTGTGTATCTTAGACTGGCACGCACAGTTAAAGTTTCAATTCTGTTAGTTCGACTAACATAATTTATATTAATTACTATACCTCTCATTTCGTCGGGTGTAATTTTATAAGTTAATGCATTGCTGACCCTGTAGTAGATTCTAAAATTTCCTTGGGGTATATTGGCAAAACTGCCGTCGCCGAATACCAAACTAATTTGATCGTTGGTTCTAGTGTTGATCTGATATAGATTTCGTTCTTCTCGACTATTGTAAATAATATTGATTCCCGAGGTAGCTGGTACAGCTCGCCAGAGATTTTGATTGGCACCGGTACTGTCTAAATTGTATAACCAAACGTCATTGTTATTGATATTTTCTACTGCAATATCTATTACTTTGTTAGGCAGTATTTCGTTGACAACAAAATCCAAACTGCCCAATTGTCCCTGTTTAAAATATAGAAAAAACCCAGTGTTGTTACTGCTGTTACCTGTATTGTCATTGCGATATAAAATATTAAAAACGCTGCCCGGATCAGGGGGATTTTCATAGATATAGTCTTGACCTGCACTGGTGGCACTGACTATTTCAAAAGATGTGCGCTGTCCTTCGACCACTGTTTCATATCTATACACAGGCACAATGTTGGGCAATATATTGATGCCATATTCATCATGTCTTATTCCATTGATTTTTTTACTGTTTCCAGGTCGGCCCACAGTCTGAGTATTGATCAAGGAAGAATTGACCACAGTGGTAAATTGTTCAAGCCAATTTTCGTTGGCGGTATCGTCCCAGTTAATACTGGCGTTACTAAGATCATTGCCATCACTGTCATAGACAGTTTCTGTGGTTGTTACACTGTCAATTTTTAAAAATCCACTGGCCGATATACTGCGTTTGGGATTGTAGCTGATTAATCTAGCCAGCTTAAGTATGCTGTCTCGCCGTTCGGCTGTGTCAAGAAAGTTTTCTCTGGCATTTAGATCAGCTCTAAATGCTAGACTTTGTCCTAGAAAAGATATAAGATCAATTAAGGCAACGAATTCGCTGCTTTCAGTAAAGTCGTTGAAGTCTTCTGGATAGTTGAGCTTGATATAATCAAACATGCTTTTACGCAGAGTTTCAAAGTCATAGGCAGTAAAGTCAGCCTCACGAAAAGTTTGGTAGACCTTTTTCCAATTTTCTGCTGCTAATAAACCTGTTTGACGACTAATATTGGCCATTGTTTACACTCAATATTGATATTTATTTTAAAATAATATGAGTGTTTTATTCAACACCGGCTCTTGACACAGCCTCACGGTCAAATTTAATTGACAGTGCAGACACCTGGTTGGTCAACACATATTTGATGTCTATCTCTACCATGATACCATTGGTAAACTCAGTTAATGTAATTGTTTCTACTTCAAGCCTGGGATCATAACTGACAATGGCCTTGATATCTTTGGCAATGGCGTCCTTGACAGATTCTGTAAAGGGTTCATAGAGCATGTCCCATATTATGGTACCAAAATTGGGATTCATTAATTTTTCACCTTTGCGTATGTTAAAATGGTTAAAGAGATCCTGTTTAACCAAATCAAAATCTGTCACACGATATTTGCGTAGACGACGATAGGTGCTAAATCCAAAATAAGTAGTCATACAACTATTTATGGGCCCCTGGCCAGCTGTATTACAGCGTAACGTCCTTCATTGTAGTATCTGGTACCAGTGGTACCCGATGCGTCTGCACCAAGCCCGGTTCTATTCCAAGTTGTTGCTCCGCCGGAACCAAGCAAATGGGCCACACTAAGTTTGCCCGAAACTACGTCGGCTGTGTCTCCGGCCTTAATAGCGCCTGTTTGAATCATGGTGTTATAATTGGCTCGTGTGTAACGATCCATGACATTTTCCTGCACCAATGGACTATTTAAAAAGTCACTTTTACTGCCAATGCCGTCTCTACCAGTCCAGCTGCTGGAGTATTCTAGTGCTCGTTGTCCATATAAGTTGTAGGCATCTCTATGTATATAGCCCATGTCAGACAGCGCAGCCGCGCCAAATTGATATTTACCAATGTATTTGGTCACAGGATTTTCGGCCTGATAATTCATATTACTTTCGCTATAGCCTAGTTGTATCTTTCTTGCTCTGAGCTGCTCGGGTGTTAGCGGTCCAAGCCCTTCCTTTGGCGTAGTAGTGTTGTTATCATTTAATAACGATGCAGGTGCAGGCTTGGTTACTCGCTTCCCTTCAGCTGATTGCGGGCCAGGATCGTTACTGGTAGTTCCACTTAGCACCGGATTACCTGAACTGTCGGTCACTACGCCTCCAGTGCCAGAAGTTACTCCGCCATTGGCGGGTGTATTATTTCCTCTGTTGGGTGCCGATGTTCCTTCGATACTGGTGCCCCCGCCTCCACCATCGCTGCCAGTGGACCCAGTGGTACTAGCGCCCGACGATGACCCACTGGCCAATGGACTAGGTTCACCAATTTTTCTAGACCATGGTTCATGCGCTGGTACAATTTTGGCCACGCTCTTAATTTTATTTTCTTGTTGTTGCCACTGCCCGCGACCGTCTTTGTTAGTGTCTTGATGACTACAGCAGCTCAATGGACTTGGTTTGCTCACTGTGGGTCCTTGGCCGCTGTTTAGACCAATTGGCTTACCGGTAAACATCAACGGTCCTCCGGCGGTAAAACTGCCACCGCCGGTGGTGCTAAGATCTAATCTTCCATTGGCACCTAATTGCAAATTCTGTGCATACAACTTAGCTAGTTGGGTAGCCGATAAATTAAACGTATCTGTTTCTATGCCTACTTCTTTTTTGGCCTTTATACGTAAACTGCCTTCGGCATTGATATTAATGTCTCTGTCGGCATGCAGATTAAAATCTTCGGCTGTACGCATATTAATGCTGGCAGAAGAGTAAACATTGATATGCCCAGTACTTAACATTTCAATCCAGGTACTGCCGGTATTGTTGCTAATATAAAATATACCATTGGTGTCATCCATCAGAATCTGATGGCCGCCGGCACTGCGCCAACGTGTTAGATTGTTTAGTCCATCAATGTCACCGTCATCCATAACAAAAGTATGGCCACCTTGCCGAGTATTGATCAGCTTTTCTTCATCGGTGGCGTCGGGTTTGGGAGGATTTTTACCAAAAGGACGCCCAGGAGTACTGACCCCATAGACTCCACTGGGTGTATCACGTTGACTACTGGTATCTATTAGACCGCGAGTCTTAGTTAGACGATATCGATCTGTGCCTTGCTCAATTAATAATTTAACCTGTGGTTCGTGTATGGGTTTCTTATTGGTTAACAGTGTTTCCCATGTGTTGGCTTCATTGTATTCGTTAAACTCAACAACTGGGTAAGGTTGACCTTTTTCAATGACCGCGGCTACTCGACTGTCTTTGATTTTACTGCTGTCAATGGTCTTAGAAGTTCCAATTGCCGGAATCATATGATGACCCAGCTGGTTTGGTATGCAGGCAAACCAAAACCCACGCATGGCATCACCGGCCACAAACGTACACAGCACTAGATTATCTAAATCTGGAACATTAAACCACATACCGTAGGTATGACGCACAGTGGCGAATGTATTTTCTTTACTGCCGCGATTAGTTCGATTGTTAGGAGACTTTTGTACTGTACTGCCCAAGAATGGGCTAGCATAGCTTACAGTACGCCAATTGCTAGGATCATCCTCGTCGCCGGAGCCCAGATCCGGGATCCAAACCTGCAGTCTGCCAGACCTAGTAGGGTCACTGTTATTCTTTACTTTACCTATATAGGGTCCCGAGTCATAACGTAATCCAGCTGCATCTTCCCTACGTATGTGTTCGGGTATTTGTCGACCTATTCGTCTATCGCTATTAATACTCATTGTTTATTCTGCAAATGGAACCGGACCTTCCAGGGGCACATTGGTCACAGGCACATTACGTAGTCCTTCCTGTATGCGCTGTCTCACCTGTTGTCTAATATTCGGAACTATGCTGCCAGGCAAAGTACTATTAGGTCGTGCGACCTGAGTAATTGGTTCAGTGGTTTGTCTGGTAGTCTGAGTCATAGATTCGTTCATTGGCGATTCATTGGCCATTGCAAACTGTTGTCTTTCCAGCAGACTACCTTGACTTTCGGGTATATTTTTTGGGTCTATGGCAGCTCGATTATTTGTAACACCACCGGATATATCTTCATCCTGTTCAAACAGTCTGATGAGATCAAGTGTCTGTACAAATTGGCCTCTTGAAAATTCATTCTCTATTGTGATAACTTTATATATGCCCGAAAAGATATTACGATTTTCTGAGAGTCCCTTGTAAAGTCCGGTTTCGTCATTGATGTCTTCGGGAGTATTAAATGTCAAATATACATGAACCTCCCCCACATCCATGTTTACACTGTTATTGACCAAAGGTTCAGTGCCCGACCGATCAGTTGTCACAAACAGATCGTCTTGTTTGATGAATTCTGGATCGCCCGAGATTTTTAATTTGACATTGATCATGTCACCTCTTGACCCAGACATCATTGATTTATAAAGATCCCCGGCAGCGACCAATTCGGCACTCTGTGTACTAGATCCAGTGGCGTGAACCTGGGTTTGCCCGACTACAGGATTTATTCTAGCGGTTTGACTTTTATTTTCTTCAGGAGTAGATATAGCAGTTGACAAAGGTTGTTGAGGATTTTGATTGACCAGACCTTCATCTTTCTGCTCACTGAAAGCAGTAATATTTACTATAAACATAGTATTAAAATCTATGGTAAAGTCAATTATCTGCTGATTCTTTCCAGTATACATGTAATAGTATTCTTTGACCCAGCTAGAGGGCACACTCTTTTTTGTTTTGGGAAATTTCGTATTGAAATAATCGTATTCTTTAATATAATATGTGATAGTTTTTTGATATTTTTTTCTTTTAGTGTCCCATTTTCCCAGCTTAATAGAGCTGGTAAACTTAAAAGTTTTAATTGGCTTGTCTTTGTTGGTTGTTCCAGTTGAGTCTTTTTCGATTAGATCTACAAAAAAACTACTGTTTCTAATCATTTGATTGGCTGCATCTAAAACACTGGTACCGGCATTAATTCTAGTCAATTCTTTTTGTGTGTCAATGGTACTTTTGGTTTTGGCTTTGTTATTGTTGACAGTGACAGGTACATTGGCCGATGAATTTATAGCACGTTTATGTAAAATAGTGGCATTTTTTATACTTTCACTTAGTACGAAACGATAGACATCGGCCTGATCTTGAACCTTTTGTTCAACTAGATTTTCTTGGTGTTTGTTCATTGCATCAACAAAACTATAAATTTGTTCAACTTTGGCACTGGAACCAGCTGCTGGTTGAGCAGTTGATTGTCTTTGCGACGTGTTGCTACCACTGGGTCTATTAGATTCTACTGCACTGTCGCTGGCACTGAAGAATTCACCCAGCGTGCCAGACAATACTTCAAATATCACAGGAGTACTGGCACTTGATTCCATCATGGCCATATGACTGGCCGGAATAGCCGTACAGCTATATGTGCTACCTTGTGTATTGACCTTAATCTGCATGTCTAAAATTTTAATTGGTAGATATTTGGTCTGACCGGGCAAGAGATTAACCATATTGCCATCGTCGGTATTGGCAAAAAAATCTATTTGTATCATAAAAAACATTTGATCCCAGCTGGGTATACCTAGTTCTTTAGCTACTTTGAGCAATCTTTCAACAAAACTTACACTCAATGGTTCTAAAATAGTAAAATTTAAATCAATTACATTACTGCCCCGAGATCGATCATTGTGCCCTATCACTGTATTGAGTTTCAATGACTCAAAAAATAAGTCTTGATTAAAATATTGATTACGAAACAAATTGTTATCCCTACGTCCACCACTGGCAATCAAAACTGTGCCGGCACCACCTTCGCCGGTCGTGTAGCTTTTGCCTTCAACTATTTCATTATACCCATTGGGACGAATTGCATGCAGGCTAAGTCCATATATGACATTGACATAGTTATCCAGTGGGTTGGGTCTGGCTGCACTTGGTCGTCCCGCATTTTTGCCATATTGGGTAGGAACTCTAGGAACATTGCTGACACCTGCATTTGGTTCGGTATCATAGATAATATTGCCATTTGAATCAACTCGTCCGACTCTGACAAGTACATCGGATTTGGATTCAGCACGACGCTGTAATTCTAGACGCCTTGCTGGTGTTGGTCCTAATATACTGGGCAAAGGAATTCTAGCTCCGGTGCTGTTAGAAACCGCTGTCTGGGCCGATACAGGAACATAGAAACCAATGGCTTCTTGTGCAGCAGCTTGCCTGGTAGGATCGTTATAGGGTTTAAATATGTTAGTATATCTATAATCGGCCATGATTAAACTCCTAGGGAGGCCAATAATTCGTTCTTGCCAGGAATAAAAATGGTCTGTCCTGCATAGAAATCAAACACAGGATCTTGAATGATATTGGGATTACGCATGGCAAACACCCACCATAGTCCAGCATTGCCATACAAGTCATTGGCCAATAAATCAGGACGATATTGATAAATGGTATTGATTGTGAACCTGACATCCAACGAATTTTTACCTATTTTTCTAAAATTGGTAATGTCTAGAAACTGTCCAAATTTTTCTGTGGTCGAATAGGGGCTAAATTTACTGTACTGCGCGGTCATTAGATAAATCCTTTGTCAACTAGCTTTCCTGCAGCAAAATCTTGCAAATTAAATTCTGTAATCTTAGATTTACTGTAGACTGGTCGTAAATTGACTGTTATTTTGCTCAACGTAGGTATTCTAGTACCCGCTGTGTTGCCAGGTATTGAATAGGGCTGCCCCGTTTCGGGATTAATACGCTGTCCATTTTGCAACATACCTATCATTTGACCTTCGGAATTAACACCGGTGGCACTGGTGGGCAAGACAATTCCCGTTTCTATATAGTCAACATCGCCGGGCATGGTATGACTAAAACTGGTAATAACACAAGGTACATTGGGTAAATAATGTCGACCATACCCATTTAGATAGACCAATGGAGGGGGATTGCCCACATTTTCTCCGGTGGCAAAAAACATCTTGGTTGCTGCCCTAAAGAAATAAATACAGGCTAGTACATAATTGGCCTCATCGGTGTTTTGGGCGGTGAAATCTCCGCCAATTTGTATGGCCTGTACTTCACTTTGATCATAGGAATATTGACTGTAATTACTGTGAGTAAATTTCTGTTCTTGATAGTTGCTTTGATAACTCACAGTAATTTCAGGAGTGTAAGGAAATATTACTCCATTTGTTTGATTCAATGGTGCTAAAATTTCAGAGCTTTGTCCTTTATGATAAAACAACCCCGACCCGGGTGCAACACTAATCCTTACTTTCCAGTCTTGACTTATTTGTCCCTGTTGATTTCTAAATGCCACATCAATGGACGGTCCTGCAGTTTTTTTTGCTCGACCACCACCCAGAAGTCCACTGGCCTGAAGTCTGTTGACAATGGGATCGGTCAATGGTGCGAGAATCTTGGCTCCAACCGAAATTGGAGCGGTCACTGTGCTTACTACGTCTTGTAAAAATGTTGAGCTCATTGCATGATAGGCTTTATAATATATTTATTACTGTAAAAACCGGTTGTAAACTGTCGGTGATTATGTTAGCATTTACCTATTAGGAGAATAAAAATTAAACACAATTACCTAAACAACAAAGACATACTAAAGGAAATACACAAGAGTAAAAACACCTATTGTAGCTATTCTAGTCCCGACGTGGCCGACTATGATCTGATTATTCACGACATCAATTTGATTGATAGCATTGTCATTGACCTGGCCCGCAGTAATCGTGCAGAAAGATTGGCCAAACTTGCCTATGATCAAGCAGTGGCACGCGGCGAAAAGCACAAATTAGAGGATTTTGTCATTCCGTTCAAAACGATCAGTGTCACCGATGTGGTAATTCGATTAATGACATGGGATCATATACCGGTGACCGAACCTGCTGTCAAACGACCACAGGCGATTGAACCACAGGATGATGATTCGATTTACATTGAGTACGACGACAACGATGCCAAATCTTTGTCGTTGGTCAAACATATGAAGTGTAACTTTCCACCATTCCAACACTATAAAATTGATCAGCAGGGGCAACCTTACTGCGTGGGCAAAAGTCACTGGCAGGGCGATTTGATCACTGGTGAATGGAGTCGTGATCACGGTACGATGACTCGCACACTGGCTCACATGTTTATGAAATTATGCGAACGCTATGCTACACGTTCAAACTGGAGAGGTTATTGTGTGGATGCCGAAACACAAGCTCTTACACAGCGTGGGTGGTTAGGGATTGACGAAATAACACAAAATGATAAAATTCTAAGCTATCACAACGGTGCAATGACTTGGTCTAATATTCTTGATATTTACCGTGGAAATTATCAAGGACCAATGCACAAAATGACGTTACGAGGGTTTGATAGCCTTGTCACCCCCGAGCATAAAATGGTCACCGAACGAGGACTAGTGAAGATTGAGTATTTATTAGAACAAGACCGACTGATCTTAATGGGCACAGCCGAAAACTCGGTGATCAATAAAATACACTTAGACAGTTTTGTTGAATTAGCCGGCTGGATCATGACTGAGGGTTGTTACGAGTGGGATAACAATTCAATGATTAAAACTATAAGTCTATATCAAATTCCTGGCACAAAAGCTGATCGAATTAGAGATTGTCTAGAGAAACTTGGTTATAAATTTTCAGAATCTTTAAGAAAACGAACTATATCATTTAGACTAAAACGCGAGTCTGCTAAGAAATTTGTCAAGACTTTTCCAGAAAAAAATCTTAATATGGAGTTTATTTGTCAATTAACTAAAGAACAACGTATGCTACTCATCGACACTATGATCGACGGTAATGGTTGGCGATCAAATGGGCAGCGCAGATATGTACAAAAAAATTTCCAGCATGTAGAACTTTTTCAGGCTTTATGTGCTATATCCGGTATTCGATCTAATAGACGTCTTAGACACCATATTAGTTTTGGGAAACCGGTGGAATATTATGATATAAATCTGTTTAGCCAAAAGAAAAATTATACCCGAGTAAGCTGTGTTAATTTTCATGGGGGTAAGCGTAATGGTAGATCACACCCCGGTCAAGGAAAAACTACTCATCCAAATCAACCAACTATAGACTACTCCGGACAAGTTTGGTGTCCTAAGACCCAGTATGGCTGTTTTTTAGCTAAAAGAAACGGAACTATTTACCTCACTGGCAATACTTATAACGACGAAATGCGAAGTCAAGCCCTACTGCAACTAAGCCAAATTGGCCTACAGTTCGATGAATCAAAATCACAAAATCCCTTTGCCTATTACACTGCTGCTATCACTAATAGTTTCACTCGTGTGCTCAACATCGAAAAGCGTAATCAGAATCTTCGCGACGACATACTGGAAATCAATGGTTTTAATCCCAGTTATACACGACAGGGTCTGAATCAGAGTTATCAAAACGACGGGGATCACGACTGACAAAAATCGTAGACTTTATCAATTTGACATGCTATACTAGTACCTATGCCAAATTTATTTAATAAGGCCGTGGTCTTTACAGACCTGCATGTGGGCCTTAAATCCAACAGTGTTGTACACAACAATGATTGTTTAAATTTTGTTCGCTGGACCATAGACACCGGGCTGGCCAATGGCTGCGATGTAGCCATAATGTGTGGTGATTGGCACAATCATAGAGCGTCTATCAATGTGCTGAGTCTCAATTATTCTCTACAGTGCCTAGAACTGCTC